>Ga0099825_1000363_pt1 | contig 45487 bp, 17 predicted proteins | sample SiratroredBW_FD_76838 | JGI IMG/M metagenome (GOLD analysis project Ga0099825, IMG submission 76838) | Root nodule microbial communities of legume samples collected from California, USA - Siratro red BW | ecosystem: Host-associated > Plants > Roots > Nodule | place: USA: California | collected...
AATTTTTTTTTTTTTTTTTTTTTTCTAGTTATTAATTATTTTCTCATTTAAAGTATTTAATTTTAAAATTAATTATAAAATAAAATATTTATCTATTGTATTTTTAAATTAATATAATTAAAAATAAAATTATTCTTTTGTGTATATCTTTAAATAAACTTTTGATTTTTAATTTACGTATTAATTACTAGTAAAATTAAGTATTTCTTATCAAAAATTAAATCTTGCAAAATAATTTTAGTTGAAAATAAAAAAATTATATTAAACTTTTCAAAATTTGTTGTGATATTAAATACACAAAATTAATTATAGTTCAACACAAAAATATATATTAAATTTTTTAAGTTATATTTTAATATTAAATATACACTTACTAAACTGGTTGTGTAAGGATGAGTTAGGCTTAAACTCAATTTGTGATATGACATTAAACTTATTAAGAGTTTTTCTTAACTGAGATTTGAGCTTATCGTGTCACTTGTTATTGGATTCCTTTTGATTTTTACGCTCATGTCATCAACATGAGGGTTTTTTTTGGAGATCTTATATCATCTAGAGATAATACCAATTTACAATATGTAAGTGGGGACCAACCTTATCTTACTAAATTGGTTTTTATAAGGATAAGTCAGGTTTAAATTCACTTTTTAATATAGTTCAGAGTCATTAAAAGTTCATCTTAATTGAGATCTAAGTATGCCGTGTCACTTAATATTAGGTCTCCTTGATTTTTACTATTGTCCTTAACTTTAAAGGATATGTTAAAGATTTTACATTAATTAGAAAGAAAACTAATTTATCATATATAAATTGAAACAAATCTCACCTAATAAACCAATTATTAGAATGATATAATCTTAAATACATTTTAAGACAATGTAAAATCTCGAATATGAACTTAAAGAATATTTTGATAAAATTTCTCTCTTACATCCCTATTTTAAGAAACTTTGAACAACTTATCTCAAGAACTAAAATAGCTTCAAAAATAAACATGAGAAATTCAAGAATAATATTACATGCTTTCTTAAAATTGCAATTGATATGACTTAGCAATTATATAAATAGTTGTTGATTAGGACTTCTTTTATCTTAAAAAATATATGTTATCTATTTGTTAATATTGAAGAAACACTTTTTGATATCACAAACTTCCCTTAAAATATTTTTGAAAAATTCTTAATAAAGTCATTGTCTTAAGAGAGAGGTGTAGTTCACTTATATAGTCTTTCACTGGTTTAATAAATTAATTCAAAAAAAGATTAATTGCACAATTTTTTCCCAATTCAAAAGATTAATTCTTTTACAAACTAAAACTATACAAATATAAATTTGGGAAAAGAGGTAGATTCAGAACCAACCATCTGAATCACTACCCTTTATAGGCTGATGAATATCATCCACCCAAGCCCAACAAAAAAACTTCAACAGGTCATCAAACGTTCCAATCATGCTGAATAATGTTTTCTATAAGCATGATATATCCTCAACGAAAGAATCAAAATCCCAAAATACATCTATAATACGAATAGACCTCAGTACAAATTGAGGCATCCCAAAATAGGATTTCATCCATATATAATTATTTCACTGATCTTCACAGTTTCAAATTGCATTTTATGCAACCAGATTTATTGTTTCTTTCTCCTCTGTTCCAGTTCTGATTTTGCAACTATTTCCATCAATCTCACAGAATAGTATTTGGTCCTGTTAAAGACTTAGCTTCCATTTAAGTAACCACTGAACCTTATCTTGAACTTTGTTCTTTAAATCTCAAATTAAATTTATAAATTTGTTATCTTCCCTTAATGGATTCATGCCTTTAGATTTAACTTTAAGTTCCTTCTAGCATTATTTGAGTTTGACTTCTAGACATGTTTTCACTTTTTCTTTCGTCATATAGTTCCTCATCTTGTTTAATCTTGGGATTTCCAGATCAAAATATTCAAGTTTTTATATCTCGTTGATGTTAGGGTTTTCGGATTAAAAGTCTCTAATGGTTCTGTTCACTGTCAATGTGTTAAATCCAGTGCATAATCTCTCAATTGCAGTGTTAGTTTTGTGATTTTTGTTTGTGCTCTATTAAGAATAGAGCTTGCATAGATTTTTATTTATTACCCTATCCTACCATTATACGGATAAATCTATTATTTTGATGCAATTTAGTCATATTATTTAAAAAATATTGATTCTAATGATTTCACTTAAGAAAAGAAAAAATCGTAACCATACTTGACAGATACAATTTCAGTTTAAAGTTGGGTGACACAATTTTCACTTCATCAAATAAATGAATTTTAAACTGTAATTATACTTTTCAAACACAATTTACTTATTTCAGTAATTAAAAATTTTTATCCATTTGAGAAATTGTACTATATTCAGAAATTTTCCATTTATACAATTATCTTACTTTGATAATTATTTACAACTCTATAACTTCGTTGGTTTTTCCATATTTACTACTATGAGTTTTGGTTATTGTTTTTACTTGTTTTAGAAATGCTGTGATTTTATTCCTATGATATACATTATAAAAGTAGGATTGGCTATAGTATGAATTCTAATGCATATAGAAGAAATTCATATCTATTCAATTTAGTATAAAGAAATTGTATCGAACTCCATAGTATTTATCACTAGTAATACCGATAAAAGCAATAACTTTTCTCATAACAAAGTAACCAAACCAAATTGTTTAATTTTATTTGATTCTTCACAATTGAAAGAAGAAATAATATCTAGTGACATGCAATTTTTCATGGAAATTAAGAAACACATTTCTAAATTCATGTCTTTCAATGTAGTTTAATAATGAAATGCTCTATACAAACAAAGACTTGATCTATTGCAAAGAATTTGTGTTGACGAATCAAATGGTTGACTACAACATAAAATTTTAAAAATTGATTGATAAGATGTATAAATACAACAATCTGAATGTAAAATTCTTAAAATTACAAAATATAAAAGGTAAAACGTGCCATTAAAACTGTATTATTTACTTTTCTGGGATACCAATTAAGGCTCTTGCAGTGGTCCTAAACTTGAGAAATAGTGAAATTGAATTACATGGTAAAATCTAGGAGAAAGATTACCATCAACGATGATCTGCACAATAACTTCTTCAAATGCTTACTACAGGACATGGTCATAGCTACAAAGAAGATAGTCTCTCCATTTTGTTACTACACAAATAACACAATTTGCAGACCAATTTATTCATGGTTTTCATATTATATATGCGCTCCAAACATGGTGTGCCTGCCACGTGTCTGTGCTAAAGGCAGCAGTTTAGGAATTTCCTCCAACAAGAACAACCGGATCTTCCCTGAAAGTATCAAAGTACAACATTAGTTCTTGTGTGTATAAAATTAATTAATTTTTAATTAGTGTCATGATAATGAAAAAGACCCCTTACTTAGCTTGCTGTTTTTACCTGTCGGATATTCGCAAAAGGCAGCATAGTTCATGATCATGACTAATAATTATTTATAAGAATCAAGAAAAACAATTCGTGTTAACTGATATTTTATTCACACCTTTTATTTTAAGCTTATCTCTCTACACCAACTTTTTTTTTATGACAAAAACGGAGAAATAAACTTGTACACCGACCCTTCTCTTTCTCTTGTTAGTGTGAATCGAAGTTGACCTTTTATATCATATTTTCATCTATATTTCTTTTTAGGATAGTATTTGATACACATCAATATTCCATTAACACCCAAAGATATGAAAAAGTAAAACACAAATATGGCAGACTATAGAAAATATAATATCACAATAGGAGAGATAAATATTAAATATGTATTTATTAAAAAGTACTCATATATTTACAATCAGTTGTACAATTAGTTCAGTCTTAGTTACTTAATTATTTATTCAAAATACTATTAAGATATTCAAATATTAGTATTATTATTATAAGAAAATTGTGAATATATAGTTTCTGCACTCAATAAAGTTTTCTATATACTGTTATCCTTCTTCCTACCACTTTCTTTTTCTGCTTCATTTTTTTTTTGTCTATCTCTTTACCTCTCACAGCTGAGAGAATTGTGTGGAATGATTTTTCATTTTTGTCATTTAGCTGAAAAAAAAAATAGAATCGAATGAAGAGATTCTATTTTATAGTGTGGAAGATGAAGAAATAAAAGCTATTGTAGAGTACTAGTTCATTGGAACTTACTGTCTCCGATATAGCAATTGTTTGGTCTTGAACAGACCCTTTAGCGTGGCTTTCGTTAAGATTTTCCATCATCACTCTCTGGTTTGATTTCCCAGCATCACTAGTTCGTCCTTCTTTGATGAAAACAGCTGCGTTCAGCTTATTACTAACTTGAACGAATGGTTCTTCACGTTGTCCAAAATTGCTTACAACGTTAGGTTTCTCAGGCATAGTAGCAGCTCGTGTTATCTGGTCACTACCACCTTCTTTTTGTACCTGACTTCTACGTGCATGGACTGAATATGACTTTGTCAAATCTATTGAAAAACATGACTCACTGTATTGGACACTAAACGGTGTGTCCGAATGATCAGAAAGTGGAGTCCATTTATCCCGAAGTGGTGTACTTTCTTCTAGTTCTGATAAAACTTCACCAGGGCTTAGTTCTTTCTCTTGTAATTCAAGCTCAACATTCTTCGTCTTCTCACTCTCAGCTCTGCCATGCTTTTTCCTCGGACTACTATACAATCTCTTGTCCCATCCAGCGGTTGTACTATCAAAATTTTCCCTGGTTCCCCCTCCAATTTGTTGAGCCACCAAACTCATGATCCCATACTCATACCCTTTGAAACTATCACCCACACTTGCACTAATTTTTTTGTGTTCCACTTGGTGACTAGTAAGTTGCCTTACCAGAGGGCTTGATAGGGTTTGAAACAAACGGGGCTCTAGGTTTTCAACGGCACAAGCTACATGTGTGTCGAATTCACACATGTTGCACCTATAGAGCCAGCGGTTATTATAGTTACTGCGCTTGTTGCACAAGTCACAGAAGAACTCATAGGGTGGTGAAAACTCAAGCTTGATTTTGTGGGGGTGGCAGGTGATTGCGAGGGACACAGGGAGTGCAAGACACAACGCATGAAAGAAGATGCTGCATTGAGCACAGTGGTAGCAAAAGCCCGTGACATGGTGCCCACATGCCACACAGTTGGGAGCGGCTTTGGTGGAAGGTATAAGAAGGAGTAGATCGTGGGTTGGATGTGAAGGGTGGTTTGTGGTTAAGGGCATGTTGTAGCACACATGGTGAAGGGAGAAAGCACATGTTTTGCAGTGGTAACAGTCCTCACCAGCCTTAACTTTTAGGTTGCATCCAAAGCAGCGTAGAATATTTGGTGTGGAGGGTGAGGTGGTGCATTCCAAAGGATGTGGATGGCTAAAGTGGAAAACATTTGGGTCCTTGTGTGCTGATCCCATTTCTCTTTTTGTGAAAGTACTTCAACAATTGAACCTGTCCATCTTTGTGTCTCGTGTACATACTATATAGTGCAGCAATGTCATGAGGTGGTATGGTTTCCCTCATCTAGTGTTTTCTTTTTCACTTTCTTAGGTGGCATAATTGAAAGCTAGCTGTTACGGGTCTTCTTGTCTCTAGATGCTGTTTGGACTTATCCAAAAATTCAAATGCATATGTTGGGGCCACGTGGCTGATTCTTGTTGGGAATTCCGTTTATGTTTTGGATTCTTCATCTGTCAAACCGAGGTAAAAGGATTTGCCTCAAGGGAGAAATGACCAAAGAAAATGTTATCTTTTGATTTTACAGACAAAAGATTCCCACATTTTAGCCGGCGATTTTCTTTCCTTCATACCAATGCACACCATATATCTTTCGTCACAGATACTGTATTCACGGTATATTTTTATACTTATATATAGACACACACGCAAGTATGTATTAAATTCGTTTTTCTTTCAAAATAACTTATGTTGCCTTTTTCTTATACCCTTCCGTTACTTTAAGTGACACAGTGGAACCAGCATAATAAGAACGGCTCTAATGGTTTCACACCACCCCCACCACCTGGCATACTAAGCATTTAACAAAAAAATAACTTGGGGTGAGTTGGTAAAGAAAATAATTTTTTAATTAGAGATGTTAACTGTGTTTAAGAAAAAAAAAATTATTTAATTTTAGGGTTCTTGAACGTGAAAAGATAATTGTAGAGTGAGTGGTTGTTAGAACTGTGATAGTTTAGAGTTGTTTGAGAGATGGTGCTTTTAGTGGTAGTTGATCTAAGTAATTTTCATTTTAAGTAGTTGTGAGGTGAGATGGTTCATGAGTGGTGAGGTGATGTGGTTAGTGAGTGTTTCCTCATTGAAGATCAAGAAAGTTCTAAACCTTTTTTCTTTTTTAACAATTTCGATACCGTAACTTCTATGTTAAATCTTTTTCCTTTCATAGTTCTTCCGAAATCATCCACCTATTCACTTTATTTCACAGTTTTTCTCTCAGTCTTAGTTAATCGGTGAATCACTCTCTCTTTTAGTAAACTCCCTCCAACCTCATGAATATTTCCTTTGAATTTTATTTTAACCCTTAACTCCCTCTAATACAAAGAATAACATTATCTTTAATCATATAATCATGTTACGCCGAGTCACCCATAGTTGTCAAAGCAATTCTCTCCTAATAAAAAATGCGAAGATAGGTTAAGGTCTACCTTTATCTGTTCTATAAGAGTCTTAAAATCTTTTGTGAGTTAACGTTAGTTTCTTTTCAATGAAAATAAATAAATAAATAGCTAATCTATATAATCTTAAAAGAACGATTTTATGTAATCTAAATAATAAAATTATAAATATCTCTTATTAAAATTCCGTATATATCAATTTATATTTAAAACTAAATTTTATAAAGTTGGTATCTTTTAGAAATACATATTTATATAAATTAGAATGATTTAATATATTAATAATTAGTGCAAAGTAATTTCAATATAAAAGATTTGACATCAATGACTATAAATAAATTCATATAAAGAATTATTACACCATTTTCTGTCTAAAATTTTAAAATAATAAATGTTTTCTCTTTGTATATTACTTTCCTTCTCCATTTTTAACAATTGCATTAGGTTTTATTACCCATGCGTTTTATTTGACAATTGCATTAGGTAACATACAACAAGGGAGATCTGTAATCATATGATGAACAAAATGTGAACACCATGCACAACAAATGCTACAAAGGCAGCTTCAAAAAGCATAGTTAGGTCATTGCTAAGTGATAACTATAACATGGGCTTTTGGAACCTGAAAATTTTATTATTTGCAATAAATGTGGCTTCTTCACAATCACAACTATTTTGAACTTTGAAGTTCATCTTCAGCCGGACTCAACTCTTGTTGTTTATTAATATATAAAAGTTGTGTAGTCCAAAGGATAATTATAAAAACCTCCATTTACACGATTATTTTTTATTTATTTATAGAGTGGTACATAATGGAGATTATTATCCTAATTGCTTAAACAACCTACCATCTATTTATTTCTACTATTTTAAATCAATCATATTCATCACAAAATTTTCAGTCATTTTGTAAATAATCTCATTTTCTATCACATTTCTTTTTTTTTTTTCGGCTTCCACATCTTCTATCTAATCATCCAAAGAAATAAAGGTAGAAACTTACAAGAGAGGAATTTGAATTCTTGACAAGTGACAAAACATAAATAGTGTTTCTTCCTGAAACCCACATCGACTAGCTTATTGAATGGAATAAAATGAAAGATTGCAAAGTCTAGTAAATAGTTTTCGTTGAAAAGGAGCACGATGTCAAATTTCGCCTTTTGTTAAAAGAAAACCGTGTAGAATTATTTTTTAATATTTTATTTTAATTTAAATATGTTTTAATCCACAGAGGACACTATTTTTCTTTGTCCATTAATTAATTTTTTTATTTTTTAGTATTTAGTAACATTCTCTTTATATTATCATTATTTGCAACATTAATCTCTTTCACCTCATTTCATATTTCAAAATCTCGATCACCGAAACTAACATATAAGAATGACTTATGTGTATTAATTTGATATCCCATATTACAATGAAAAAAAAAAAACTAACGAAGCGAGAGGAGATTAATCATCATTTGACTATTTGTAATCTGATCATATGTTTAGAATCAATGAATATTATATACATAATTAATTAAAGTCTACAGAAAAAACTTCGAGAAAAACGAAAAATTGTTGTTGTAGGTATAACTTTGTATTAGAAGTGGTGATACTTGACATTAATATTAGAAGTGGTGATAACTTTGTATTAGAAGTGGTAATACTTGACATTACTATTCATTTGACACTATTTTATGTAATAAAATATTATATAAATAATAAAATAATAATATATAAGATGAAGAGTGATTTCAAACAAATATTATTATTTTATTATTTATATAATATTTTATTATGAAATAGAATGTTAAGACGAAGAGCGGTGAAACAAATATTTCTCATATTAAAATTTAGTGTATGGAAGATATAAAGTAAGTAAACTGAACACTAGAAACTGAGAACTGAGGTGAATTGAGTTAAAGCAAACTAGAATTATTATTATTATTATTATTATTTGGTACAAGAACCTACCTAAGCTTCAATTATATCAAATTGAACTTTTGTCCTCTTACTTTTATGACATGTCAATTGTTGGAGCATGTTTTGGATGCTTTGCTTATTGAATTGTTCTTAAATGTGGTGATGAAGGTTGCTATGGCAGGACACTGGAATGTGGCCAATACAAATGCTACTTCCAGGAGAAGGACTGTTTTTTGAAACAATTTCAGAAGGTGAAATCTATTTGGCATAGCAAGAAATTTGTGTTGATTGGAGAATGTTCCTCATGAGTTGCAGTCTCTTCCTCTGACGTGAAACCAGAAGCTTTGCTTCCTTTAGTGCGAAATTCCTTGTGTTTTGTAGTGGGTTAAAACAAGAATAAGCATATCTTTCTAAGTTACCTTTGATGTCTTACCAATGAAGCAAAACTTACAAGAGACTTCCTCCCTCGCAAACTGTAACCAAACGCCAAAGAATCATATTTAAATATTAATGTTCAAAAACAAAAGCAGAAGCAGAAGATCATCCATAATCTCTGAACATGGAGAAGATGGATCATTTCAGCCATATCCACCCTCTATTGTTAAAGCAGGAAAAGAACAACAACCGAGTCCTTTGCTCAGGTTGTGAAAACACAATTTCAGGTCCTGTCTTCAGCTGCGAACTATGCAACTATAACCTTCACAAAACATGCGCAGAAATGCCACGCCATGTGAAACACCCTTTTCACCCTGAACACCCCCTTGTTCTCCTTTCCACTTCCCCTTATGAGGGACGCTACATATGCGATTCCTGTAGAGGCATCTTCCAAAACTTCGTGTACCATTGCTATATCTGCGGTTATGACCTTGACGTGTCATGTGCTTCTCTGTGCAACCCTGATGATGACCATAAGCACGAGTTCATGTCAGTGACAAATCCACAACAGTTTGTGTGTTATGCTTGTGGCTTGCAAGGAAAGGAGGGTCTTGCTTGCCTATGCACCATTTGTCAGATTTGGGTTCATTCTAGCTGTGCTGAATTGCCTCTTGCTGTTAGAATAAAAAACCATGACCACCCTTTGAAGCTCACTTATGCCCTTCATCACTTTTATGGTTTCTGGGGTAAAATAACTTGTGGTGTTTGTAATGGAGAAATGAGTGCAGCTTTTGCGGGTTACTTTTGTTCAATGTGCAGATTTCCCGTGCATTTGAAGTGTCTACAAGATTTAAGAGATGAGTGGGAGGCCGTAATAGAAGATGAGAAATCATCAACGGACTATGAAACTGGCTCCTTGGATGTTGATTTTGGTTATAGTTTCTTTGGTCATGAACATGTGTTAAAGTTGACGGATGAAGAGAGTGATCTGCAATATTCTGGTAAACTCTGTGATGGGTGTGTCCAGCCTATCACGCCACCTTTACTTTCTTGTGAAGAAGAAAATTGTGCCTTCATTTTGCACCAAAGTTGTGTTGAATTACCAAGAACAAAGCTACACCCGTTTCATGCACACCCTCTAACTCTTCTCCCCAAGGCACCAAATTATGATGGTATTTATAGGTGCGATGGATGCAAAAGATTGAGCAATGGTTTTGTGTATCGTTGTGATGGGTGTCAATTCGACCTTGATGTTTGTTGTGGTTCCCTTCAAGAGAGAATTGAACATGAAAGTCACATGCATCCCTTGCTCCTCAAGAAGACAACCGTTGCTAGGCAGTGCAAAGGTTGTCATCGTTGGTCGAAGTATGTGTTTGTGTGTGATGTTTGTGAGGATTTTGCTATTGATTGTGGATGTGCTACTCTACCGCTTAAGGCATGGTACATGTATGACAAGCATCCTCTAAGCCTAAACTATTTTGTTGAAGAGGGTTTGAGGGAATATGAATGTGGGATTTGCAATGAGAAAATTTGTCCGAAGCAATGGTTTTATTACTGCGATGACTGTGATTCTGGTGTTCATCCTTATTGTGTTGAAGACAAGTCTAGGCGTGTCAAGTTCGGAGGCAGTTTTCAATATGATGTTCACTCACACCCTCTTGCTTTGGTTGAAGAAACTGATCAAAACACAAAATGTGAAGCCTGTGGTGAATTGTGCAATGGCTGGACACTTGAATGTGGCGAATGCAAAAGCTACTTTCACCGTGAAGGACAGTGTTTTTGGAAAGAATTTAAGAAGAGCGCCAAGTATTTGGAGTTGTCAGGAGCTATGAGACACAGGTATGCAGCAAACGTGTTAGCCTCCACGCCCAATGTAAGAACAAAGTGAGGGCCTGAAGAAAAACCGCGTTTCTCATACTTATGCTTATAAAATACATTCCTTGTTCATATATAAGACTAGTTTTAGTCTTACAAGTAATGCCAGTGCAGGCACTACCTATTGAAAACGTTTGTGCGAGTACTTTATTTTACTTGTGTTTGTTCTTCGACTTGATGTATATATTGTGTTTGGTTTGCGGTTACAAACCTGTGAATGTCCTTTCAGTGGAAAATAAATAAATTCTTGTTTTTCATTTACTTTTATGATTCTTCTGATAGTGGGAACTTGCAAACCCAAAATGCTTTTACATATCTAACGAAAAATTGAATGTACACGCATAGCAAAAAATTACGAGAAAAATTGTGATTTGGAATTGTATTATTATATATATATTAACCAAAATATACGTAAATCAACGTAGTTTGTGTTGTGATTATAAAACAGTTGAATTTAGTTTAGAAAAGAATAAAATTTAAAAAAATTCTAGCAAATTTTAAAATACATTTAGTTCTAAAAAAAAGAATTCAAAATTCAAACATTCTAATAACGTATAATAATTTTGAAACAAGATTTTCTCAATAAAATTGAAAAAAAAACCGTCATTAAACTGATATTTTGAACAAGAAAAACTAAAAGATATGTTCATATAGAAAAAAAAAAAAAAAAAAAAAAAAAAAAAAAAAAAAAAAAAAAAAAAAAAAAAAAAAAAAAAAAAAAAAAAAAAAAAAAAAAATTAAAAAAAAAAAAAAAAAAAAAAAAAAAAAAAAACCACCCTAGCTTACCTTCTACGAAATTTTATTTACCAACGAAGGGTGCGAAATGAGTTTGGTTAAGCAAAGTTCAACAAAAATAAAATAAAAAAAAAACAATTTCCAAAAAAAAATTGAGGTTAGGATATGTTCATATAGAAATAAAAGCAAGTAAAGAAAGTTAGGAAACTAAAATACGTTCCAAATAAAATAGGTGGCACGCACTTCAAATAAAGGGTACATATATAAAGATTTTCATACGTTTGAAACATTTCCCAAAATTGTCCAAACATCCACGAAATTTTCATACATTTTCATATATATATATATATATATATATATATATATCCATTTTTTACGTCAGATAACCTATAGTTTAAAGGAGCATATATATTACATATAACTAATCTCGTTAACTTTGACAGGAAAAAAACATGGCGGTTAAAAATCAATAATCGCTTTAAATGAGAAAGTCATTTGCATCTGTGATAAACAATGACAATAATGTGTACACAATCCTTAGTAATAACTATTAGCATAAAATTGAAAGGATTCTCACACATCATCAGTCTGCACCGTAAGGTCCTGTACACCCAAATCATGGTATAGACCATGCACAAATTCTAGTATTGGCCGATCGTTTGTCCCTTGCTTTACCTGTCAGCATGACCCACTAAATAGTCAACATTTCCTTTAAATCAACTTAATAAAAAGAAAAGAAAACATGCCACACTAACATAACCAATTTTTTTAAATAAAATTCAGGTCTCTCTCTGAACAGATCAACGGTTCACTTGGGTACCGGCTTGAACAAGACTACGCGTTAGAGGGATGTAAATCCAGACATATTATTTATTAAATCCTAATAATAAAAAACTAATCAAGTTTCAGCTTTTGGCTACCACTAGTTAATAACAGTATTGACAAAGGATAGGAGAACAAATAATAAATTACCTGTACTATCAGCGAACCAACCACATGACCTGGCACTAATTCCCAGAAACGAACCTGGGAGACTTCCAGTACATCTTCCCGAGCAGAAATCTGAACGGAATATACAAATATGTAGAAGTGACATACTGATGTATCAACAGGTGACAAATTAAAAATGCAAAACTTAAATTACACACTAAAGCGAGCAAAGTGTATCTATCACCACAGCCCCAAGATTGGATCTGTGATAGAAAGTTAAAAACACCAGTTCCTAAAAAATAAATTGCAACTTAAATATCATTTAACAGGGGGAGCAAAACACATTTTGCTCAAGAAAAAGTAACAACCTGTCTCAAGCATTTGTTCAAAGCAGTAGTTGGGATGCTAGGAGGTGCCATTTGGAGCAAGATACCACCAGTTGCCCTAAAGAGAGGCAGAACAAGCATAAAAACTGCAACAGAAACAAGTCCCATACACAAGACTTCTGCATTCTGAACCCTATAATGAAGGAAACAGAAATAAGTCAAATTACAATATCTAAAGAAATAATGTTAGGAAACTGTCAATTGTTTTTTCATGTTTTCTTTATATAAATCTAGATTATTAGACAGAAAATGAAATTATATTTACCTGATGGACAATAACCAGGATGCCAATATCAGACCTGCACTGAGAAACCATTGAAGTATGTAAGCTCGATAATAATTTGTACGTAGGAAAGGAAATGCATTAGCATCGATAGGGTGTTACTATCATACACATGCCGAACAACAATACGTAAATCAAAGAATATCTACCTGCGAATGGAATCTGCAAGAACATGCAGGAAAACAGAGTGGTGATTCATATCTTCTGCATTTCTGTAAGCTGCAAGACATTTTCCAGAAGAAACATTTCATGATTATTACAGATCAAGGCTCAAAAGAGGGAAAAGGTTAAATCAAGTGAATTTAAGAACATCTAATAAACACTAACCAAGATTAATCCGAGCATAGTTTCTGAAGAACCATACACCAACGAGATTCACAAATAAATTGGTCACTGCGGAAACAATCAAGTAATGCCTACAAGAAGAACATAGTCAGCATAAATAAAAATTAGAAGGAAAACAAATAAAAAAAAAATGTGATAAACAAAGCTTTTAGAATGAAAAAGGTCACAACTTAGCAAACAATCCCTTCCCATGCTAAAAGGGGCACAATATATAAATGTGATGAAGGCAGCAGCAAAATCTAGAATACATAATTTGGAAGATCGATGTCTCAAAGTCAATTGTAATTTTCAGCCATTTAAAATAAGCATCCTTAAGAAACGTATTAATTTGGTTGTCTTTTATGGGCATTAGTTTTTGTGGATATTTCTGAAAGTCATTGTTGTTATTTAAGTTCTCTTTATGTTTATTAGAACAGGGATATTTATTTTATCGTATTATTTTGATAAAGTTTGACTAGTTCAGCATACGTGACGTGATACGCCAGCAATTCATCTCTTTATCTTTGGTACAATGAAAAGAAACCTTCATGTCTATGATAGACTCAACTGGTATTAGGGAACAAAGAGAAACAAATATTAATGCAAGAGTAGGGTAGAGATACACCAAGAATATTATTCAGAACTCCAGACAAGGTGCCATGAAGATACAATTAACCACAGTCATATTCTAGAACATCTGGCTATTTCTCGCCCTCTAACTTCCTATTTAAACCCCTTAACATGCCCTTTTTATTACTGATTACTGAATGCCTATCAGTCTAGGTTAAGTACCTAAGTTGCTCCTTATATTATTTCATCATCTATCATTAGTTTTATAATTTTTTGAATAACAAATATTTGATCCCTTTCGAAGGAAGCATAGAACTTCCACCTGGTCAACTTCTCAACTATTCCAACAAATCCTAAATCCTAATATAATATCACCGGACAGATACTGTTTACAGACCCATCAAACCCACAGATAAACTCTTTAGCCCTCATAATGTGCACAAGCTAGCCATGTCGCCGCATATCACATAGATCAATGCCCTATATTATAACCTTGGTTTTCTGAACAAACCCTGATTTTGCTCTCTTAAATCCTGTGCCTAGTGGTTTCCTTCATCACAATATGGATAGAACATATCAATTATGACACCAATAGCAATCCTCTACAAGCATCAAATGGAACTCAGCTCAACAACAAAAATTTCAATTCTTATTTTGAAAACCATTTGGTCAATCTTTCTGCTGCTGGATATGTACAATACTTTATTGTAATTAATAAAACACAGACAGGCAACAGTTATTGTGTGTACAAACTTACTTGTGCTCTGATTCATCTTGTATGAAGGCATGAAGTGCCTCAACTGCTAGGGAGAATGACATAAACAAAAGAAACAGCTGTCTACACAAGCAGCAGAAGAGGAAAATTCAATATGTTAGCTCATGCGAGGTAAATGTACTGAATAGAAGAGAAAGAATGAAATATGTTTGCAACAGGTAATTTAAAACAGTCACACAAATTTCTTTTAGCCCCTTATACAAGTGATCATTCAAAGACTCAACTCAACACAGTAAAATTCAAACCAGAATATCATGTATTATCCACTCTATGCATTCGCTTGGCGTCTGTTTGAATAAACTTTTCTCTAAGCACTTATAAGAGAAGAAAATAACAAGAAAATGAAATAAATTTTTCCATAAGTAAAATTAACTTATACACAAATTAAATGAGCTTTTTAAATAAGTTAACATGAGAAAGTTTCAAAAAATTAGCTTATGCATAAGCTAGTTTTAGCTTAGTTTATTTCATTTTTCTCTTCTAATTTTTTTTTTGAAGTGTTGATGGAGAATTTGATCCAAACACATCCTTAGTCAAAAGATAGCTTTCAGTAACTCAATTCAGTTAAACATGCCAATCTAAAAATTTATTTTACCATTGATAATGCAATATCATCCAGCATTTTACAAGATTTAAGAAAAATAGCAACTTCTATACTAATATCAAAAATTTGTTCTGTGGATATTTACATTTAGGATAATAATTACATGTTACCTTGTCAAAAACCACACAAAGGAACCAAACCTGGTTAGAGATCAGCACCATAATCTCCACGACTTATTTTTCAATGGTTATTAGTTTTATTATAGAAGCATCATTTTAGTAACAACATCAGCCAACCAATTCATCATGATAGACAGTAACAAAAGCTGCGGTAAAGGAAATAAGGAATACTTACGGCATTTGTAAATGCAGACAAGACTTCTAGCCTTTTATACCTGAAATAAAATCATATTAGTTAAGAAAACTATACAGGGTTGAAATGCTTAATAAAAAAGTAAATAGTAGTTCAAAAAGTACCTACAGTATTACACATGTGCATGTGCACACACAAGGTACAATGTTCATGTTTGCATCTAGCATCTATGAAGCACAGACACATACACACAACTCGGACACTGCAACATGGATATACATATACATATACATACATACATATATATATATATATATATATTGAACATCATTATAATTATTTAAATTGACCATCAAGATTTATGCAAGCGCTGATCAGAGAAGAGGATTGGCGACAACATCAAGCTGAAAATGCACGGAAGGATTATTTTTACATAGAGAAGGGGAAACTCAAAAGTTGCAGTAAAGAGAAAACGTAAATGCAAAATAGACAGTTTGTTTGTATAAAGGGGAAATAGAAATCGCTACACCAAAGGAAAGTGAGAGACATTGGGCAGAAATCATGTGTTTGAGACAGCACACATATTTTATTTATATTAGGAAAAAGAAATCAATACAATAAATAAAGGAGATTTGATATCCTCTAATGATATAATAGGAGAATGAAAAAAAAAATATCACTAATAATATAAGATCTACACTCACAGTAAGTTTTTGACTTTCCAACTTCTAAAAAAATAACATGTTTACTCTCTTTAATGTTGTGCCAAAGTCATGTCAGACCATGTTGGAGAAGGAAAAAATACATTTTTATAATTCGACTCTAATACATTTTTAAAATTCGACTCTTCTTCAATGGAGGGTCTAACACATGTCAACAATATCTTGTCGTATGCGTGTCAATGTCGTGTCATACGTGTGTTAGTATCGAACACATGTCCTACACATTTCGGTGTCAAACATGTGTCCAACACAGGGACACATCACTAAAGAGTCATGTACTTGCTTTACAGTCTAGCATTAAGTAATTGTTGGACACATTCATATTCTTGAATCTTGAATACAAAATATTTACAATGACAGACGAATGGAAAAAAGTTATCTTTCAGTAAATGAAATGCATGAAGATACCTATGGACACAAGAATATGTGTTAGGTTTAAGCTAAGTACTAGTATAACAATAGTGAAGCAACTAAGTCACAGAAAAACTTCCTATAGTTGTCAGTTTAGCTACATCCTCATTCAATAAATTTATCCTTTTTCTGTTTCAGAAAAGTTCGTAACTCCATCCCTTAGTCATACATGGGAATTGAGAACCAACTCTTAGTATAAGAACTCAGGAGAATAAAAGTTAAAAAAGAAACATATGAGCCAAAGGTAGACTCTTCAGTCCACAAAACTAAGGGTAGTAAAGAACTAGCAACCTATGAAGCTCAGAGATGCCTCTTAAATGGTGTGTCCCAATGTAAGATATGTATTGGACACCGATAAACGTACAACATGTATTAGTGAAGTGTTTAATTCAAAAAATATCTTTTTCGGTTTCTAACAATTCTAATATGATTCTAATACAATTTTTTTTTAAATAAAAGACAAATACAGCAATTATCTAAAATCTCAAACTTATTGTATAAGTTTCCATTATGATTATAGAAATAAGGAACAAATCATATATATAATTAGGAATATTTAGATTATATATGTATTATCGGGAATGTGTTTATTTAATCAACTATTGTATCCTCATATAATGTGAAATTTTTTAAAGTTGTTAATTTGTCTTTAAATGAGTTTCAACTAAAGTGTCTTTTTCAATGATGATGATCTCCTATCATACAATTCAAAATGATCTAATATATAGATTCGTGTCCAAATCTATCCAATATTTTGGAGATTACATGTGTCAAAGTACTTGTGCCATGTCCAGTGTCCATGTTAGTATGCTGCTACATAGCTAACAAGTTCCCTTTGGCATATGGGAAAAAACAATCATGTTTTGTATGGAATGTAGTCAATGTACAATTTTGCCATAGAAATTCACTCATGCATACCTTACGAATTCTGCAATTTCATAAATTGCATAACTATACATGAAAATTTCCACAACTAGTAATTACAATTATTATTCTAATAGTAACAAAAGCTTTATAGGGTATTTCCAGAAGAACTGTCCAAGCAACTACCGTCCTACAGTGCTACCTACTTTAGGCATCAAAATTCAGTTATACAATAAACTGCGTCACATTAAGTAGAAACAACTAAAGGAGCAGAGTTGACAATTACATGACAATAAATGAACAAATCTTACCCATAAGTATACTCTCGATCGGCTTTCTTCCTAGACGCAGCCATAACAAACAACGAAAATGTAAGAAGACCACATCCAAAAGTCAAGTGAACCGCATCAGACACCAAACCTGAAACGGCAAAGGCATAGATCAAAACAACAGCAGAGATTCGATTTCAAAATCGGTTTACAATAATCGTTACGCCATAATCAGATAACGGTTTAGAAAAGTAAAATTAATTTCCATGCATCACGTACACAGACTCGTGAAATCACGCATATATGTAATAAAGAGTAACGAGGATTTGAATGTGAAAATTTAATGAAAATTCAACGTGGATTGAATCTGACCTACGCGGCCTGTGAAGAGGCCAATGAGCAATTCGGCGGTGGAGTACGCGACATTGAGCGAGATCATCAGGAAGAGCCTCTTCATATACCTGTGGCCAGACCTAACGTTGCGGAAGACGGAGAAAACGAAGGAGGAGAAGGACGATTTGCGGAGCGAGGCGGAAGGCTTATCGTCACGCGCGGACCAGTAGTGGTGGTGTTGTAGGCCGTGCGCGGGAATGTCTATCGGCGTGTGAGGTTGTTGGAAGGAAGATTGGCGCGAAAAGGCGAATCGGCGATCGGTGGCACCGCCGAAGCCGAAATCGCCGTTGATGGAAGTGAGAGACTCTCTGGCTTCCTCCATCTAGGAAACCGGAAAAGATCGACGGAGGATAAAAAGAAACAATGGATTCGGTTGGGGTTTGATGTTTAGGTTTGAAGAAGGATTGGCATATAGCTGCGAAGGAAAAAACGATTTTGTTCTGTCACTGAAATTGAAACTTCCCCTGTTTCAGGGAGTGCCGCGATTGAAGTCAAGGTAAACTGGCTATTTTCTTTTTATTAATATTAGAAAAAAAATTAGTAAACTACCACATGTGTAATTCCTAGTCACTTCATAATTACAAACAGTTCAATAACTCATCTAACTTGCAGTATGACAAACTAAAATCAGATAGAACTATTGGAGTAGTAAAATATTTTTCTTGGTATTAAATAATGACTTAATTAAATTTTAATTTTCTAGTAAATTTTAATTGAATTTTTATTAGAAAACTTACACAATTTCTATATCTTTAAAATGACTATTTACAATTTGATTTTATTTCAATAGTTATTACACATCAGAAATAAAAAAATAATTTAATAAAACTTTAAATTATTTATATATTTAAGTATTTTTAATTAAATTTTTATTAAATTCATTCTAAATTTAAGTATTTTTAATTAACGTTTATTAAAAGTTTCATTTTATTAATATTTAAAATATTTAGATTTTTTAATGAAATTTTTACTCTGAATCAGATGATATAAATATAAATATTTTAATAAAATCAAATGGTCATGTTATCTCAATTATTAATATAAATATTTTAAAGTTAATAAAACAAAATTAAAAATATTCAAATTTATAAATAATTTAAAATTTAATCAAATTTTTAAAATTTATTTATCAATTGAAATTTAAATTTTTTTAGATAATTGGGATTTGTATTTACTATACACACTATAAATTTTGATATAAACGTATTCTTATTTTTTATAAAAAAAAAAAATTGAGATGCGGTCAACGTTCAATTTATTTTAACTGTTTTTGGTTTTTAATTTGTCAAAAATTATATATCTTTATAATGTGTTTGGTTGTGTGTCAATTACTAAAATCAAATTTCATTTTTTGAAAATTGGGAAATGGAACTCAATCTTAATGATATATTAATATATAATGATTGGTAGTGTAAGAAATTGAAATACATTTATTAGTGATAAGTTGACGATGTTAACACTAATAACTTTTAATCACCTCCAGGTAGTGGAATTTGTTAAAAGAACCAAAAGAGATAAGATTTTATATGTATTATGTTCATTTAGTAGTACTTTAATAACTATAACGTATAATCTTTATATACGTTATACAAAATAATAAATATAATAAGTAAGGAAGAGAAACATAGAATGTCTCAAATTACAAGACTCAGAAACTTGATTTTTCATTATCTCAGTAAAAATATCAATAATTTATTTTTTAACGGCATAACATTTCATTTCCATTAGTTTGGAATATCGTGAACTAGTTTAATATAAACTCTTTCAAAATATATCGAATTAATAACTATATCTATAGAATGAGTTTCATCGATATTCATAGAACTAGTTATTCAGATATCAAAGAAACTAGTTCTTCAGATATCGAACTTGATATGTAGAAAAAAAATTAATATATTAAACTTTAATATAAACTCTTTCAAAATGTATCAAATTAATAAAATTATACCAAAACTTCAATACCTTACAAATTTAAATGCAAAATTTTATTTATCACCAAACAAAACAAAGTTAAGTCAAAGTAATATAATGATTAAAAAATACAATATCAAAATATCATCGTCTTTCATATGTCATGTTGAGATAATAAAGTTGGATAAAAAGAATATGCATTAAAGTTATTATTTGATTTTTAGTTTGTCAATTCTTCATTTTAGGTATATTTCCTTTATTTATAGATCTCTTGCTTCATTTCTGTTAATGATTCAATTAATGTTTGAATTTAACTTCTTAAAGCATGTCTTCAAAATTCCATTATTGATTTGAGGATGAAACCAATATTTTTCCTTCACATCCAAATCAAAATATCATTCCATCTTTTCTAAGTAAATCAGTTTTTATATCCTAGTCAGATGACATATGTTCAATGATAGTAGTATCTTCATAGAACTTTAAGATAAGATCCTTATTTTTTCTTTGTTTAGATTTATCATGCAAATGAAAGTAATTAATGAAAGCAAAGAGAGTGACAACTTGATTAAAAACCAAGTAAATAATTTAAAACTTACAAAAGCAAATTTTGCATGAAGACTAACTCAACTTTGGCCTTTTTTTCGTATGAAAAATAAAACTTGACCATTGATGTATTGCTACTTTTTCCTCCTATAATTGCTAGATTAGAAGGCTAATATCATATCTAAATGATAAAAAAAGCATTAAAATAATATTATCCTTATTTTTCAATGTAAGTAATAAGGGATTGATCCACTAATACGAAGATATGCACCATTCATAATTACATAATTACACGAAGATATCCACTAATATGAAAGCTTTCCACTTTTTCGTACATATTAGGTATGCAAACTATTCAATAGTACTATATCCAAACAATATCTAAGAAAGAAAAAGTTATTAATGCAATTCTTAGTGAAAAAAAAATATCTTTTAAGACATCATACATTATTACATCATCATTCCATAATTATTGTAATTCATTGACCAACGAATGCAAATACACATGAATTTTAGCTTTTGATTTGTGTGGATTTGAAAAGCTTATTATAAGGATAAATTTTACATTTTTTATTACATTGCAAGTATAAGTATATTTAGGCTAAAATATGTCTTTGATTTAATTAGAGTTACGGTTAGCACAAACATTCTAAGTGAAAGGAACAAAACAGGTTACCAAGTTAGGCATATTTTAGTACATACAATAATTATTTTATGTCCAAGTAGTTATATGAAATTAATTTTTCTCACTTCTTTCTCATTTTAGCATAATAGACAAGCAGACTCAATTGAATGTCGATACTACATGATGTATTGGATGAGAGTCATTATTTGGGCAAGTATCCCAAACATAGGTAACACATTTAAACATGATTTGTATTTTACCTTTATGATGATTGAATAATTACATGTGTCAAATGTTTCAAATCTTCAATGATAAATCTTTGTTGTCCCAAGATGACATCTAAAAGGTGAGAGAACATAAGACTACTTTTTTCTCCAACATAGATAGTATAGTCTTATTTTCTTTTTTAGAAAATTTTTAGGATAAACTGTATGATTTTGTATAGAATTTTTAATTGAATTGTTACTGGAAATTTTTTATATTTCAAGTTTTGTTTTGAAGCCAAAACCGTTTCAAGAAAAGTTTAACAAAAGAAAAACATTATGTAAACTATTATGTTTAACTGTCATGTTTGATCATCGTTGATGAAAAATACAAATTCTAAATTAAGTTTATCAAGAAATAAACTAGCAGTAATATCAAAACTCGCATTTTATCTAATGAAAATTCATCTATATATGTCACAATTTAATTTCCTCTTTACTATATTTTGAAGAGTTTTTTGAGAGAAGACAATGATTGTTGTGGACAAATACTAAATCTTACATCCTGAAGTATCATCTTATTTTTTTCAAAGAATCTTTAAAGGACTAGATATTCCAATTTCTTTCACAATAAGAAGAAGAACATGGTTGTCTAAATACTTAAGTGTTATTTTTTAAAGTGTTGGTGCATGAGTTTCATGAATAATTGACTATTATTTTGCATTCATTTTATCTCTATTAAAAGTCAACAATGACAAAATCTCTATTCTATTTTAAAAGTTTATAAATTTTATATTCATTCGTCTCCTTATATCTACATTATCAAAGCACCTTTAAAAACATTTATTTCTTTTATGAGCAAGTTCAATATCTTAATATAAAGAAAGATTTGTGAATCTTCACTTAATTATTTCTTATTATATATAATACACAGAAATCCGATTATATTAAAAAAAAACATGTATTAACCAAATAAAAATAAATATGACAGACAAAATAAGTTGGTACTTCACTCTTTTATTATTTTATAAGATAAAGAGATTAAAAAGTGAAATATTTATTTTTCCTTAAAGCAACAATGCCTTAACTAAGTTGAAGGATTTCATCACCTCAGTTCCTAAGTATGTTTAATTTTTAAAACCCTCTTTTTTCAACTTCATTTTTGCCTTCTGGTCAATGTGTTATGTTTAGAGTCATAGACAAATATTATAGGATAAATCACTAGTCATCTAGCATGTTTAACATTTTGGTGGTACGCACTATCCAATTAACATAGTCATTTTGCTTGTTATTTTAAATTTATCTAGTAAAAAGGATTGAATCAACTTCACTTTATGTTTGCTATTTTTGAATTTAACTCATGAGAACTAGATTAGATGATAAAGTGAGTTTAGCTTGTGAGTTTGTGATTTGAGATGAGATAATGTCAAGTGATAGGCAATTAGAAACTAAAAGCAATGAGCAAATTTTCTAGAAAGCAATTCTGGAAGTTGGCTGGGGAAAAATACTTAGTTTGTCATTTTTTACTGAACTTTATCTTTTCCTTTCGAAAAGTCCAATACATTGTGTTATATTTTTTGTTTTTTATGTCTTCCACCTTAGTTAATTACAGTTCACATTAGAGGACATTTTGGACATCAACAATGATTCAGGTATTTTTTTTCTAAAGAAACTAAGCCCTTTAGTTATTTACACAAGAAACTAATCTTATGGGCATGACCATCAATCTCCAAAGGATGATTACTGTTTTGTTCTTATTGTTACTAAAGTCCAAGTGCATTTCTCTATATGTCACATAAGTACACTTATTAGCATCATATATAAATACTAATGAATCCATTTCAACTCTTTGTATTTTTTATTTATTTTAAGTAGTTTTTTTATTTTAGTGAGTTTTTTTTTTCTCTTGGAAATTTAAAATAGCATAATTTTAGATTATCATGAGTTTTGTAGGTTCCGGTATCCCTGTTTCTAAGAAGACTACTCTTTAGTTAATAACAAAATAAAGGATTTTAAAATACAAGCAAATTTTCTGGACATCGACATCATGAATAGGAATAAAAAAAATCCAAATAAGGGATACTATTTTTTATTCTTAGTTAATTATAATTTAAAGTGAAATTTGTGTCAATGTTCATTTATGGTCCTCTCTTAGATAATGTTTTAATAATATGGACTTCATTTGAGTCCCATTAACTTTACATAGTTGTTGCTTTTAACAAAATATAAGTATATTTATTATGATTTTTTTAAATAAATTTACAACAAAATCAATATATATCAAAAGCAATTAATGCTTATAAAAACAATATGCTATATCATTATATTTCTTTAAATTATGATTTCTCAAAAGGAAAAGACTTTTTTAATACTTTTAGTATTTAAATTAGCATAAAAATTTAGACATATTTTTAATAAAAGTGTCAAAATTATTTATATTTAATTTAATAAAATATTTTATCAAAAATATAAATATTTTTACTAGAGATTAAAAAAATTGTATATTTTATATTTAATTATATATTTAAAATAAATAGTCTAAAGAAGATGTTTACAAAAAAGTAATGATAAAAATTATTTTTAAATGGAATATAAATATTATGTTTATAGTATTCGTTATCAATTATCAAAATTATTTTTCATTTAAATAAATTAATATCTCATATTAATTAATTGATAACTTTTGAATGTATGAAAAAAAAAATCACTGTTTTCTAAACCGCACTATCTTCCAAATTTTTATCCAAAGGACTTAATATTGTGTAAAGAATATATTATTTAACATGTTAGATTCCAGACAAATTATTTATTAAACACATTATAGTCTTAAAAAAATAAATAGAGAAATCTCTCATATTTGATAAGTGACTATATTACCTTTAACCACATTAATATTTAAAATTACAAAAATATTTAGATTTAATCTATTAAATAAAATATTATAAATATATGATGGGAATGAGTTTTACTAGAGCAAGTAAGAAAACTACATAGTGCAGTTTTTTATTAAAAATTCGTGTTTGCCAAAAAATCCTTTGATAGCATATTTTATAAATTTAGTTATATATCATGGTCTATATAAGAAAATGTTTAGAGAAAATAAGAAAAAATACGTTTATATACTCGGTATGATTTATTAAAATTAGTTTGTAATTATAATCATATATATTAATATTTCATTTGTAATGTTTATTAATAACTTTGAGGATATGAAAAAAAAAATCATTTTTCATATAATAATTTGTGGATGAGTATTTTTACTAAAATCCTATGTTACATCTTCAGCAAAAAAAAAAAATTATTGTATATTTCATAATTTTAATTATATATTTGAAAAAACAGTTTAAAGGTAATAAAATACTTTGGAAAAATAAGAAAAAAATTTCATAAAAATTATTTTAACTGAAATACAAATATAATATTTATAATATCCATTAATAATTATTAAAATTATTTTTCGATTATATATGTAGATTAGTTTTAAAATAACACCAAAAAAACATTATATCCTAAAAGAATGAAAGAAATTTATAATGGATAAAATTATTTTTCTTAAATAATGATCAAATAATTAAATTTTTAATTCTATAATTAAATTTTAGAATGGATAAATATCATTTAATTTATTATAATATATTATTTATTTGTTCAATACTATACTATACATGTATTATGTACAAACATTTGATAAACACTTATATTTTACCATTTAATTTTTTTTTACATGAACTATTTTAAGTTATTTTTAAATATTGAATAAATAGTTTTTTCGACTTAACTATATGTTTAAATTTTATTATTTCTTGAATTATGTTTTTATTTTGTCCTGTTTCGAAACTAGTTTTCAATTCTAATCACAATATTAATGGTCTTATAAAACACTTAATATGGTATGAAAAATCTTTAAACTTTGCTTTCTACATCATTAATATAAATTTTATACATCATTAATATAAATTTTTATAAATAACTTAATATTAACTGCACAACTTAAATGCATCTATCTTTAATATATTTTATAGTTAATTTTTAATTTTATAGTTTGTAATAAATGTGTAAATTCAATTTAATATTACTTTAATAACTAAAAATTTTATTTTATTTCATCAATTATAAAAAGAAAATGTTCTGAAATGCATGAAAAAACAGAAACTAGTCCTCTATAAAAGAACACACTGGTTTCCGCTGTAAGATCTTTATTCTTGTTTTGGAATTTTAATTCCATTACCAAGCTCTCTTTCATGAAGTAATCGAATCAACTGTTACAAATTCTTGTGTATATTTATAAGTATGTGTGTTAGGATATGGAAACATTTCCTTTTACATTTAAGATGATACAAAAATTGGTAAATTGGTATACATGTGGAGGCAAGTATAAATCATTTGACAAATTAATCTCTCAATTCAAGATCTATATGTTTTATGAGATTTTATATTGTCTGTTTTTATTTTATTAAATCTCTATTTTAGTTTTAGTTGGTATGTAACTAGTGAGTTAGCATGTAAAATAAACAGATATCTTTATTCTATTTTGTCATGTGTGGTTGATGTTTCTTTTGCTTAAAGAATTATGAAAGTTTTATATGAAACCTGGTTGCACATATTACTAGAAAGAAGACTTCTTTTATAGAAATTGAAGAAACTTGTTTTATGGAAATCCAAAAAACTTGTTCTATAGAAATCGAAGAAACTTATCTTATGAAAATCGAAGCAACTTGTCCTATGGAAATTGGAGTGATACATAATCAAGAAACTAGTTTCCTCGATTTTAATAAACTAGTTAGCATGTAAAATAAACAAATATTCTTATTCTATTTTTGTCACGTGTATGCAGGATGAAACTTTAGCTTCTTCAATTTTAAGAAATTAGTTTTTTCAATTTTCAGAAACTAGTTTCTTCAATTTCAAGAAATTAAGAAGAAACTAATTTCTTCAAAAAACTAGTTTCTTCAATTGAAGTTTCTTTAATTTCAAGAAACTAGTTTCTTTAAGTTTCTTCAATTTTCAAGAAACTTGTTTCTTCAATTTTCAAGAAACTAGTTAGCATGTAAAATAAACAAATATTCTTATTCTATTTTGTCACATATATGCAGGACGAAACTTGTTCTATGGATATCGACAACACCTAGTTAATGGATATCGATGAAACTTGTTTAGTGGATATGTTTGTCGATATCCGTTAAACAAGTTTCGTCGATATCCATTAACCAGGTGTTGTCGATATCCATAGAACAAGTTTCGTCCTGCATACACGTGACAAAATAGAATAAGAATATTTGTTTATTTTGCATGCTAACTAGTTTCTTGAAATTGAAGAAACAACTTTCTTGAAAATTGAAGAAAGTTAAAGAAACTAGTTTCTTGAAATTAAAGAAACTTCAATTGAAGAAACTACTTTCTTTAAGAAATTAGTTTCTTCTTAATTTCTTGAAATTGAAGAAACCTCAATTGAAGAAATTAGTTTCTTAAAATTGAAGAAACTAATTTCTTGAAATTCAGGAAATTAAAATTTCGTCTTGCATATACGTGATAAAAATAGAATAAGAATATTTGTTTATTCATAATATGATAGGAGTATTAATATATAGAATGATTGAAAAATAAATGTTTGGTACCTTCTCTTGGACAATGGCCTTGGTCTTCTCCAAGCCGGCTTTGGAAGAAGCGCCAATGTTTGAAGTCGTTTCCTTCATCGATTCTCGTGCTTTCTTTCCTCCCTCTGAATTTTCAACGATCGATTGATTCTATTATTTTCTTTCTTCTTTCTTTCTCATATTAGCTTTTATGCAGCTCAGTGTATGAGACTCTAACATCGCACACCAAATAAATAGATTTAGGATTTAGGTGCTACGCTATATTTTCCACACGTGCACATGGAGGACGCATGGCAAGTTCAAATAATTAACTTATTTAAACAGATAATGAATTATTTATTATGATATTAAAATACATTAAATTTTAATATAAACTCTTTCAAAATGTATCAAATTAATAAAATTACACCAAAACATCAATACCTTACAAATTTAAATGCAAATTTGTATTCATCAAGAAAGAAAACAAAGTTAAGTTAAAGTAATATAATGATTAAAAAATAGAATATCAAAATATCATCGTCTTTCATATGTCATTTTTATGTTAAGATGATAAAGCTAGATAGAGAGAATATGCATTAAAGTTACTATTTGATTTTTAGTTAGTTAATTCTTCTTTTCATGTATATTTCCTCTATTTATGGATTTATTTATGGATCTTTTGCTTAATTTTTGTTAATGATTCAATTAATGTTTGAATTTAACTTAAAGCATGACGCCTTCAAAATTTATTGATTTGAGGATGAAACCAATATTTTTCCTTCACATCCACATCAGCATATCATTCCATTTAAATCAATTTTTTTATCCTAGTCAGATGACATTTGTTAATGATAATAGATTCTTCATAGAACTTTGAGATAAGATCCTCATTTTTTCTTTATTTAGATTTATCATGCAAATGAAAGTAATTAATGAAAGCAAAGAGAAAATTAAAAACCAAGTAAGTCAAAACTTACAAAAGCAAATTTTGCATGAAGACTAACCTAACTTTAGCCTTTTTTTTGTAAGAAAAATAAAACTTGACCATTGATGTATTGCTCCTTATTCCTCCTTCGATACATATTCCAATTTCTTTTTAAAGAATCTTTAAAGGACTATATATTTCAATTTCTTTCACAATAAGAAGAAGAACATGGTTGTTCTATGAGTAATTGATCTCTATTAAAAGTCAACAATGACAAAATCTCTATTCTATTATGAAAAGTTTACAAATTTTATATTTACTCATCTTTTTATATCTATATCATCAAAGCACCTTTCAAAACATTTATTCCTTTCTTGAGTAAGTTCAATATCTTAATGTGAGGAAAGATTTTGTGAATCTCACTTAATTATTTCTTATTATATATGATACAAAGAAATCTGATTATATTAAAGAAACATGTATTAACTAAATAGGAATACATATGATAAACAAAATAAGTTGGCACTACACTCTTTTATTATTTTATAAGATAAAGGGATTAAAAAGTGAAATATTTATTTTTCCTTAAAACAACTATGCCTTAACTAAGTTGAAGGATTTCATCACCTAAGTTCCTAAGTATGTTTAACATGTTTAACATTTTGGTGGTACGCAACTATCCAATTAACATAGTCATTTTGCTTGTTATTTTAAATTTATCTATTAAAAAGGGTTGAATCAACTTCACTTTGTGTTTGCTTCATTTGAATTTAACTGATGAAAGCTAGATTAGATGATAAAGTGAGTTTAGCTCGTGAGTTTGTGATTTGAGATGAGATAATGTCAAGTGATAGGCAATTCATCTCCTTATAGAAACTAGAAGCAATGAGCAAATTTTTTAGAAAGCAATTATGGAGGTTGGCTGGGGGAAAATACTTATACTTTTTTATTGAACTTTATCTTTTCCTTTTGAAAAGTTCAATACATTGTGTTATATTTTTTGTCTTTATATCTTCCACTTTAGTTACTTACAGTTCACATCAGAGGACATCAACAATGGTTCGGGTATTTATTTTCTAAAGAAACTAAGCCCTTTAGTTATTTACACAAGAAACTAATCTTATGGGGCATGAACATCAATCTCCAAAGGATGGTTACTGTTTTGTTCATATTGTTAAGAAAGTCCAAATGCATTTCTCTCTATGTCACATAAGTACACTTATTAGCATCATATATATAAATACTAATGAATCACTTTCAACTTTTTGTATCTTTTATTTATTTTAAGTAGTTTTTTTTATTTTGATTTTAGTGAGTTTTTTTTTTCCTCTTAGAAATTTGAAATAGCATCATGTTACATTATTACGAGTTTTGTAGGTTCAGGTGTATCCCTGTTTCAGGTATTCCTATTTTTAACTAACTCTTTAGTTAAAAAGAGAATAAAGGATCTTAAAATACAAGCAAATTTTATGGATAAAAGAATATGAGATACTATTTTGTTTTCTTTGTTATTCTTAGTTAATTATAATTTAAAGTGGAATTTTTGTAAATGTTCATTTATGGTACTATCTTAGATAATGTTTTAATGGATCTTTCAGTTTACCAGTAGTAATACCTTTTGCCATTTACAGACTAGGAAAATGACTTCATTTCAGTCCCATTAACTTTACATAGTTGTTGCTTATAATAAAATATAAGTATATTTATTATGAATTTTTTAAATAAATTTATAAAAAATCAATATATATCAAAAGCAATTAATGCTTACAAAAATAATCTGCTTTACCTTTATACTTGTTTAAATTATGATTTCTCAAAAGAAAGACATTTTTAATACTTATTTAGATTAGCATAAAAATTTGGACTGCATATTTTTAATAAAAATATCAAAATTATTTATTTAATTTAATAAAATATTTTATTAAAAATATAAATACTTTTACTAGAGATTAAAAAAATGGTACATTTTATACTTTATTTATATATTTAAAATAAATAGTCTAAAGAAGATGTTTACAAAAAAGTAATCATAAAAATTACTTTTAAATGGAATATAAATATTATGTTTATAGTATTTATTATCAATTATCAAAACTATTTTTCATTTAAATAAATTAATATCTCATTAATTAATGGATAACTCTTGAATGTATGAAAAAAATCACTGTTTTCAAAACCACACTATCTTCCAAATTTCTATCCAAAGAACTTAATATTGTGTAAATTTCTATCCAAAGAACTTAATATGGTGTAAAGTATAGATTATTTAACACGTTAGATTCCAGATATATATATAGTATCTTTCTAATTTTGCTCTCTATGTCATTAATATAAATTTTTTAAAATATTAACTGCAAAACTTAAATGCATCTTCTTTTAATATATTGTAAAGTTTGTAATAAATGTATAAATTCAAATGTTATTTTAATAATATAATTTTTGTGTGAATGTCATTTGATAATATAATTTTAATAAAATAATATTATTATTTTAATAATATAATTTTTTAATTTTAATTTTTGACTTATATAATTTGTTAAATTTTATTTTATGAATATATAAAATAAAATAAATTAGAATAAGTAAATTTGATGAAATTATAAAATGAAATTTAAAATAACTTAAAAAAAGTATTACCTATAACACACCTTATTTTGATAAAATCAAGAATGCTCATATTTAACTCAGTTAAAAGATTACTATGTATATGTTAACTCATTAATATATTTTAAATTACATATCACCATTATCTTCTAGCAGTGCTGAAAAATAATTTTAAAGAAACAATTATACATTTTTTATTTATTATTATGAATAATTTAAGGTTTTATTTGAGAGAGATAAGTTACATATATTAAAAATAAAATTATTTATTAAACACGTTATAGTCTTAAAAAAATAATTAGAGAAATCTTTCATATTTAATAAAGTGACTATATTACCTTTAACCACATTAGTATTTAAAATTATAAAAATATTTAGATGTAATCTATTAAATAAAATACTATAAATATATGATGGGAATGAGTTTTACTAGAGCAAGTAAGAAAACTACAGATTGCAGATTTTTATTAAAAATTCGTGTTTGCCAAAAATCCTTTGCCCCTTTTCATTCTTGATCTTCATTCTTGTGCCCCTCTTTGATCTACATTCTTGATCTTCATTCTTGTGCCCCTTTTCAGTAAGGGAGCTAAGGGTTAAACCTTTCTTGGAAAGTCAGCGAACAGCCGTCAGCGAGCGAACAGTGCTTGTAGGTATGGCCTTCCCCCTTGACTCTCACGCTCTCTTATCTATTAGCCTACTAAAAGAAAATACTTCGCTAACCTTCTGATGCTTTTCTTAGACTCATTATAAGTAGATTCATGTGTATTATGCAGAATGTCTAGTTCCAACTTGGGAATAAATTTCAATCATCAGGGTCAAATATTCAATAGAGATTCATTAATGATACAAAATCGGCATTAAATAGCCAAGTATAAACAATGTTAAAATTTTCAAGCAAACTGTCACAATGCATCCATAAACCATAACTTCAGATATATTCACCAGGTTCAATATTAATAGAATAATAATGAAGAAATATAAATCAACACAAAATATTCATGTAAAAATAAACAATGTTATGTTGCATCCTTCAATCAAACTGTATCATAACGTCAAGCAATAGTAACTTAACATAAACATATTCTTATACAAAATGTAATAGGAGAAAATATTATATAAATAAAATATTAAATTAGAAGTTCAAGAAATTTGAACTGTTCTTAATTGCTGAAACAAAAACTCTTGCCCCTACACGACATTCCATAAATTAAAGTATATGCATGTTTCTTTGAAATTTGGATTCAGGTTTCTGAAACGAGTCTTTATTTCTTTAACTGAATGCTTACTTTAAATCTTTTGCAAATAGTCTTTTGGAGCCTCCAAAATTTTAGATAAAGAAGAATGATAAGCCACCAAATAAGCAATTGTTATTATATACAAGGTTATAACATTGAGAGAGAGAATCAACCAAAAAAATTGAAAATGGAAACCATAACTAATCTTAATTAACATGACAGATATATGAAAGGTTTTCAAACCACATTCTAAGTTCAATTTATATGAATACTGGAGACAACAAGTATGGAAAAAAATAAAAATAAATAAGGTAAGAAACACATGATGTCATTCCAAGCCTGGATGATCCGCAAACCCCTTTCTAAGATAGTGTCACCCAAAATGAGTAAAAATATTGTATAAAGCCATGTATAAATATTTTTTATTACAGGACCTAAACATGTAAGACAGCTATATTAGGTTGTCCTCTTCCCGTAAGACTAGCAATAAAATGAACCACATAAATTTGTCAAAGAGAAATTACAGGAAGATGAACATCTCAATGGCATAATTGACAATATAAAAGAAGCCTTCAATACATGTAGCAGGACTCAATATCCATTGATCAAAACAGATGACTGTGTGAATTTATGCACTTATTTAAAATGAAAATTTGAAGCATAGCCGTGTTAGATCATCTATGACTAGGAACAAATAAATAAGTCCATGAAAATACAGAAAGAAGAGAAAGAGAAAAAAAAAAAATAAAAATAAAGAAAGTTAATTAACAAGGTCGTGGTCATAGATGGAACTTTGTAGGTCAGGACTGTTGAACTGGTTTCATAGTCAAAAGATGTTCAACTATTCTTATGCTTTTCTTTTTAGCTTCATCTTCTCTATGCTCATTTTCTTTTCTTTTCTTTTTTTTCTTTTTGGTTCTGAGTAGTGTTTTCTGCTTGTGGAAAGATTGAGGAATGAAAACATGCTATACTTTCTTGTGTATATTTATAATTATGTGTGTTAGGATATGGAAACATTACCTTCTGCATTTAAGATGATACAAAAGTTGGTAAATTGGTATACATATGGAGGCAAGTATAAATCATTTGACAAATTTATCTGTCAATTCAAGACCTACATGTTTTATGAGATTTCATATTGTCTGTTTTTATTTTCTTAAATCTCTGTTCTAGTTTTAGTTGGTGTGTAACTAGTGAGTTAGCATGTAAAATAAACAAATATTCTTATTCTATTTTGTCATGTGTGCAGGACAAAACTTTTTCAATAGATCTCGAGTCAATAGATAAGGACAACACCTAATTAATGGATATTGACAACACCTAATTAATGGATATCGACAACACCTGTCGTATGGATATCGACGACATGTGTTTCATGGATATCGACGACACCTGTCGTATGGATATCGACGACATGTGTTTCATGGATATCGACAACACCTGTCGTATGGATATCGACGACATGTGTTTCATGGATATCGACGACACCTGTTGTATGGATATCCACGGTATGGATATCGACGAAACATGTTGTATGGATATCGAACTGTAGAAAAATACTAATTTTATTAGAAATCAAGAATGAAGAAATTAGGTTTTTTTTCCTTTCACTAACAATCTTCTTATATACACTGGTGTAACAGGTGAAATGTCAAGAAAACCATGCTCATAGATATTGTTAGCAAATCAGTATGGAAAATAAATAAGGATGATGCAATCAGTGCTGTTGTATCTTCCTACAACTTGCTCTTAATAATCCTCTTAAATTAAATACACAAAAAGAATTTATATAAAAATAAATGCATTTAATATCTTCAAAATAAAAATATATAAAAAGGATCAATGTTCTCTTACTTTATAATTTTGATGCAATGCTGGGGTGTCTTTTATGAGGTGAAAATTGAAAATTAAACGCATGTGATGATGATACCCAGTTCATTCCGTTCGTTATTCTTTTCTCCCTCAGATATGAGATATGAGGCTCACCTTATCATAACTCATGACTCCATATGATGATCCAGTGTATAGGCACGAATATCAGAAGGACTTGTACCCGCCCTAACAACAAGCATCAAAATAATATTATACAGCATGAAACGTAAGAAGCCAACTATCAAAAATATTACGAAACAACAGTTGTTTTCATCAGTTTTCGTTTGCACAAAACGTAACTGAAGGTGCAAACTCACGAAGTGTTACCCTTTTTTGTCCTAATCATTTTATGCAAATGCTAAGGCTGCCAAGTAATTCAACAGTATGAACTTTTATAAAAGAAAAAAGTTAAGTATTACTAATGCACTCTCATCATGATTTCCATTCTTTCTAAGCATAAATTCCAATAAAAAAATATTTATTGAATTATTAACCAATAAACAATAGTTAAGATCCTTAGCTTATCTATCATGCATTTTGCTAACATTTATCCCAGGGACGTGAACAGCCATTAAACTAGTAATCAAACCAAGAAACTAGATGAGATGAATGTGATCAACCCAGTTAACAGATTTCTGTCCTAACCAAAAGTACAATGAATTTCACATACAAAATATGTAGCTGGGAAGAAAATACCTTTTGTTAATGGTTCCATAATGGAATTTGAGTTTTCCAGCCTTAATATCCTCAACATACTGTGACCATGAGAAATAACACAAGTTATACAATAGGTAGGTGACACAATAAAACCTAAAGCCAGCAAGTTGAAACGTCTGATTCTGAAATCATACCAAATTTAAGGTAACCACCATTGATGAAAAGGATAGAGAATTAAAAGGTATAGCGTCAAGTGGAAAAAGTTGGCATGCTGATGATTCTGGACCAGGTGAAAAATGCGACTTCTTCAGCTTCGCCAAGAAAATCAAATAAATCTGCCTCAAACATTCCATAATCATGATCAAAATTCTCTAACTAGTCAAGGAAATAAACAAAAAAGAAATAGAATAATAAGAAATTTCTCACTTGGCCAATCAAAGGAATATCCAGTTGGGCAAATGGAGAAATTACTTCTACGTCTGCATTTGCTTCCTCCCTTGTTTCTCTTATGGCACCATCAACAGCCGACTCTCCAATTTCCAAATAACCAGCAGGAAGTGTCCTTGTTGAACCAAAATATGAAATTAACATAGCCCATTGATAAAACGAGATACAGTGTTTATAATATAAAAAAAAATTAGTAGCAACAGCATCATTGTTTTAAAAATAGTTCTGGGAACAGAAAGGTAACATGCACATAGACAGAAGCAACAAAAATAGGCAGTATAACAGAAAAATCATTCCTACCAAAGGCCATGAGATGGTTGAATATTCCTCTTGCAAAGGAGCACCTTGTTATCATGTTCAACGAGGCAGCCAACTACCTACTTTGCCAACCAAAATCATGTCATGATTAGAAGAAAGTAAATAATCATGTATCAACTGATGGAGTGAAAGAAGAACTATGACAAACAAAATAAATCATCAATTTCAATGTTGAAGTTTACCCTCTCTCCTGAGTGATTACTAAAGTAAATATATATATATATATATATAGTCTTTAAAACTATTAGAAATGACACAAAGTAATCCCCCAAATATTTGAAGATCCTTCAAATTGATCCTAAACTTGACTAAAATACATCAGCTTAGGAACTACTGTGATGGATATTTAATACTTTGGTGACTACTTAAATAGCTTTAGTAGTTTACGGACTAATTAGGACAGAGGATAATAGTTCAAGGAGGACGAAATTGGTGGTTTGTTCTACAACGACTGCACAGCAAGGAAGGTTAGAGAATCTCAAAAGCACAGCAAGGAGATATAATTTTCTTTTTAAAATAACAATACAAAATTAGTATAAAAATAATATAAAAACATAAATCTTAAATCAAAAAACAGAAAAAAATTCGTGTTTTAAAAGTTATCACCAGTCATTGTAGACATAAAGAAATATTATTATTCCATCTAATTATAGTGGAATTCTAAACATTAAAAGAGGTAAGAAAAATTATAAAATGCGGTAGGAGTTTCTGAAGATTCAGACAAGAAAACATATCCAATACTGGTACAGCTACCATTTTAAATTAACCGTGCTTCCCTTCAGAGAACATATCTAAAAACATATGATACTCATTCAAACCCTTATTTGTTATAACCATACCATTTAAAATCATGTTATATGCAGATACCTTGATCCTAAAGATGTTACAACTAACCTGTTTGCTCAGATCAGTGAATAATATGGGAAAAAAATCAACATTACAGTTCCTTTCTCTCAAATCTCTACTCATAACGCATCTTAAAACTCAAGGAAAAGTCAGAACATTTAATTTAACAAGAAACATCAATTTCCAGTGCACTGTATTCTATACCCTAAACCAACCATAAAATCTTTCAGATTGAACTTTAGGTTATCCACACACAACTGTGCAGTTCTCCAGTTACTTACAACTAAAGCCGCAAACAACGTCCTCAAGAAAACTTTAATGAACAGAAACAACTATTTTTCCATAAAAACAAAAATATTACAAAAGAGAAAGAAAAAAAATCATTTTTAATCCATAGAGTACTAATCCAAATTTAAGGGTGAACAGAAACCACAAAATCAACTGCCCAGATAATTCGGCATATGACAAGTAAAAGAATAAGTAAAACCAATTTCATGGTACAGAAATAACTTATACACTACCTGCACTACTGTCATGTTGCAAGTCACACACAGCTAAGACTCCATTTAGAAACAGTATCAAAAGCAACACTGATTTTGTAAATCAATTCATACACATTTAAAACGATTTACTTCAAACATACTAGAATACCCACCATTACTTTACCAACAACAAAAATCTTATCCCACTAGGGCAATTCTAATCTACTGAACGTATGCACGACATCATTCGGGCTGCGTTAAATACATAAATACACCTTATTATTTCACAAGAACTAAATCAAATAAACCAAAAGCTAAAGAGATATCTTTAGACATACCATCTTTGGATTTTGATACGTAATCTTCCCACAAACCGTACATATAGCTCTCAGCTTTTCTTCCCCTTCAGGAATATCATGCTTCGTAGAACCACCACACCACTGACAGAACTTAACGTTTCGAACATTTCCCTGCAGTGTCACGATCAACAACATTCCCAAAACCATTAAAATCCACAATTGTAAGATTCTAGCGTTGCTTCATCAACAACAATAGACATATATCATAAATATGATGCAGTTTCAAAATTAACATAAGAAACGCGCGAAGAGAACTCACGGCAGAAGGAAGCGGTGTGGAGGAAGCGTGAAATGGCGCGAATCGAACCCTACGAACGATGGTTTTGGTGGGATGCAGTTTGGAATAAGGGTTAGGGTGTGGAATTGGGGAAAATGAGAAGGATGAGAATGTGCGGGGTTTCTGAATCCATCGTTGATTTACCAATCCACATATCTGAATCTGGATTCCTTTCCCCGTCATTTTTGTTTTTCAGTTTCGAATTGGAACACACGCAATTATACTCAACCAAACCCTTTTCAGTTTTCACTGTTGGCTTTTCAAATTCAAATAACCCAATTTAACGAACAGAACAAACCACTCTCTTCCCCCGTTTTCTTAATCCAAATTCTTCAAACGATTAGACCTAATTCTCCTTACTTCAAAAATAGAGTGTCACTGTTTTTAATTTTCGAAAAAAAAATATTATAAATAAATAAATAAATCATTATCTACACAAATGGTTGGATGAGTTGATACATTCTATGCATGAAAACTGGCAGCAGATTCACACGCTCACTTCTCTTTCTCTTATTTTACTTCATTTTCTTCCAATTCCAACTACCTATTTGAGATTTTGGGGAAACTTTGTGATAAATATTAAGAAATTAAAAAAATGTATTTTATCTTGTCTTGAAAATAGAAATATTATATAATTTTAAAATAATTAAATCTGTTTTATATAAACACCACTCACTCTCGTTAATAATACTTTTCCTTTTAGATTGTTTATTTTTCTTTTTTCAATTTTCATTTAGACTTATTTAGTTTATAAGTACTCCTATACTCAAATGTTGCAAAATGCAAGTCCGACAGGAGATTCTGGATATTATCAGCTGAGACAATAAATGGTAATTTTGAACAACTGGAGATTCTTAAAATAATCAGCTGAGACAATAGATGGTAAGTAAATGGTACATTTGACCTATCAAAAAATGGTACATTTGTAATTGTAAATTAGCATACACGTTATTTGCATGATCATCTAATAAAATTATTTAAAACTACAAAATACAGTGAAAAAACAGGATTGCTCTGTTAAATAATGTAGCATGGTCAATCATCTGGTTTGATCTGGCTGGAGAATTCTAGAAAAGGATTAGCATAAGCCTGAAGGATCCTCAATCCAAGGCCAGCTTATCACATAAAGATTGATAAGCTGCACTGCAAAGCTTGAACTTCTCTTCTGCTATAGCCTATCAAGTATCAATGTACAGAATAAAAAATTAAAAGCATTAGGAAGCTGTGCAAACTATTGATAGAAACTCCTGAACATCGAATAGAACAAAAAAGGAGGAGGAATATAATCGGTGGTTAGAGCATGGCAGCACCTTGCAAGAACCTTGATGACGATCTGGATGCCATTTTAGAGCACAGGCCCGGTACCTGATGATATAAAAAGATTAAGAATATCGTAGTATAGAACTATGGCTTTCCAACATTTTGATGAAGGCGAGGTTACAGAAGCAAGAACTCACGCATTTTTTACATCTTCAAGTTTCAGAGGACCAGAAGCACTCAATCCAAGGGCTAATCTATCCGGAGTTAAATCTGAGCCAGAACTATCTAACTCAGATGAAGAATCATAATCATTTTCGCTTCGATGTCTCCAATTCCATGATCTCCCAAAATTAGAAAAGCGTTCAGACCTCCTCCACTGAGGATTTTCCTCATTGATGAAGGACCAATAGAAGAATCTATTCCCACCAAAGGCAGAACGGAAAATGGTTTCGACCTCAAAATCATCTTCACAAAAAAATAGATCTCCTGAAAGAACATTAATAGAGTAGACTTTATAAGTATCTAAAAGCTTCTATGTTTGGCTGAAAACAATAAAGACAATCTAAGAAATTACACCGATTCATAAAGCTTATGATGCAAGTTGAAATCAAATCCTATTCATGATCCCCACAAGTTTAAATCTCTCAATTAAATGAGTAAACAAGAAGTTTCCAGCAATATTAAGTAGGATGATCTCCTAGGGATACAACCACCAGTACTTGAAATCTGAATCTCAGCACAATTTAAGATGACGTGACAGCTTAAAGTAAATACTAATTCAAGTGATCAAAGAGAATCAACCCAATAATCAAGGTAGTACTACAAGATACAAGTAATATATTTTGTTACAGCACATGTATTTCAAGCATCCTTACTTCTGTACCGATGATTTGATCCTTGCCTGCCATTCCTGTACCTCCCAGAGCCCCAATCAAAATATTGATTTTTACGAGTCCGTGAGGTGTCTTTACTTGATGGCATCTCGTCCTCCTCAATACCTTGCTTCCAGCTCTAAACCATGCAGAAAAAGAACAACCATAAGCTTCAAAACATCTTAGCACAAACAAATCACCGAAGAGAATGTGTTGTTTGCTTCTTAGTTAAGTGATTAACAAAGAATTTTATGTATTAATCTATTTTACATTAAAACTGAACCCATCCTTACCAATCTCATGAACACCATATACCAGGCGGCAGAGTATATTGAGGGTCATTTTCGTATCAGAGAAAGAGGAATAAATATAGATCATACAACTGTACATGAAGAGTCAAGATTAAAGGTAATTCAAAGGTGCGTGGCCACATAATAACAACATTTTTATGTTCTGATCTTCAATATTCATGATAAAATCTAATGGCCAGTATTTGTTCCTGTCACTCTTACATAAAAAAGGCCTTCTAACTAGATGTGTGTTCGTGTATGTGCTAAATATACGAAAGCTTCCCACTTGAATATCAGCAATCAAATACAGACAACCTAATCTATGTCATGGCTTCTCCAAATGTTGCACCTCCCAAGTCACGGGATCCTAAAAAATCAAGTAATAACATGAATGGGTATAACGTCAATCTTTGGCAGTGACATTGATGCATTTTACAATAAGTTTCTTGAAGGAGAGTGGGATAAGATAAGCCTAATAGATGGGTCTGATGCCTCAATTCTCAATCTGATAGCGGTCATCAATTACATGATTTCTTAGTCCATCAGAAAGAAAGAATGACCAGCGCTTTCATAATTGCTGGATGTATTGGCAAGAGACCATTGATGATGTTAACCTTCAATATGTTATCCTTAAATTGCAGGTCCCAAGCTCACAGTATATTTTGAAGTTGCAATATCTTGTTGCCTAACTTAGGATTGGAGATCACAAGCTCATATATTTATGCACCCAAATAGTCCATGCGAGCCCATAAATATCCTCAATTTACACGCTCATTTAACATGTGTCACCAGATTAGACATAGAAATTCACAATACATTTTGTCCAGAACCATCTTGCTCAAACAGAACACAAAGATTTTAACCTGTCTAGACAGATGTAACAGGTCCTAAATGCTAAATACAAGGCTGTTCGTCACCGATCCTACTTCTTCCAAATACACCAGTGAAGCATACAAATGCATAAAGGAGAAATAAAAAGATTGTAACAATCGCAAAGCAAACCACACCTTATTAAGCAACACTATATTAGACTATAACAGAACACGAAGCAAGCTAAAAATACAAGAAACTGCACATGCCCAAACATACACACATACGAAACAGCGAAGAAACATGGCGAACCTGAAACAGGGATTCTGCATAGTCATTGATACTGTTCATTACTCTGTGTTTTGCTTGCATCCGTCTAAACCTCCGGGAGTTATGGTTGTTGCCTCTCTGCAATTAAACAGTTATCAGGCCAACAAAACATATCAACAACACTTTCTACACAGCCAAACGACATTGAACTCACATTAATTAGTTTGATAAAAATAACATTGTTGGGTCACAAAAAGTTCCCAAAATACAAATTCAGAAAGAAACACGGAAAATTCACGCGGTGAGGCCCACTATCAAAAGAGGCAGTGAATAATTGTAGAATCAAAAGAAAAGTAGTGAAATGACAAATTAAAGCATAAGGAATTGAGAGAAACTAACGGGTTCCCAAAAATTGCGGCGTTTACGTTGCAAGGGAGGGGTTGAATGGAAGAGTGCGGCCCTGAGAGAGGAATGGAGATTATTGGTGGTTGAAGCTTTGAAGATGGCGCTGCTCATTTTCTCTGCAATTCGAGTCCTTCGTTTTGGCCCACCTCGATTGATGATGGAACTTGTTTAAGCGGAAACGAAAATTGGGATCATCCTAAGTTAGACCTAACCAGAATCGGAATGGTCTTCAGAGACCACAAACTATTTTAAAATGGTGGTTTATTAGGGAAAAATTTTCAGCAATCCCTCACTTTATTCTCATGGAGTACTTGACTATTGGATATGAAAAATAATAAGTATTATTAGAAACTATTCTTGATTATATATACAATTAATAATTAATTATTATTTGAACTCGTTATATAAATTTTATTTCTTTGGATGAATTTCTTGAAAATGTAAAATTATTAAAAAAAAATGGTTTTTATTATTTATACTTATGTGTATGTGAATTTTCTTATTGAATACTAGTTTATATTGAAACTCAACTTTATAACTTAACAATTACAATGTAGCTAGTATTTATATACGCACATTACTTTAAGTTTTAGTAAAAACTGTGTTATTGCAATTTAAAAATATATTATGTGAAAATGTGTTGATAAAATTGTATAATAATAAATTTATTTATAATTCAATTAAAATAAAAAAATATAGTATTCTATTACATTTTTTATAATTTAATATAGTTAAATTATCATGTAAAATAAACAAATAAATATATTAGGTCATGTATTTATTTTACTGTAATTATTTTTAGTTTTTATTGTGATAATAGATAAATAATATATTCACTTCAAATCTAAATTTATCATATTTAATTTATATTTATATTATTTTTTTCATTGTATGATAAACTAATAATTTTCACATTGTTTTTATCATCATTATGTATACCTTTCAATTGGGTTGGGTCAAGTCATTTATATTCAAAGACATGTTATTTATAGCTTTTCTGGGCAAATCATATAAACAGTGAGGTTTTTGTTTTTATCAGTTTAGTCAATCAGAGAGACTTTGAATTATTTGACATAAAACATTTGTTGGAGTTGTATAGTTGGGATATATATGACTCATTATTCCTTAATTTACTATTACAATTAATAAAAATAAAGTCATACCTATTTTTCTTATACCTTTCACTTTAAAATATACATCCCAACCAATCATATTTAAATACAATTACATTAATTCTATTAGAATAATTTAATTCAATAATATTTTTATATTAAATTAATGTAAATTACCTATATTTAATTTTATTGCAAATTTTGAGTCTAATATTTCAATGTTTGATTTTTTTTTCTTGTTATTTTACTTTATTATTTTTCTATAACATTATATCAGCTAAAATAATTAACGTATTTATCGGCTAAAATTTATATTTTATTAGGTTTTGTTTATGTGGGAGCAAAACATGTTTAGGTATGAAGAACAATTACAGCTACTTCAAAAAATTGTACAAAATAAAGCAAGTTCAAAGGCTTTTGAGTTACCATGTACAGCTTATTCTATGAAAACTCTCACTCTAAATACAAAAAACAATAAGGGAAATCAAAGGATTGAAGAGATAATGAAGAGTATAGGCTAATAGATTTGGAAGAGTCACAATCTTAAAAATAAACAATATAGTTTTTGTAATTTATGTGAAACATGTATGGTTCAATTCATAATAATAATGTATTAGGAACAACTTTTTATGATATATTTTCTTTTGTTTGCAGATAAAATTAATTTTCATAATGTATCTTACCTCTTAAAAAACTAACATATTTTTTGTTTAACTTGTGTTTGATTATTTATTATTATATTTTGTAGATAACAAGGCTATTAAAATTAAATTCTAAATGAATAAAGAAATTTATTGATGATCGAAACAATCATAACTACTTGCATAACATGTTTTCTAAAAATAAAATAAATCATTACTAAAAGTGTTAATGATTTATTTCCATTAATTCATATCAAGGGGGCCATATGGTGTTAAGAAAATATGTGCACATACCATTGATATAAAATTCTAAAGAAAATGAAACAGTTAATGGTAATGGGTAACATCCAATTTCCTCTCACATATTTTAAGTTTTGTGAAATTTTGCAGAACATTTTAAGCTTGAAACAAAAATGTGTTACACCAAAAAAAATATTTTACAAGTTAAAATTTAGAAAGATATATTTGAAAATTATTTGATGGGCATGTCCAAACACATAAAAGTTAATACACCTCTATTAGTTTGAGATAGTGATTAATAGTGTTTTATTTATTAGTTTTTATAAATGTATGATTTTTAAGATGCCTTTATACTTTCGAAACAAAAATAACGTAAATTAAATTATGCACCTTTTGAATACTGAAATTGGTCGATAAATTAAAATGGAAATTATTCCAATTTTTCGTTCTAAGTTACTTTCATTATATAATTGAATTTGATTTTTTTATATTTTTTTATTATTATAAGGTTTAATCATTTTTTTCACTGAAAAATAAAATTAGTAAGGATAAGAAAAGTAAAAAATTATTGTCTAAAAAAAATTCTGAACAGTTTTTGAAATGATAATGATATGCTTTGTGTATAAAAATATGTTTAAATTTTATATAAGTTTTATATGATTTTTTTATACTTTAAATATATAAGTTTTATATGATTTTATTTTATACTTTGAATATATAAGCTTATATATTTTATTATTAATTACTTGTTTGAGTCATCGTGATTAGATGGGTTGAAATTTTTATTCATTCATCTCAACTCATTTCTAATCTGCTAGTTTAAGGTAAGGTAAACTGATAGGTTAAAAACATTAACTCAACCTACTAAATTATGGTAGACTAGCAATATGTTTTGTAAATCTAAATCCACTTTGTCATATTTATTATTTTATTTTATTTTTGTAATTAAATTATATTGTTCTTTAATTTATTTTAGTCTTGTATTGACTTTTTTTCATTTTCAATAGAAAGAATAATTAAAAAATGACAAATGGCCAAATGTATTGGAAGAAGGCAACTAATGAGAATCAATCCAACTTGGTATATTTCAAGTGTAAAAATAAATTATAATAAGTAAAAAATAGTTATAGTTTTACTTTAATATGTTTAGAAGTTATATTTTTTTTCAGAAGTCTTAAATTTTGAGTCTAAAATATTTGAATTGTGAATATAAATTTTAAGTCAAATATAAAATGACTCATGTATGTATGTATAGAGATGAGAAAGGTTGTATTATGAGTGGTTTTATATGTTTATTTTCATGGTGTGAGAATAATATTGAACTTGTTTTAGGTTTGAAACCTTTCTCTATTTGATTTAATCGTATTGGTAACACTTTCATCTTAATTATAACATATTCATAATTTTAATTATTTTCTTTTAACATTTTACAATACAATTTGAAGAAAATGTAGATGATGTGTAAAAAAAATTCAAAAACACTTGTGTAATTGGTTAAACACTTTGAATTTATATTACGAACAAACTTAACATGACAAAAAGAGTATAAAGAAATAATTTTTTCAAAACTAAGTGAAGAATGAAAAAAAAAAGGTAAATGATCTAGAATTAGTGAAAAGACTAGGTAATATTATTCAAAAGAAAAAAAAAAGGATTTTCAACTTAAAAGTAAATTATAATATATCAATTAATTTAAATGGAATAACTTGCTATGGAATTTTATCAAAAACATATGAAGCAATATATTGAAATATGTAGCAATTTAAGTATTTTATCAAACAGAATTAGTTGTTTTGTTATTTAAGTATTTTATTAATATATCTAAGATTACATTTTTACATTTCTCAAATATTATTTTTATTTATTTTGTAGTATTTAAATCTTTTACCATACTATTTTTAATTTTTTTATTTAATTTAAACATTTAAAAATAAAATAGGTATAATTTAATGTATATGATGTTTGGATTTATTATTAGAAATTTATCATGTTTTATAATGATGACAAAATATTAGTATTCAAAATAAAATAGTAATTATCATGAAAAGTTTCACATGAAAACAATATTTTTTATTATAAATTAATAACAGTGACCATTAATTATTATTATTATCATTATTACATATAATATAGTGTTAAGAAATAATTTATACATATATTTTAAATACTGACTATAATTTTTATTGTATTATTACTAGTGACAATTATTTTATTTTTTCACAATAAAGCTTAATTTTGGTAACATTTAAAAATATTGTCACAAGTAGAATAATTAACATGTTATAATAGTGATAAATAAATTACTATCACAAGATGTTAACAGTGAGTATTACTTGTAGCAACGAATAATTGAATCACTGAAACTAGGGTTTTTTTTTTTTTTTTGTAA
>Ga0099825_1000365_pt1 | contig 45374 bp, 19 predicted proteins | sample SiratroredBW_FD_76838 | JGI IMG/M metagenome (GOLD analysis project Ga0099825, IMG submission 76838) | Root nodule microbial communities of legume samples collected from California, USA - Siratro red BW | ecosystem: Host-associated > Plants > Roots > Nodule | place: USA: California | collected...
TATATATATATATATATATATATATATATATATATATATATATATATATATATATATATATATATATATATATATATAAAAGTTACTTAAAAAATGTTATTTTAATATATAACATGTAAGTTATTTAAAATTAAATAAAATTGTTTATAAATAAAAGATAATTGCTTATATAAATTAAATTTCTTAAAAATTAAGCAATTCATATATATATATATAATTCATAAAATAATATTTTTATTTGTAAAGAATCTAGTGAGAAATTTTTGTCGTAGACGTTTTTAGAGCATATCCAACTTTCAGTGAAGTTACTTAAAAATAAAAATATTACTTTGACATAAATTTCTTACAGTTAAAGAGTGATATTTATAAACGAAGAGATATATAATAAAAGAAAACTTATTCAAATAATTTTTTCCAATTTATAAACACGACTTTATTTAAACTTAAAAGGCTAAATTACACACTTTCCTAAAAAATATATATATTCCCTCTGTCATGTCTTATCTTGCTTTCTATGTCCATAAAATAAATCATCCGATAAATTTATTAAGTCAGGTAATAAAAAGTTACAAATATTATAACATGAAAGTTCATTCCAACTAAAAAAAAGTGTTGCTTCCATGTTGATATCCGTGTGGTATGTTTTATATATCTCTTTTATTTAATATATTGACATATACATATCAACTTACAAAAAAAGAAATTAAACTGGTAAAAAATAATGAATGATTTATTTGAGTTAGAAAATATGGAAAATAAATAAATAACTAATTTGAATAACTTAGTACTTTTAAAATATAACTAATATGATACAGTTATATAATATTACATAAGGCAAAATAACTAAAGCAAAAAGTGTTGACAAAATTGAGGGACTTCTTTAACATGATGAAGAGAAGAATGAACTGTGCATGACATGAAGTGTGTGTATGTAAACTATGTTACGGCATCTTACACAAGAATTTCCTAAACAAAAATGACTAAACAAGGTATCCATAACCGATGTGGTCCTTGGAGTTAGATATCTTAATCAGCATAGCAAGAACCTCTTTCATGTTAGGCCTAGCCTGTGGTGCATCTGCTGTGCACATCACCCCAATCCTCAGCAACTCACTCATCTCCTCAGCTCCACCAACAAGCCCAGAACCCATCAGCAAAACTGGCACAGAACGATGATGACGGTGTCGTCCATAACCCATCACACGCCTAGCCCATTCCACCAAGCACTCTTCCCCTCCATCCACTGCTCTTCTTGCTGCTGCCAGCTCCATGATCAACACCCCATAACTGTACACATCCCCTTTTGTAGTAGCCTGCCATGTGTGTCCATATTCAGGTGCAACATACCCTACTGTCCCAGCCACCATAGTGCTCACATGGCTATCCCCAACATCCACCACTCTTGCAAGCCCAAAATCAGTTACCTTCGCCTTCCCATCTTTATCTAGTAACACATTGCTAGCCTTCACATCTCTATGCACAACAGAAGGGTAACACTCATGGTGTAGATACACTAGTGCACGTGCCACATCGATTGCCACTTCTAGCCTCCTCCTCCATGTCAAACGTGTTCTGTCAGTCACTACATCCTCCAAGCTTCCACCTTCAATGTACTCATAAATTAGTATCCTTTCTGAGTCGTTTAGGCACCATCCGTAGAGTGTGACCAGGTTTGGATGAGGCCAACCGAAGCCACGGCCACTCAGAACCTCCATTTCAGCCTTGAATTCCTTCTCACCCTCCAGCCCTTCCCTCTGGAGCTTCTTCACTGCCACTTGTCTGCCATCTGAAAACACTCCCTTGTACACTGTTCCAAACCCTCCTTTTCCTATGATTCTGTCCTCCGAGAAGCTGCCGGTTGCTTTCAGAATGTCGGCGTGTGTGAAAGCTGTCTTGTTCAAACGGATGACCTTCACTGTGTCGGACATCCATGGTGAGGATCCCGAGCTGCTTGAATCATGCCACTGTTTTGTGTCCCTCAGGAGGTATCTTGGTTCATCTGAAGGGCTTTTCACCGATGCGCAGACTAAGATAGTGAGAAGTCCACATACTATGAAAACCAGTGTTATAACCGCAAACACCAAAACCACAGACCATCTCGAGGACTTTTTATGGTCTTTCTGAGAGGTGGTGTTTCTATGATTGGTAGTGTTCTGAAGAAACTTGGGTAGGGTCAAAAGGGGGTTGCCTAAATATGAATTTTCTTCAAAGGTAGCGAACTGTCCGGTTGATGGGACCTCACCTGATATGAAGGGATTGTATGAGATGTTGAACTTGCTAAGCTCTGTCAATTTGTTCAAATTTGTTGGAAACAATCCCGAGAAATTGTTGTATGACAGATCCAGATTCATCAGACATTTCATGTTGCCAAGTTCTTGGGGAATTTCGCCTGAAAACTCGTTTCTTGTGATGTTTAATACCACCATGGAAATACTTCCTATCTCTGGAGGTAACTTCCCAGAGAGATTGTTGAACCCCAAGTGCATCATGCTGAAGTTGACCATTGACCCGATCTCTGGAGGAATTTCACCACTGAGCTGGTTCGAACTTAGCTGAATATACCCGGATATCTGTGTTACGCGAAAGGAAGAACCAGGTGCGCAAAACGGGAAAACACCATACCCTTTGATCAGTTTGTCCCAAAGTTCTCTACATTTTTTCCTTGTTAAAAGGCTATAAACAAAGCTGAATGGAGGGTAATCTGCAGGGATCCATCTCCTCATTGCCAAACATTCACCAGATCCAGCAACCATTCTATAGTTTCGCCTATTATATTCAAATGTGGTCATGGCATTCCTTCCAATTTTGGACAGTTCAGAAGGCAATTTTCCAGTGAGCTTATTGTTGGCGAGGTTTAGCCATAGCAAGCTTGAACAGTTTCCCAACTCTGGAGGGATTTCTCCAGTTAAAGAATTGTTTGCGAGCATCAACCATAACAAGGAGTTCAAGTTTCCAAGGGTTGGTGGTATAGACCCACTCAAATTGTTGAAGGCAAGGTCAAGCGCTTGCAGTTGAGTCATTTTTCCAAATTCCGGTGGAATGGATCCATTGAACTGGTTGTAGCATAACATTAGAAACTTCAGACTTGACATTTGAGAGATCTCAACTGGTAACGGACCTGTAAAGTTGTTGTAGCTTAAGTCTAACCGCCAAATGTTTGGCAATGTGAGAATTCCTGAGGATATCAATCCTCCAGTGTAATTATTTGAGTGCAACAGAAGAAAACTCACTTGCTTAAATTTTCCGAATATCTCTTGTATTTCCCCACCAAATCGGTTTCTGCTCAAATCCAAGAAGGTTAAATTGGTCAAGTTCAGAAGGGACTCAGGAATCTCTCTTGAAAAGCTGTTGTTCCCCAAGTACAATCCTTTGAGCCGCGAAATGGATCCTATTTCGACAGGAATAGCCCCAGTAAATTTGTTACTAGAAAGATTCAGACTGCTTAAATTCTTGCAGTTAGCAACCCCCTTAGGTGCCTCACCAGCAAATCCATTTTGTGAAAGGTCTAGTTCTTCAAGGCTACAATTCAAAGGCAAAGCTTCCAAAGGAATAGTCCCATTTAGATGGTTCTCCGCGACAGAAAACATTTTGAGCCTCGCAAACTTCATCCACAAGCTTCCACTCAGATTGTTGGTGCTCAAATCCAAGTACTGCAACTTGAGACATTGATCAAAGCAGTTTTCAATCCTGCCAGTCAAGTTATTATTACCTGAGACGTTCAGAGTGACCAAATTGTCACAAATGGCAGGGAAATTCAATCCAATATCCCCAAAAAATCTGTTATTTGACAAGTCCAGCGTATGCAAGTTTGTCAATCCAGTCAAGTTCAGCGCCCCTTCAAGAATATTATGTGACAGGTTGAGATGCACAAGCTTGTGGCAGCGCCTCAAGTCCTCAGGAATCTCACCAGAGAGCGTGTTCTGAGAGAGATCAAGGTGCACGAGTTCAGTGAGCTGCGAGAAATTCTTGAATATCTCACCAGTGATGTCACTCCCAGAAAGGCCTATGCGAACCACCCTCCCCGCAGCACTGCATGAAATTCCACTCCATTCACAAGGATTGGAGCTACTGGTGTTCCAGTTTATGTAGGCTCCTTTGTCTGCAAGAGTTTTGCTGTCCAGGTACGATTTCAGCCTCAGCAGAACCTCTTTATCTGTTTCCAAAGATTCCCCTACAACAACTTTACCTACCAAAACCAAACCCAAACAAGAAATGCATCGGTTAACTCAAAAACACAACCTTTGCAACACAATAAAATAATACTAATCCTCAGTTTCACTTAGAAAAAAAGGGGTACCTGAAAGAAGGATGAAGAGAAAGAACAAGAGGAAGGCACAAGAATGAGTTTCCAGCTCTGACATTAATGTTGGTACGAGGAGTTTTCCTTTCCTTTTCTTTTTCCTCTGTTGCTTCTCCTCTTGTTTTTGTTTATTGAGCAAACCTGATCATGTGCTGATGATTGGTAGAATAAAATAAGAGGGACTCAAGAACGTGAGGAATTGGAAGCCATTGGGAAGCGTGTGGGACTGGGAGGTGCAGCAGCAGGGGGACAAAAAGGAAATGGCAGCAGGAATTTTCCTTTGCATTATACGTTTACTCGTTGAAGATACGTGTGTTGAGGTCTCAGGAATTATTGTAATTTAATGAACGGTTGCTTTGCTATGATTGTGTAATAACAAAAGCAGGGTATGCTCTGCGTGATGTTGTTTGTTAATGAATGTGAAGTGGGTTGCGTGTTTCTACTTTGGGGGCATTAATTTATTCAACTATTCATATTTATGAACAGTCGCATAAGGAAAAGATAAAGAAGCTCACGTTTTGGAGCCAGAGACCGGTCGAGCCGCCGTTGCTGACCGGTTCGAAGATTTCCCCGCATGGGTTTGAGTTTGACCTAAGACTCAACAAAACAACACAACAAGGACACGGTTTACGCCATTCTTCTTCGTAAATATAAGGTTTTTACATAATGCTTCTACGTTTTTTTTTATATAAAAAAGAAAAGTACGTAATAACATTATTGATGTAGTAAAAAGTATTGTAAACAATGTTTATGTCACGTCATAAATATAATGTTTAAACAGTGTTAGAATATGAGAACACGGTTTTCTAGGTTGAACGCACACTACTACCTTTTGTGAATTTCGTGGAAAATTTGGCAACTATTAGGGGACAGAATATGTTAATAAGGTAACACGCAGTTAGATTTAGACGAGGTTTGAATGAAATCGAAAGTAGTTAAGAATGGTCATGTTGGTGAAGGCAAGTAAAGCCAAAGAACCTCATACCATACCACAACAATTTTGGTAATGCAATCCATATCAGCTTCGTCTACCATCACACTGCAATCACCTTTTTTATTTCAACATTTTTATTGCTTTTTGACTTTTTCTTCCATCATTTTTCCCATATAACAAAAAAGTAATACATCAGCAAATCAAAAATAAACATTTCATTGAAGAGTCTTATAAATGTAACTAACATTATTTCATGATAATTTTTCATTATGTCATTGATTAATTTTTATAGTATATGTATAAGTAGTGTGTAATGTTATATTTTAACTTATCTTTAACTAAATATGATGGGAAAAGTTGAATATTATTTAACTATGGCTTCCGTTTGGTAATGGGTCACGGTTCATATCTCGACCCAATTTTGGATTGGCCTGCAAGTTGGGTCTAGTTTTATATACTTTCTCAACTTTATACAAATTAAAAATAAACCAAGTATGGTTTGATACATTTAAAAAAATTATTTTTATTTCATATATATTTGGTGATGACATGATCAAAATATAATGTATTTTCATTTTATTCTTTATAGTTTTTTTATTATTAATTTCAGTTCGTCGCTTGTAAAAGTCTATGAAAACGATTATTTTGACTTGAAAACCGTAGATAGAGATATGTTGCATCACATCCTATCTCATAATGGTTATATATGTATATAAACATTTTGCTCTGGAACAAGAAATACACATTACGCTGGAAGGAGAAACCACTTTAAAATAATGATGATCACATAAAATGATTAGAGTTAAATAAAAATTACACTCTTACATAAACTGAAAATATTTTTTTAAAATTTTTTTAAAATAGGAATGTAAATAAGAATAGTAACGATAAAAGGGTTATTTAAAAAGAATAAAAAAAAAAAAGTGAGGAAGGACAAATATTGAATGCGCTCGTGCGTCCAGCCAAAGAGATTAAGACATGTCAGTATTTCGGAAACGTTTTCTAAATTCATGGTTTGACATTTGTCAGACACGAGGCATTTTTAAAAATATGGTTCAACTTGGTTAATTAGACTTTTAATCAGTAGTTTGCGTTAATCACTAACCAAATAAATAGTATTAATCAAATAATAGTTTTTTAAATTATATAATGTCTGAAATAGTATTTAAAAAAATAAAGGCTAACTAACATGGTTCTTTAAAAAAGTAATATGATGTGGATTATTTTTTTAATCTAAATATTGTTTTGAATTATTTACCATTGTATTCTTGGAATCTTTATCGCACCCTACCTCAAAAGTTTTTTACTTTATCCATGATTAGAAGTTACTACTATTTTTTGTTAAATATACAATATTTTCTTAAAAGGTTTAAATTACAAATAATAAGGAGGGTGATTATTTCTAAAAGTTAACAAAGAAGAAAGAAATGATAGATCGCCAATATCGATTATACTATCATAGAAGAGAAGAAGTATTTGGCCTCACAAATTTTAGACTTCTTAATTTGCGACATCGAATGTGTTTAAATTAAGTTGAACATTTAAATTATTTTTTAAATTTTATTAAATAATATGTTAGTCTGAATTTTTTATTATATCTAATTAAAAACAAACATTATGTTAAATTTGAATATATTTAAAAATTATAGTATTTTTTTTAACTCAACTTAATTTTCAAACCGAAATCCAACCAGAATGAAATGAAGCAAACTTATAACAATGCAACTTACAAATGTGGAGGAAATAAACAAAACGATTTGGACAACATTATTTTAATAGTATAATGCAGAATATAACCTAATCACATATTAGTATCGGTATAGTTTTAATGTAATTAATATAAAAATAATAATTTTATTATACATAATAGTTTGCGATTAAATAAAAAAACATTAAACCATTAATGCATACTATTTTTTGTCTTTTTATTTCATAAGTTGCAAACTATAAATAATTGAAAATTTCTGTTTATCCGATATTATGTTTTGGTCCATCAGTTCTTTGAATTCAGATCGAATAAGGCTACTTAGCCCTTATTTAGTTGAATCAACTGTACAATTCAAGTTCCAAAACATAATTTTTTTTTAAAATATTTTGTTGGTGAGTATAAATATGATAATTTTTGTTATTATTTTGAAAAAAAAAATACTGATTTTAGTTCTCATATTTTTCCTTTTTTAAACTATGCATATCATCACTTAAGAATTACTAGTTTTGATGAGTATTTGTGGTTTTATATATGCACAATAATCTTAATGTCACACTATAAATAATAATAATATATTATCCATTTAGATATACTAAAGAAATAACAAAAAATAATATCAATATCACACTATAAGATTAATACCCATTAGTAGTTACAGACATGAATGTCTTTTTCTTAAATATTAAATAAGTTTCATTTTTTAATAACAGTGTTTTAAGAAGAAGAGTATAGAAACATAAATAAGCTAAACTTATTTTAAACTAAACTTAAGTTTATTCATACTTAATGTCTTAAGCTTTAACTTAAACATGTATTTAGAATTACTTCAGAACACCCTTAAGCTGCGTGAACAAGAACAATCCTTAGATAAGATATTACTTTACTTTAGAAATATTAGTCTTACTTCTTGATTATGGTAATTTTAAACTTACTGTTCAAATTAAAAAAAAAACACTATATATATATATATATATATATATATATATATATATAAATTATTTAAGTGCAGTGTGGTCAATGGTTGTAGTAAGTCAATAATTATTGTAAATGTTCTTGGTATTATAAAAAAGTTTTTCTCGAAGCTCTGTATCTTAGTGTAAAAATTCTCCACGCAGAGCCTTATCCAAGTACTTCTAATGTTTTTTTTTTTTTTTTTTATTTTAAATATTAGACATAAACCACACTAATGTGCCAACAGCATCATTCATCTAACATTTTTTAAAACTCTCTCCTTTTCACAAGCTAGTTAAGAAAGTAAGATTTTATTTATAATGAAATGGTTACAATAATGTATATTTTTTATATGTTTTCAGTTGACATTTTAAAAACTTAATATAAAGCAATCATAAGTATTTGAATAGTACTGTATTAGTTACGATAAATAAGAATTATAATAATAATATGATAATGTGTCATTATACATCCTTCCGTTATAAGCTTTAAAAAAACGTTTTTAATAACCTAATTAAAATATGAATTTGACTAAGTGAGTACTTTTTAACCTAACTTCGTCTACTAATAAAAGATTAAGTAAATGGTTTAGGTTGCTTTAATCATTTAATCCCCAACTTTCACTTGCTCACCCACTTCTTACTACATTTAGAAGATTTTTTTTTATTTATTTAATTTCTTCCTTGTTTTAAACATACAAATTCACCCATTTCATCACAAACATGGTGCCAATTTTCAAATGGTTGGAAGAAGCAAAATGTTATTTGTTAACCTACAATCAGGTCAACCATGATGTTCCTTGCCCAACTTTGGTTCCAAATCCTGCGCATCATATATAATTTAAGAAAAGTGTTAACAAATACGTTGCTTAATAAAATATTTATTAATAATTAAAAGTTGTTAGAAAATATAAAATAACATGAATCTCATGCTCTCATCTCATATTTATAATTTGATCATTTCAACAGATTTAAAAAAAAAACATCAAAGTCTGTTGTGAAGACTCCTTTTTGTCGGAAATAAAAATAAGTTAATCGCTTGTTTGAAAAACGTTTCTATGTTTATAGCAAACATTTATTTATTGGTTTTAAAATAATTAAGCAAGCCACAATTATACTTTCGAAAAAGAAAAGTGATCGAATGTAATCGGAAGAACATTTTCTTGATCAAAATCCCCGTTATCTCTTTTTTTTTCTTAGAAACAATCCTGGTTGGCTCACATGTCTATAAAAATTTAAACCTTGAGGTTCAACAACACTAAAATAAATATTCAAATACATAGACTAATTCAAATTGATAGTCACTCGAAAACTAATTATTATAAAACAGATAGTAAATTTTTAGTTCATGTATTACTTCAAATCTAGTTTAATGAATTTATCTAAAACTCAAATCTATATTTTTGGGTTTTATGTCCACTCTATTTAACTTAGATTTGGAATGAATATAAATTAGATATTTTTTTTTAATTTTAAAAATTTTAAATTAAGATAAATTTAAGTCAAATTAATTTGTAAAAATTTAAGTTATGAAATATTAAATAAAGTTAAACACATATAAGTAAAGATTGGATTGGTTTGAACCAATCATATAGAAGATTGGTGAAATTGAGTTATGTTAAGTTTAAAATAAGTTGGATTAGGTTGTTAAAATCAAACTAGATTAAGTAAAACTCAAGTTGTGTTGTGTTGAACCTATGTTAAGTTGTGTTAGACACAACCTCTGTTAGGCTCAAGTGAAATGTTTTAGGACCAAGTCAAATTGGGTTCGCTAGACCTAAATCATTGTTAGTGAAATTGAGTCAAGTCAAGCTAGATTGGACAATAATAATGTCAAATTGAATAAAGCCAGGTTAGATTAAGTTGACTCAAATTCAAGCCAAGTTGAGTTAAACTCATATCAAATTGAATCATGATGGGTCCTTATCAAGTTCAGTTACATTAAACTTGAGTTGAGGCTAAATCGATAGTCCAAGTTGAGCTGAAAATAGTTGAGTTAAATTGAATTTAGATTTAAATATGAATCAATATGGGTTAGTACAAGTAAACCCATATTAAGCTAAGTCATGCCTACCTTAGATCACATCGATCAAAATAAATCTATTTTAGTTTAGGCTTAATAGAGTTAAATTAAATTCAAGTCTAATTAGACTAGGTCATATTAAATTAGATATGATAATTTGAGTCTTTCAAATCAAAATTTAAATTTAATTTAAGAAAATTGATTTAAATTTAATCAAATTACAAACTGAAATTAACTTGAATTAGAAAAACTCAAATCAATCTGATTTAGTTAGAATGAATTTATGATAAATCTATTTCATTAAATTGGAAAATTCAATCCATTATTATCTTTAATACAATATATAATTAATTATTTAATATTATATACAATAGAATTGGGTTCGAATGATTGCTTCTAAAAAAGATTGTGAAATATAATATTAGCTCTTGGGTATCCTAATTTAATACGTCAATAGACAAATATTGACTTCAAGATTTTCACCCCTCATTCACCAACATTCTACTTTGAACTTTGAAGTGTGACACGTGAAATGTCACATAAGACTACATGAATGCTATGAATATATTAAATTGATATCTATTAGAAATCATTGACCAGCACACGCTTGTGGAAATTGAGGACAAAATGTTGATAGTTCAACGTGCCCTTTAGTTTGGCTTTTCCTTGTCAAATAGGGACCAAAAGCAAGGAATACAAAAGGTGTGTTTAACTTGCTAACAATATTTATCATGTTTACTTAAAAAATATTTATTAAGATTAACATTGTGTGTTTGTTTTCACATGCAAACTCACCTTATTTGCTTAAATGATTTGAACAGAAAAACAACAAGGAAAATGCAGAATGATGCATTAAAGCCATCTTTGTATTTTGAGATAAAAGTTGAAGAAAATCTGTGGGCATAAATAGCTCCTGTAGTGGAAGGGTATCCAAGAGCTACCGTTGAGTTTATGCTTTCAGACCTTGAGACCCCTATCTAATATAATAATAAAAACTAAAATTTGAATAAATAATAATACATTTATGAAATAGTGAAAAACAATAAAATTAAATTTTTTTAATAATAAGAAATGAACTAAATTTATAAAATAATAATAATAATAATAAGATAACTATAAAATTGTAATAAAATCATAAAATAGTAAGAAAAAGTTATAAATAATAAAAGTGAAAATAATAAAATAAAAAATCAATAATAATAACATGAAATATATAAAATAATGAAAAAATTATAATTTAATATTTTAATTAAAATTAATAACATGGGTAATTTGATCATTTTATAATTTTTTAATATCAATTTTAAATTGATGGAAGATAAAAAGAGCTTGCATATATTTTCCTTGCTCCACTGCTCATTATTAGGCTAGACTGATGGGTAAATGAGCTCTTCAGTAAGCTATAATTATATCAACATCTTTTAATAATGTATAATGTATTTTAGGAAATATTTGAAGTTTTCTTGTATTTTAGGAAAACCAACTTTTAGATTTGCGTAATCACTTTAGAAAAACACAACTTTTTCAAAAAAAAAAAAAAACTTTTTACCCCTTCATCCTCAAAACTTACCTCACTGTAAGTCTTAGAGGCCAGGGAGTGTAACAAGTGAGACAAAGAGAGGTCGAAAAAGTAAATTTCATACCATAATTCAAATACATTATCAAACTAAATGAAACATAATTGTCAATCCATGGTTTTGTGCCTAAGATTAATTTCTAGGATACGTAATACGTGTATATGCTTCACACTTTGGTTTTTAATAACAATTTAAAATATAAATTAATTATTATTTTTAATTAATTAAATAATAAGTTAAATTATATATTTGACTAAAAACATGATTTAGTTTTTAAGATTGTTAATTTCTATCCAAGATCCATATTTTTAATTAACTTGTATACATTTTTAAAGTAAAAAAGTAACTAACAACTTAATTGATTTGTTTAAAAAATATAAGAAATTTGATTTTGCTAAAAAAACAAAAGTGAAGCGAATAACTTTCATCTCCACTTCTAAACTTCACTCAAGTGTTTATTGTCATATACCCATTTTATGAAAATGTACTTCGTTGAATACTATTATCTGATTCTTCTATGGAAAACTTGAACACATTTTGTTGAATAAGCCAATTCAATCACTCAACCCATGATTCAACTACACCCTTTGGACCCAAAACATTATCATCAAGAACCTTCTAGCACCAAATAACATTATAAAGAACACAAACATGAAGCGTTTTGCATCTCCTTTTCTCGGAAAAATGAAATGCACTTGATAATTTTTTTCGCTGCGGAACTCTTTATTTTTAAGAATGTCTAAAATTATTTTGGCAATTGCTTCCTGTATCCAATCAACTACTTCGTGTACCCCATCAATTTATCCTTTTGGGTTAACATAAAATTAACTTCTGAGATCTCTTTGTGTGAAAAAACAACCCTTAAACTAATCTAGACCGTTTTTCCTTACCTCTCAAATAACACAAACGTCTTCTCAACACGTTGCTGAAGAAATGCACCACCATCTGCTCGAGTCGTCGCCACCGCAGTCGTCTCAATCTACCATCAACGCTATTACACCGCTGCTATCATATAAAAATGACAAGGACCGAACTGGAATTTTGAAAAACTAACGTGTGCAATTGATGGGATGCAAGAAACAATTGGCCGTTATTTTTTGGGAGGAAATGTTTCCAATAAGTGGGCCATCCCAGTTTGGAAATGAGGATTGAGCCCAACAGTCCTAACAAGTGTTTTTGTAAATGGCCCAACTAAACCTAAACCTATACAAGGAATTAGTTGCAACACATGGAGTTTTCTTTGGTTTGAGAGAGATTCATATGAGACATTATTTAAACACATATAAGAAATTTCTGAATTTTTTTTATTATATATTGACTTAATTTTTTCATTTCTAGTCAATATAATTTAATTCTTAAGACTATTGCGTCTATATTAAAAAATAATAATTAGAATTGACCAAAAAAAATTATCTATGTAATATTATACAAATCAATTCCATGTATGAATAAATAACTGATATCATATACAAATACAGTAAAAAGGAGCTCGATTTATGAAGTAGTTATAAATTAGTTAGGTTGCTTAGTTATAGTAAAACTTGCATTTTTTTATTCATTCGGTGTAATTTTTTTTCAAAATTCTCGTAAAAGTAATTTTTTATTTTAATTTTCAGTATGGATAACTCATTATTTCATTGTGAAAAATTAATAAAATCATGTCATTATGATATAATTTTAAAAATTAAACTGAAATCAGTTACGAGACAATTTAAAAATAAATTAATACTTAAAATTATGTTATAATAAAATCACGTTATAATGACACTATCTCTTTACAATAAAATTGTGTGAGAACTTCACACAATTTACCTATAATAAAAATTAAAAAAAAAATTAGCCATTCTGGAATTTTTGAAATAAAATTACACTAGAATTGAAAAAAAAAAAAAATTGCATAGCCTGATACAGTAAAAATTGGCGTTGAGATATTTGTTTCTGATTGCGCCCCTGATCATCCATACCATAAACATTTATTGTCTTAGTATAAGAATAATATTGGTATGCGAAATAAGACCAAACCGATTGATACAACAAATATTTGAGGAACAGTGCAACTAAATGTAATTAACAACTAACAAAAGTGACAAGTGACATAGTTAGAGTTTCACAATTTCATGTTGAGAACCTTACCTAAGGGCTGGTAGGATCCAGGTGTTCCATATGATGAGGAAGGACTAAATGGTTTAGGGGTAGATTCCTCCCTAAGGGCACTAAGAGCAAGCCTCCTTCTCTGCCTATGTTCCCTATGTCTCCTTATTTTGTCCTCTAGTGCTGCTTTAGCACTCTCAGCAAGCTCAGCCCTGCTCAGAGCCTGTTCTGCACGAGCCCTCAACTCCGAAATTTTCATTGCTGCACTTTCCAACTCTCTTTTCATCAATGCTAACTCTGAAAATCTTCCAACTTCCCCTACCCCTCCTTCAACTAAGGATTTGCCTGTCACATGCTCATTCTTCTTCTCACTGTTTGTCTCTTCAGCTTCTGCCTTTGAGTCAACAGTTGTAGAAGTTTCAGCAATCTTTCCATTCTTGTAAGCCAGCATATGTTCCTGCAGCTTAGACTTCAGCAATGCAATTTCCACCTGTGTTTCAATGCTGCTCCCCTTTAGTTCTGCTTTAGCCTCATGTAACTCACTTGTCAGTGATTCATTAGTAATATTCAATGCACTTATTTCTTCCTTTGCAACCGTAACTTCTTGCTTTAGCTGACTCAACTCCATTTCTAGTGTCTGAATGTACACAGATTGATCCATTATCTTTCTGTCATTTAGTTCCATGTCAGTGTCGTTTATGGTTTTGGGAGCAGAATCCTCAGATAAAACGAGTTTTTCATTAGCTTGTAATTCCTGTAACATTTCCGCATGCTTTCTCATATCCTCTAGCTGTAGTTGTACTTGAGCAGTTGCTTTTGTAGTGAAATCAATTTGCTCATCCTTCTCAGACAATAAAACTATCTTCTCTTTCTCAGATTTAATGGCAGCTAGTTTTGAATTGTGAATGACTTCATTGAGCTCCTTCACTTGCTGCAGAAGTTCTTCTTTCTGTTCCTTTTCAGCCTCCAAGGCGGCTTCCAACTGTTTTGCTTTTGCCAAAGAGTTCAGTTCTGAATCCCTGGCAGCAACAAGTTCTGTTTCTTTGTTAAGAAGCTCCCTTTGTGTGGCCTTCAGTTCACTTAAAACATGTGCAAACTGGTCCCGGACCTTCGCAGTCTCCAAACTTTGATCCACCATCTCTTTCGTCTTGTATTCAAGTTCATCTTTGCGAGATCTACATTGTGAACATTCGCTCATGTTCTTGTTTCTTTCAATGTCAGATTTCTTCAACAGGGTGGACAATTCGTGAATCATCTTTTGGTTTTGCTCCAGCTTAAGAAGTGCTTGCATGTATGCAGCATGCTTTACTTCTAACTGTACCTTGCAGTTGGCCAATTCCTTTGTCAGCTCCTCAAATTCTTTTCCACAATCACTCTGACCAACAAACAAAGCAAAATCATGAATTCAGATGACATCTCTCATGATATTAATGGATCGAATCTATCCGAGTGAATGAGACTATAACAATTAAACATCGGTGTGAGGCGTATAGATAATGTATTTTGTAAAGGAAACTAACTTTTAAGATACTCTAAAATCCTCTAAAAAACTATATTTCTTACTAACCTTTCTCCTTGTAGGTTGATATTTCTTCGGATCACCTTTATCTCCAAACAAAGAGACAGCATTCCGGACCGGTTCAATTGATTTAGTATCTATCTCACTACCCATGATTTTGCAAAACTAGTGTGTTGTTGCACCAATGTCACAAGAAAGTCAAAAATAACTCCAAAATCCCAGGTTATCTGTCAAAACATGGTAAAAAGAGCATCAAACACAGAACTGTTCAACATGGTTAAAACAACTAGGGAAATTAAATATATATATATATGAACTTAAAAACAACTTAATCCGATGTCTATATTTTATATGTATGCAGATGGGTAAAGATGAGGTAGAAGTCTTATTTAAGATAGATATATACATAAAGAATAATGTGTGTGATGTGGAAAAGTGTAAGCCCGCATCGAAAAAGTAAAAGAAGTATCAGAGAAGAAGATAAGAAGATACCTGACTGGAGGGTAGGAGGCAAGGTTGGAAGGAAAATGGAAAGAAAAAGGCAGAGAGAATAAGATGAAGGGAGAGAAAAAAAACATTAAAGTTATGATGATGGAGGTTTGTTTTAGAAGTTGTATTAATGGAGATTATCATTACGGATAACACAATGTTGTGAAGTTGTCATGGAGTATGGCCGTCGAAGAATTATTCTTGTTTGGTTCTTGGAATTGTCGGGTGTAAGGAAAATCAACGTTGGTTTATGCTTTACCCTATAAACTTGTACATTTCCATGCAACACTTATCCTCTTATATACTGTTTTTATCTATGCTCTTTTATTTATATGTTTTCTATGGTCTCTTTCTCACGTGCAATAGTATCTGGAATTGGTATTCCTTTGTTTGTCTTGTTAAATATCTCAATTGTGAATTTAATCATATATTTACCCATCGATAAAATTGTAACTATTTTTTTTAATGAATTTAATGGATTCGATTATTCATATAATACGTATAAAGATATCCTTATCCCTAATATAATTATAAAAGTATTTTTTAACCTGAAACTTTTAGCTATTAAAAAATGGGCAGTGTTCTTGCATCCTTTATTACTCTCAAAGAGGCTTAACATAAGATGGATGGGTTAATGTGATGAGAGGGCATTGTTTTAATTTTAATTCTCTCTTTGAATGTTCTAGAACATGCTACATCATTGTGTCATTCATTTATTTAGGTTTATATTTAGAAAAAGTATTTAATTGGTATAAAAGCCTAAATTAACCGATGTTGTGGTTTGTCTTTTGTGTTTTATGTTCGAAATACAAAAAGAGTTGTAATTCAGTTTTTTTTATCACTGTAGGTTCCTGATATTATCTGTATCTTCAATCAAAGAAAGCCTTGAAATTTTTTTAGAAAAGGATGTTATTTTGAATATAATGAAGTCTACAACACATATTAATGGATCACTTTTTAGATTATTGCAGGGAATCAAATTTGTATATAGCTTTATGATTATTTTAGCATTTTCTCATTTTCTTACCATGTACAAAAATATGAATACCATAGCTCTTTTATTTCATCATAATCTAAAAAAAATGGTTTTTATTTATTTTACTAAAATAAATAATTCGTCTTAGTAGTTTAGCCAAATATCAAACTTATATATAATATGTTTAAGGCTTTGTTTGGTTGGGAAAGTGAATTTGAGAAAATGAATTTGAAGGGATTTGAGTGGATTGTGTGTGGATGGTAGGATTGTTTGGATTAATAGATAAATGGTAAAATTTGAAGGGATTGGTTATGAAAGTTTGAGAATGATTTGATAGATGTTATAGATTTGTTTTAATTTTTTTAATTGATATATTTCTGAAATTACTAATTGATCCTTGTGGACAATGAAAACCTTAAACCCACTTAAAAGGAGTATTTTGTAATTTCCAAAATTATGACTCACTTATAAGGGTATTTTGTAATTTTCACCTCGTTTATGAGAACTATTTCGAAATTTCAAGTTACATTCAAATCTCTTCACATCATCTAAGATATCATCCTGCAAATCTCTCTTCATCTATTCTCTCAAATTAGGTCAACGAAACAGTCTTCATCTTTTTAAATCCATCTGTAAATCTACTCAAATTGATTTAATCCAACACATTCTAAAAGAAAGAGCTGGCAACTTATTCCTAACCATGCACGGTTGCAATTTGGAGGCAATTTATTTTTTTACTGTATCTAAAGAGTCAGGTTTATTCAAAAAAAAAAAAAAAAAGTGTTAGATTTATGAACAAAATATTTGAACTAGCCAAAGAACTATTTGCTAAGTATTGAAATTCATAAAATTTGTTTATGAAGTAACAAGATGTATAGATTGAATTATTTTCAACTCTTTAATATATTCTCAACTTCTATGGATAAAAAATAACTCATAAAATTTAATTGATAATTGTAAATGTTTGAAAAAAAAAATGGGACGCCGTTAGATCTAACATTTAAGTTGGGAAATCATTGTTTGTTTGACATGTTTTATGGCACATGGAACCTCATCTCTTACATAAAGGAGTGATTGAATGTGAAACATCACCCACCTATGCAACAATTATAACCATAAACTCATTGAAATTACTCTTAATTTAGATTACAAGGCAAGCTAAGCTCCTACCTGCAACATTGAAGCACTAGTCAAAACTAATATGATTTTTTTTTAAAAGAGAAAACTTTGTAGTTTAATCTTATACGATGATGTTTTTTTTTTTCACTTTGAGTGATTTGTTTCATAGTTGTTTTTATTTGAAAGTTCTTTGTGCCGCGCCTTGAGATCTCTGGCTTACCATCCATGACAGAGACACGTTCCATAGCATTGTGTTTAAACTTGATTTTCCTTTCTTTCAAAGAGAGAAATTGAGATTTGACAAAGTTGAAGGAGAATGGATAAGGCTCTCACTACACTTGGAAGTGCTTGGATCTCCAAGAAAGCCAAGGCAGAGATTTCCCACATAACCGACGACCTATCAGTATGCGTCTCTCACCCTTTTTTTGTCTCTGAAAATTTTCATTTGTTTAGGACCACCTTCAAATCTTAACTTTCTACCTGAATGCTTGAGTTTTCTCTATTTTGGGTAAATTAATTTTGTACAAAAATGCTAGAACTAAGATTTGATGCCATATATTTGCTACCATTTCTAGGAATCTTATACTAGATGATACATGCAAGTGTGGAACAGACCAGGATCATATCTTATTTGAAAATAAACATTGAGGAAATGAAAAGTTCATTTGTTCTTCTGAAAAAAAATAATAATAATTGAATCTGATATGATTAGCGGTGATGGGTTGGTTTAATCATGGTATTAGAAAAATTTTCTGAACGATCTTGCGGTGATTGTTGTTCTCTTATTATTTCAAAATTTTCGAACATCCGAACTTGTTCTACACCTTGAAAATTATGTAAATTAATTTGTTGGGAGTTTGAACATTTTTTGTGCAAGAAGGCTTATAGATTGCTTGCAATTTCAGTCTCTTTCAAATACCGTGGAAGAGAAGGCAAAACTTTTCATCAACAAGCTGAAAGGTACCAACTACCTATTCTTTTCACATCTTGTGGTTCCTTTTATTTGGCTTGCATAATTTTGAATTAGCACGTCACTACATGGTAATAACAAACATATTAATCACTAAATGGTAATTAATAGGAAAATCCCAGAAGGCTTTACCAGATGTTCTTCGAGAGTACAACCTTCCACCTGGTCTGTTCCCCCGCAACATAACGTGCTACGAGTTTGATGTATCGAAAGGAAAGTTGGTGGTGTACTTGTGCTCTCCCTGTGAGGTGTGCTTCAAGGACTCATCAATTGTGAGGTATGGAAAACGTGTCAAAGGGACCTTGACAAAGGGTAAGCTTAATGTTATAGATGGAATGAAGACGAAGGTTCTTGTGTGGGTGAAGGTGACCAGTGTTGCTGTTGAGAGTTACAAATCCGACAAAGTGTGGTTCACTACTGCTGGAGTTAAGAAATCAAGGCCCAAAGATGCCTATGAAATGCCTAGTGAAGCTATTAAGGTAGAAGAATTTTGAAACCACGATAATCGACTTTCAAAAGTGGCTTGAAGCTTAGACTGTCCAAGTACGAACGAGAAGAAAAAGTGTATTGAGGACAATCTAATAGTATCAAGAACAGTTAAATCATCTAATATGTATTTGTAGTAACTATCTTAATGTTTTTGAAGACTCTCTTTGAGTTTAAACTCTACACACTTTATTGAAAATTTACTATGTATAAACCGTCTTATATAATAAAAGTGTATTTAATTTTATTTTTGTATTTGTTGGAGAAGCCAACACACTTTATAATATGGTAATTTAATTCACAATTCATGTATTATTTGCAAAATACACGACTCTGTTATTAGACAATTGATTTTTTTTCCTAACAAGTTTAGAGGTACAATTGATTTTTTTTTCTAACAAGTTTAGAGGTATTGCATATATTATTACATTTGAAATTTATAAATAATATAAAAAATCTTATATTACATATTTTTTTAGTTTACTGTCAATATAATATGTTTTTTTTAATTGTAAAATATAATGGTTTGATAAATCTATAATTAATATAAGAAAATATCACAAAAGAATTAAAATTTTCTAATAAATACATGTATATGAAGTAAGAGTACAAATTTAAAAAAGACCTAAAAATTCCTAGAAAAATAAGAAAGTATAAATAGTAGAATTTTAGAAAACAGGGAACCCCAATTCATACTTCATTTGGAGCTTTTTCACATGTCAATACGGGTTTTTTTATCAAAGTTATAATCATTTGAAATTTTTCGTGCAAAATTTTGATAACTCAAAATTTATAATAAATTTATATAATGACTCTACTATCAAATATACACTAAAAAAAGTTATTGCTAAAAAATTTAAATCAAAAACAAATTTCTACTATTTTTAATCAATCTTACAAAATTGCTAATATGTTTCAAATAGAAGCGGCAAGAGATAGAGGTGGAACCAAGTGGTGGAGATAAGTTCAACGTCAAGTAAAGTCGTTGTTATGACACCCTTAATCACTTGCAACGTCAAAAACAAACCACATATCAAAAATGCAAAACAAAACAAAGTGAAAAGAAGACTACCAACAAAGAAACTAAATGTTGGTGAACACAATGAGAACACGTGGCATACACTCAACCCAACCCAACATAGATACTCAACCTAAATGAGGATAAGAAAAATAGCAAAATCAGTAGAGATGTTATGTTAAAAGATGCACTTATTACATATGTTACTAAAATAACCTATGTAATAAATTTGTACCAAAATATGTTTTTTAATTGAAACATGCAACACCACTTTTTATATCGATTAAAGCTCACAGTCAATGTAAATGTCACTCTATTATATCGGTTGTAGTAGTAGCAGATGTAATGAGTGGTGCCTATGAATATTTTTTCGAATTTTTTAGTGAGATTTTCTTTAACTATTTTCTACGGTGCTTATTTCTAACAACTAATATAAAATAAGTTTTATTACATTGAAACTGATATAATATATTTTTATTTATTTATATAATTATCATTATAATTTTGTTTCTAAAGACTCTCTTCTAAGAAAGATGGTATCCTATTATAAAATCTCATTTTTTCAATAATAAGAGTTATTTGATTCGGATAAGAAAAAAAGATGGTATACTATCATAAAATATCATTTTTTCAGTAATAAGAGTTATTTGATTTGGATAAGTAAAAGGATGTAATAATTATTTATTTTTAATATAACAAGATTTGACAAATTTTATTTAATACAAAAGGTTTCCAGGATTTTTATTTTCAGTATTAGCTAAAATTTTATTGGTGTAGATACACATTGTTTCAATCCATTTATGATTTTAATGTGATTCTTCAATTATAGTAATTTGAGGTTAAATTTGATAATGTTTTATTATATTTATTGATGTCTAATGTTGAGGATTTTTATTTTCTGCTAAAAAAATTATTAAAATGTTATTAAAAAAAGTTATCCACTAAACCCAAACAGACACTGATTCAATTGGGGATCGATATTGTGTAACGATCAAAATTTCAAAAAACTAAACTTGAACGGAATAAAGATAAAACCGATTAAACTGACTATTAGCTTAGAAAATAAGCAGTTAGAGGGTTCAACTGGTTTGACACGTTTTCAAATATAAGTTAGAGAGTTAAACTGACTGTGAGCTTAAAAAATAAGTAGTTTGGGTTAGTCACTGTTCTCGATGGTATTTTATTGCTTCAAGAAATAATTTCTCTTTCTTTATTTTTATTTGCTTCTATAATTTGATTATATTATGTATACATTAGGTCAGAAAATTTATTTGGGCATTAGATAAAATATATTTTGTTTTGTCTTTGTTCTTGTTTTTATTTTCATATTTATATAATATAATTCTACTATGTATTGACATCATGTAAAAAATTAGGAATTAAATAAAAGACCATCTCTTTTTTCTTTATTTACATGTTTCTACTATTTGATTCTATTATTTACAACCATCATATTAGCATTTTGATAATTTTTTTTATTGACATGGCTTTATAATTTTAGATGTTTTAATTTAAGAGTGAAAGAGGAAGGTCAAAACCAAAATTTTTAGGTATTGGATAAAAAGAATATCATTCTTTCTTTTATTTTATTTTTATTGATATGTTTTTACAACCTTATCATAATGTGAGAAATTTTATTTGGGCAATTAGATGTAATATATTTCTTTATTTTAATTTGTATTTCTATATTTATATAACTTAGTTCTATTATCTATTGAAATCATTGAATTTTCTTTTCAAATAAAAGATATCTATATTTTGTTTTTGTTTTTATTGACATATCTATGTAATCTATTTCTATTATTTATTAGTATCATATGAGTATTTAGGTAATCTTTTTTTAGTTCGATTTTTATTGATATACAATTTTAGATGTTTCAATTGAATAGTGAAATATGAAAATGATTATATTTTTAAATTCTTTTGTATGATGGCCTAAGTTTTTTTTTATGTCATAGTCTTTCATTTACTTAATTCATCATTTTCTTATTCAATAAATAGTCACACATTACAGTATAGATTTATTGTTTTTGGTAAGGAGTGAATGAGACTTATTTTCCTTCTATTATTGTTGTGAATATTTACCAATAAAAGATAGTCAAGTAAGACTAACCTGGTTGTACTTGTTGAGTGTCTAATTATATTTGAAGAATTGCCATTTTAAGTCAAACTACAAAAATATGATTGACGTCTTTGTTTTTTTATATATTATTTTATTATATCTTTATTCTATATATGGTTCGATCTATTGAATATGAAGAATTCAATTTTCACATTCACTTATTTGTATTTCTTTCTTTGTCACGGAGTTGTTAACCATCATCCATAAGTTTAATTATGTGAAAAATATATGTAATTTTAGCACAGTTTTGTCTATCACACTTATGCTTGAATTTATTATGTCCTCATGATAACTTCTGTTTTAATATTTCTGTAATATTTTATTTTAATACTACTTTCTGAATTAATTAGAAGAAAAGATACTTTTAAAATAAAAAATAAAGTTTTACTTTTACAATTCAATCTTAAATTTTATACCATGCGAATGAAGTTATATGACTCGGGTATCATCATCCTGATCCTTTTAAGCATCTAGTATTAGATTTTTATTACATAAAAAAAATAAAAAAAGGTAACCGAGTTTTTGTTGGGCTGAGCCCAATTATGATAGCGTCGATTAGACGCAGATGTGAAAGATCCAACGGTGTAGAATGAAACAGAAGAAGATCTGGATACACATGGAAAATAAAACCCTAGTTGGATAGGTTCAGTTCGGTGGCTAAGGAATATATTATATAGACACAGCGATCTGTACTTGTGTCTCCTCACTCACTTACTCTTCTCCGCACCTCTCAAACCCCCTCTTCTCAATCCAAGCCATGTCGGACGAAGAGCACCATTTCGAGTCCAAGGCTGACGCCGGAGCCTCCAAAACCTACCCTCAGCAAGCCGGTACAATTCGCAAGAACGGTTACATAGTCATCAAAGCCCGTCCCTGCAAGGTCAATTACTTTTTCAAACCCTAATTCCTTTTTTCGTAGGTTTTCTCATAATTTTATAATTGCTTTGTTTCTGCTTTTCTTAGATCCACTCTCTTCGGTTAATTTTGTTCTTATTTGTTCAAATCTGCTGTTGATTTTATGTCCTGTGTTTGTCTTGTTAGTGTATTTATGCATGCGTGTTGATTTGTGTAGCTTATTTTAATTGTGTTGTATCTATATTGTTAACAGGTTGTGGAAGTTTCTACTTCCAAGACTGGAAAGCACGGTCATGCTAAGTGTCATTTTGTTGGAATTGATATTTTCACTGCCAAGAAGCTTGAGGATATTGTGCCCTCCTCCCACAACTGTGATGTATGTATGCATGTCTCTTGATCTTCTAACTTTTTGTTGCATTAGATTAACCTAAACTGAACAATGTTGTTCTATGTTGTTGCGAATTGTTGTTAGGTTCCTCATGTGAATCGTACTGACTACCAGCTCATTGATATCTCTGAAGATGGATTTGTAAGTTGATGTTTCTGTTTTTTATTGTTTTCTTTTGTACTTTTGTTGTAAATAGTAAAATTAGTTTGGCTTTTGTTATGAAATCTGAACATTAGTTTTGCTATTAAACTGTTGTAGGTGAGTCTGCTTACTGAAAATGGGAACACTAAGGATGACCTTAGGCTCCCCACTGATGAAAGTCTGCTGACTCAGGTTGGTTCAATTTTAGAGAAATTTCTCTTTTTGGATTGACCAATGTAAATTATTGTTTGTTGGAATCTTTTCTGATTGTGTTTGTTGGATTGATTTCTCTTTGTAGATAAAGGATGGATTTGCTGAGGGCAAGGACCTTGTGGTGTCTGTGATGTCTGCAATGGGTGAGGAGCAGATTTGTGCTTTGAAGGATATTGGCCCAAAGAACTAGTTTTTCGGCTCTGCCTGTTTGTTGTCTTTATTTAATCAAAAATATTTTTGTAAACTTTGGTTTGTTCAAGACCTGGCTTATAGATTATAGTCAGACTAGTCTTAACAATGGTGTTTTCTTCTGTTATCCTGTGATTTTATTATAAAGGAAGAGTATTGTGGAAAAATATTTTTGGTACGTGATGAGTTAGTTTCATTCTCCGATTAGATTAAACATGCATGATAATAGGGAATGATAGAGCAATTTAATTTTATTGAGAATAAGTGTGATTTTGGAAGAAAATACTTAAAACTTTTTTTTTTAAAGTAGATAATACTTAAAAACTTTTTTTAGAGAAGATATCACCAAATCTGTTATATATTCAGGGGAAACTCTCAGTACGTCTTTACTTGAAAGAACCAGATTCTTTCACATTTTGATTTCATTTGAAAGTTTTCTCCACTTAGAGTTTAGAATGATTTTTTGTGACATTATTTGAATGGATTTATTGGAAGACTGATTCGGCACCCACCAACATTGAATTCGTATGGCTGCTCATTATTGTGCTGATTTATTTCTTCTAGGTGTTATTTATATTGATTTATATTGATTTGATATTATTATTTTCTTGGTTGTAAATAGAAATATAAAATTATGATTGAACAGATTAATCAATAGCAATGGTTATATTTAAGTTAAAAATAAAACAATATATTGTGTCAATACAAAATATAAAGTTTTCCATATACTATTGTTTTTCTACATCATATGTATTATTTTGCATCTTGCATTATGAAGTTGTATTAATTTATTTATTTTTTCTTTTAACCCATTTTGTCATTTATACCATTAATGTATACCTATTGACTTTATGACTGATGCTCATGTTTACTTGTTATGTTTTATATTCTATATATACACTATTTTTAAAACTCATTAATTATTACAATACAATTATAAAAATTAGTAACTTTTTAATAATTATTATACAAATTTTTTATTATTATATAAAGAGTGGACTTGTGCTTGGGTTTTGTTATAATTAAAATTATTTTTTTATGTATATAATTTATCAATGTTTTTCCTTGTGGCTGGGTTATTCATTTGATTTTCTTTTTCTTTTCTCATTTATTTCTTTTCAAAATTTAAAGAAACTGTTTATTCATTTATGGATGTATATATATTTTATCTCTTCATAGAATGAGTTACATTATTATTTTAAAATAAAGATAATTATGTAATTAATTAATTTTGGTTAATTTATTTTGTTTATCTTTAAATCTAACCAAATAAAGAGACAAAATAATTTTTATTCTTTCTTTTTTATCTTCATGATTCAAATAATATTTTTTTTTAATTTAATTCATATTTTTTTTCATTTTCTATTTATTTATTTTGTGTTTTATTTTCTAAGTAGAATGTAAAATTAATCGTTTTTACGTTTAGTAAAGATAGGCACAGACTAAAAGTTAATTAAAAATTGAAAAGCTAGTTCGTAATCTATAATTAAAAGTTAGAAAAGTAATCTATTAAATTATGATTATTTTAAAAAATATATATATCAAAATAGTTGATAAATATCAAGTGACACAAATAAAAATATTTATATGATATTCTTATTTTTATTTCTTAATGAAATAATATATTTTTGGTGTTTATATTTTCAGTTTTCATTTTTAAATTTGTATTTTTTATAATAGAACAGTTAATTTAATTATACTTTTAGATTTAGTTATTATATATTTTTTTACATTATATATTATATTTTTAATCTCATATCTTACAATATTTTAAAAAAATGAAAATAAAATAAAACTAATACACAATTTAATAGATGTGACATTTTGGTTATGTATTAGTGTAATAATTAAAATAAATAATATATTATAAAAATATTTAATTACTTAGTTTTTGAAGTTTAAAAAAAATTTCTATTCCTTATACTTAGAAAACTATCTTTAGTGAGTATTATTTGAATTAAATATACATTACAAATATTATATTAATTATTTTATTTTTATATATTATTAGTTATTTTATTTTTGTACATTTATTTGTATATTACTATTATATATACAGACCTTTTTATATGAAAATATGATTTTAATTTAATGAATTGTTTTTTTTTTATTTTAATATGATATTATACTTGGTCTTTTTAATATAACTTTTTTTTTTGGATGTTATAGATGAAGATTATAGTGTTTTAGCATTCTTAGTGGTAGGATTATTAATATTTTAGATACCCTTTTTTTTGGATATTTTTTCTTTTACACAAATCTAAAATGGTTAATGTTGTAAACATTTGGTTAAATTTTAATTTAGAGCTAATTTGAAGTGTTTCAAGTTTACAATGCTATTATGTGGAGAGACATAAACAAAATTTGAGATAAAACATCATTTATTTTTAAATTTTTAATTAATAAATTAAGATGGGTGATGATATTGTGAAAATATTAATTAATAAATTAAGATGAGTGATGATATTGTGAAAATATTAATCGATATGAGATATGTCTTTAAACTTTAAAATAATTTAATTTCTTTTAGTATGATACACTTTTTTGGTTGTTCATATTGAGTTAAAGAAGAGTTTTAAAAATTTTTAGAGATATCATGGTAGTTATGGAAGAAAAGTTATATATCTTGCAAGACAACACAATAGGTGCAACAACAATTCTTTTTTAGATTTTAGTGTACTTGTTTATGAGATACGAGGTTATGTCATATGAATGACTATTTAAGAGATATTTGCTTGATGAACAAATACTGAGGAAGCTAGATTTGTATGAGTTGTGTTTATAAAAACTAATGCAATGCAAAATTTAACATTAGAGTTCATAGAATATAAGAGACTTTCTAGAACAAAATGACGTTGTAGAATAAATGAATAAGACATTACTTAAGATAACTCCTTACATGCTCTTAGATGCAAGTTTGCTTAAGCAATTTTAGGTAGAGGTGACAAAATAGGTCACTTAAACCCACTTTGTCACAACTTGTTGCTGGCTTGTCAAAAATGGAACGAAACGGGTTGAAAATCTTAGTTCACGTCGTTAAAGGATGGGTTGACCAGTTAGTCTACTAAATTTTTTTAAATTTTGTTTTTCTTTTACATTTATTTTAAAAACACACTTAGTCATATAAATATTTTTTAAATTTTTTAATTGATTAAATAATATATCTAATTAGATAAATTAAAATTATTATTTGTGTCATAATTAATATTTAAAACTTAATTTGTAAGTGCTAATTATTTAAGTTACAATACTATTGTATATATCATCCTTCAAATAATATAATTTAAAAAAAGTTATTATTTTATTTAAACTATTTTTTAAATAAAATAGATAAGTCAATTTGACAGGTTAGGCATGGTAGAGCAAAGTAGACTTAGCTATTAAAAATACTAATTGGAGTTGTGGGTCTAGACCCACTTTGCCAAGCCTAATTTTGGATGCAGGCAATTAGTACATGTTATTTTTTTCTCCAATAACTATCGAATGCAAAACTCTAGTTAAACTCTACACTATTTATGTTTTCATATTTAGAGATAATGTTATTAATTAGTGTGCAACATTGTGATTCATTCTTGTGAGCTATAAAGGCAAGTATATAGCAACTACAAAAGGGATATACAAAGCTTAATGGTTTAGTGTACGAGTTTAATGTTAATAAAGTATTGTATTAATGTCCACAACTCAACTAATATATTATCAAAGATGCTGGTTTATGGTAAAAAGAAAAAATACAAAGACAAGAGAAAATAAATTTATCATTTGAAACAAATAAAAGGATGATTTTTATTATAAAAAAGAATGAAAGTATAAAACTTATAAATAATAATGATAAAAAAATTATATTTATATTCTTTCTTATGGTATCATTAATATAATTAAAATTGAGATTTTAATATATAATTTTACATATTATATTATTTATGATTCAGATCTTATAAAATTGACGGAATTACCTTATAGGATGTAAAAAATTGTATAAATCAAATATTTTTTAACCATTTCTTATTGAGTGAATGAATTTAGTTCAAAAAAAAAAAACTTAAGCTATTTAAAATTAATATAATTAAAATTTTATCATCTCTATTGTCAACCACAACACCAACAAATTAAAATTAATGTAATAATTCCACCTTATGTTTTCACCAACCTTACTGATTATTTAGATTTTCTCTTACATTATTTCCTTTTTTTTAGGTAAATAAGTTTTAATTAAATAAAATCCACTAGTAAATCCAATAGTAAAATATACAATCATTATTACCATATCATGATTTATGATTTTATTAACTCTTCATTATTCTAATCATAATTTTGATTTTAATTAATTTGCTTAAAATTATTTATTTTATAAATTAAACACCTACTTTTCTTATATACTTTTTATTTAAATAGTATTCATACTTTTTCTAATTTTTTAAAATAAATATTCACCTCTTTCATATTTTGAACAAATAAAATTTATTTATCTAAGGTTTTTAATAAAGTTACACTTAAAAATAATATATTCATTAGCACTTAAATAAAAAAAATTATAAAAGCTACAAAAATTAAAAACTTTTTATAAATTAAAACTTGAATAATTTAGTTCAATAATTTAGTGATATAATATCACTCTATTAGAAATAGTACTAATATCACACATGAAATTAATATTTGCTTTATTATGTTAAAAAAAATATTATAAATAAAAAATATAACACACTCTATTTAAAAATAAACATTCCTTTATTTAATATTATTAGTAAAATAACTAATATACTCCTAGTTTTATTTAAATCAAAATCATTAAAAACAAGTTAATACTTTAATAATATATATTATAACTACTTATTTATTTATTTTATTTTTATATTAAAATAAAATTTATTTATTTAATGTCATGTTATTTATTAAAAGTAAAATAATAAAACCATTGATCCTTCTGATTCGCTGTTTTCTTCCTTTTGCCCTCTGCTCCTGAAGTGTGGAGTGAGGACGAGGATGAGTTCTTCTCCTCATCGTTCTCGAGGCGACGGCGAGAAAAGACCCAGGTTTTTCGACTCTAACGCCAAGACCATCTGTTGGTCCAAGGCTGAAACTGTCCCCGGCCGTCACCCTGAGAGGTGGCGCAAAGACGCCGCCGGTAACATTGTCTGCAAACGTTTCTACAACTGCATCGGCTGCCTCTGCTACGAGTACGATCACATCATTCCCTTTTCCAAAGGTTTCATTCTCTTTTTAACCCATTCATTTCCATACTCTATTTTAGTTAAGGGGGCATTCTGGAAAGTGACCCGAAGATAGAACTAAATTATAATCATAACGATAGTTTCAGTTGTTATTTTTTTAGTGACAATTGGTAGAAAATTAAATAAGGGGATAAAAACCTGTGCTGTTTGTATTAGGTTTGCCCTTGAATGAACATGCAATTGGGGTTGCTATTTGGTAATTTGATAATTATCTATTTATCTTGTGATGTTGTGGTGTAGGTGGTGAGTCCACTGCAGATAATTGTCAAATACTTCAATCAAGAGTTAACAGACTCAAATCGGACAAAGATAACATTGATTCAAAGACATTGAGACACTACTCTTGTGAGGTTAATTTTACTGGTATGTCTGCTTCTTTGTTTATATCTTTCTATTTTACTCTTTCTTTATCCTCATATTTTGCATTTTACCCATCCTTGGCGTTAGGAGTTCCTTTTTATTCAGCTCTGTTCACCATGGAGGAACATAATTATAGTATTATTTAGCGACTGAAAATCACAATTCCTGTTTTCAAACTCAGTCCACCTTAGTAAAATTAGAACCTCGATCCTCTTCAACATACAACCCCAAATCCAAAATGTTGTAGGTAATAGTTATGATTCTTTCAATTGCTGGTCTCTTCAATTTATATCTTGCATCATTGAAGAGCATCTGCACAATTCTTTTACCGTGTCTTGGTCGGAACCACTTCACCTTTGTTAAAAATAATGAAAACGATTAGCTGATATTCTCTATTCATGTCTTAGTTTCCTTTCATGTGTTTTGTGTGAGTTTCTTAGTTTAGTCAATGCTTCATTTTAATCGAATCCATTAAGAATGTATCATTCTAGTTATTTTAAATTGCTCACCCTGATTGTGAAGATCTCCAAAATTAGTTGGCTACATTTTTCAGATGGATCTTAAGTGGATTGATTGGCAGCCACTATCCCTGAGTTAATATTGTGATGGGTAGTTTATTCACTGGATCCCGTTAAAAGAATTGTTGTTACATTACACTTATACTTACACTTAGGACCTTGTTTTGCTTAATGATATTTGTTGGAAATAATAATAGAAAATGAAGCGTTGTGAAAAGATTAAAGGCCTTGAGTTGATGTAAATTAAGCAGTATTATTCTTATGCAACTATTAGGTATTTGAAGGGTTATTGACATTATGATTATTTGGCATGTTTAGCGAAAATTCATGCAATGGTTATGGTTTATTCTATTATGAATAGAGTTCCAATCCATGCAGCTAGTATGCCTAATATAATATAATCTCCTCTATTTTCTCTAGTCTCGTATCTATTTTCTAACAAAAGTGGTATTAGAGCTTAGGTTTTGATAATTGAGATACACACTTAGTGAGGTGATAGATGATAAAAAACATCTTGAACTTGTTCCAATTCGCTCATTTTAGCAATATGAGTTGACAATTGGTGCAGTCAGAAAAAGGCCTTGCTATAGGGTATTAAGATGCTTGGGAGGCTGTGGATAAATGTTATACCCAACATGAAATTGAGAATCATTTGTCTCCAAATGAGAGTGAGGCTTTGTTGAAGATAAAGAAGGATCAACAAGCACTCACCGGTATCTATCAAGGTTTTGATGACGTCATGTTTGAGATGGTGTCTAATGCATTCACCTCCAAGCAAGCTTGGGAGATTTTGAAAAACTCCTATGGTGTGCCTACAAATTCTTCACGAGGAGTTTGAATCCTTGTATATGAGGGAGTCTGAATCAATTTTGATAATGATTGTGAATCAAATTAAGAGTTATGGAGAGAGTGAGGAAGATGTTTGTGGTAGAGAAGATTCTCCATTAACCATAAAATTTGATTTTGTGGTTTGTGCAGTTGAAGGGTCAAAGGACATAGAATTGATGACCATGGACCAGTTGATGGGTTCACTTCAAGCTTATGAAGATTCAAAAGAAGACACCATGAGTGTTTATAACAAGTCCTCAATGTCAAAGCTTCTTTGAAAGAAAATGGAGGAGAAAAAACCCAACAAGGACATGGTCTTGGAAGAGAATGTGGTTGTGGCCGAAGAATAATAGAAGGATGAGATTATGACAATTTTGATAATAATGAAAGGAAACCCACTATAGATCATGGAAGAGAAAAAAGGAAGAATCATTTTGGTAGAACAAAAGAAAGTAGATATGATAAATCTAATGTCGAATGTTATAATGCCATAAATATGGTCATTTTCTAGGGAGTGTAAAAGCAATGTTGAATGTTAAAATTGGCATAAGTATGACCATTTTTTTTTCTGGTGAGTGTAACCAATGTTGAAGAAAAAGGGTAATCTTGTTGGTGACAAAGAAGAAGATGAAGAATTAGCCCTATTGCTAGCACTTAGTAATGAATATAAAGATCATTAAACCTTATGGTATCTTGCAATGGACCAAGTAATCATTTGTAATTACAAGGGGGGGTTTTGTGGAGCTTGAAGAAAAGGTGAAAGAGAATGTTTCCTTCGGTGATTCTTCCAAGATGCAAATCCAAGGGAAAGGTACAATTTTAATTTCCGTAAAAGATGGTACTCATAAATTAACCAGGGATGTCTATTATATTCCTCGACTAAGAAGTGATATTTTGAGTTTGCAACAACTTGTTGAGAAGGCATATTAAATTCTCATGAAAAATAACTGTTTGTGGCTTAAAGATTAAGTCTCTACAATGTGTTTATGTCAAGTAATAGAATGTTGTTCACTTTGAAACATGCATATGGGGTTTGGTCTTGATCATTTTGAATTTTGGAGCACTCAAGTCCTTAGGAGAAGAGAGTATGGTAATGGGGATGTTTCGCATGAACCACCCTAATAAATTGTGTGAAACATGTCTTTATAGCTATCATGCAAAAAGAGAGATTTCCTATAGAAGCTGAATCTAGAGCAGAAGAGCTTCTTCTACTTGTGCACTCCAATGTGTGCATCCTCTTTCATTTAGTAAAAAAGGTTTTGTTGCCCTTTCAATAACATATTCGACATGTAGTGCACAAATTCTGCGTAATCATGTTTTTTCTTAGCTCAATAATCTACTTTTGATCAATTAGCAGATAAGGAGCTTGATATAATTGAGATGGCTGTTTACGGGGATGTGATGCGGCCTGGAAATCAGTGCCGTTGCAGAACTATTGCTGAGAAGCTTGGCAAATTCAAAGCGAAAGATGACAAAGATGCTTGTAAGTTGCCACAGGGATGAATCTTAGTTGTAGCAAGCATCTATACAATACACATGTATTGAAAACAGAAGCTCATGCTCACTCCCTTAAGTTTTAGACAAAAAACAATTATTTCACTTTATATTATATCATTTGGTCTTGCGTGAGGATTGACATCTAGACGGGTTGTTAAGCATAATTCCTGGCTTCTGGCTTCTTTAAAGTAACCTCTGAAGTAAGAGGAAAAGAAACTCTATTATCAATGACAAAATCAACAACTTATATTTAATACAAAACTTGCACACACACACACACACACATATATATATATATATATATATATATATATATATATATATATATATATATATATATATATATATTGAACTTTATTCACTATTTCATACACTAGTATTTTATTATATAAAAATGTATTTCATACATTTTTGAACTTATATATCATGTTTTATTTTTTCTGATTTCGAAGATGAATAAAGTTTTGAAATGCTACACTGCGTTTTAATGTGGCATTTATTATTTTCACAGCTGAAAGTTATGTGGGTGTAAGGGAGTAGGGCCATCCATGGCACCCTGAAAAAAAAAAAGGATAAAAGAAATTGTCCTTTTTAAACTGATGTCCCAATTTGAAATTCGCCCCCGTGGACATTCAAGGTCCAAGAAAGATTACTTCGTGGATATTGCTGAAGTTGCAGAAAACAAATATTTATATACAGGAAAGATATCATATTTATACTTTTGAGAGTGACTTTTTTCAACATGCTAAATTATCTGATGTTATTTTACTTTTCATTTAATTTATACACGGGATTTGCCACCTCGGGGATGTTACATGGGATATTCCAACATCGGGTATATTCATTAATCTTCCTGATAAGACCACAACATCGTAGGGTGTATTCATTCATCTATTCTATGTTTCCGAGTTACAAAACAACCATTTCCTATTGTGTCAAGGGCATGTATCAAAATAATAATTTAATATTAGAAAGGCCAACATTCTGCTTTCAAACAAGCAAGGTTTAAGCAAATACGATTCATTTTATATACTATTTCTACCATTAAATTCTTAATGTTCAACGTTATTATATAATATTTAAAAAATATTTAATGTTACTTATAAGTCATCAATCTAAGATACTTTCATTTAATAAGTACAATTTAATTGTTAATTTAGATTATATCACAAAAAATATGACAATTACTGCATAAGGAAAATATTTTGAGAACTGTAAAATATAAAAGTTGGAGAACAAAATTTAGAGATTAAAATAAGAAAATTAGAGAAAAGGATAAAATAGATCTAATGAGATGTTGCTCAAATAATAGGTGATTTTGTATTCATTGGAGATAAGACTAATTTAGAAGCAAGTAGAGATAAGTGGAGGGATCAATCTTATGAGTTACAAAGACTTAAACTTCTTTTTTAATATAGTATCATGTTTAAAATAAGATCTTTTTAATATAGTATCAAAATATATTTTAATAAAATTTGTTATGTCTATTCTATCACTTAGTTTCATGTTCAAAATGTATATGATTCAAGATGAGAAATACGTAAAGATAATTCTTAGATTAAAAATCAATCTTGTAATCTCACTTTGTAATATTTTCTTCTTTTATGAGACAATATATCTAAAAAGATTTTTTCTCAATTTTTTTATAGAAAGAGTTTCTTTTACCTTTCATCTCCTTTCTCCCACCTTCACCACACTATTCTTTATTCTTTTCCATCACATTTCTCCCTTTTAGTTAAGCTTGTTCAAATATGTCATTTTGCTCAGTTTTATTACATATAATTATTTTACTTAGATTCGTTGTAAGATATTTAAGTCATCTTTATTTGAGTTCTTACTATATAAATGCTGATGTAGAATGAATTACCAAAAAATATATATGATTCTATTAAGGTTTATTTGTAAAAGAGGATGTGTTCGTAACTGGAAGATCCTTATGTGTTTAGTTAATTAACTTTACATGTGTGGATATTTGACTTTTTAAGAAAAATAAAATAAGAAAACTTACACCATACATTATCCGTGGTTAATGTAATTTTTGTTTTCTTCTTCAATTTGGAGTTTTATTTTGATAATTTACGTTTTATTAAATATATTATATATTGGTGAAAATACAAATTTAATTAAAGAAACAATTAATCGTATCTATATTACCCTGTATAAAGGTTCTCTCCAAAATAAGGCTACATAGAAAGAGTTATTTTTCAAATACTCATTTCTAATATAACCTGGCAAAAAGCAGGTTCACCCGTTAGTTCGTCAATTTTTTAATATATATATATATATATATATATATATATATATATATATATATATTTTTTTTTTTTCATGTTTTGCATTATAAAAAATTTAACTTAGAGCCATAATATCTTGAGCTCCGTATAATTAATACATCTACTATATAACCAGATATATTATTATTTCATTTTAAAATTTATTTATATTTATTATTATTTGAAAAATATTTTATTATCAAAAAATTGTTAAGTAATTATTTAAAAAATAGTTGTCTACAAATCATTTTTCATTCAATTTTTACTTTGTCCCTCATCTCTTTAGAAAATTTTCCTAAATATAATGATTTTTTTTTCCTAAATATAACGGATTTATGAAAATTGAAAACTAATAAGAAATCTTTATGGCTCCTTTTTACATCAGAATGAGGCATAAGTGAATTTATAAGCATTCACTAGTTTGTTAGGAAAAAAAAAATAATTTTCAATATATTATTATTATTATACGCTCTGCTATTGAGTGACATCCATTAGAACCACGTTTTTCCTTGCTCCAGAGTGTAATTTTTTTTTCTTTCTCATCAAGAAATATTTAAACTATTCCTTAAATTTATATAAATAAAAAAATTTAATTTATAAAACTTAAAAATATTTCAATTTTTTTTAATTTAAAAGATAAAACTTAATATTTACTCACAATTATAATCAGCTAATTAATAATCACCTTAACATAATTGTTCTAATATATTTAATAGTTTCATCTTTTTTTGATCGAGATCAATGCGAATTTAAGTATACTTATCTCATTTAATCTCTAAAATGACTTTTTAAAAACAAAATTATGATGCTCCAATATAGAATTATGTTTATTAATATAAAATTATGACTTAGAAACTAAAAGTATATATTTTTAATGTAAAGTAATGGCCACAAATTTTGACTTTAAAACCTTGGAGAAACTTTCTGAACCCCACCATCATAGTCATAATCTTATGATTCCTATAGTGACCCTTGACCCTTTTCTCTTTAGCCTTAGAAATAAATGTTTCCATAACTAAGTTGGTAAGTACTTAAAAAATGGAATTAATATTACTACCAAATTAAGTTGGTCTTAGGTGCCAGCTTTTGACTCTTTGGACAAGCAATTAGAAATGTACAGACAGCCAGTAATATTAATATACCACTTCATCCCATGACATTCATATTTTGAACTCTCTTTGGGCCAAATACACCTAATGTTATTTAAAATAGTACATTTAAGCAAGAATCACATGCTCAAATTGCATTAATTTGATTGAAAATAAATAAATTTTCCTGAAGTGATTTGATCTTTACATAAAAAGGTGTATCCCATGTTTTAGTGGATTAAATTTATCATATGCTCAAAGTTAATTATAATTAAATACATTATTAGTGGCTATTTCCTAATGTACAACAGAATCTATTGAGATAATTTCCATTTTTCATAAGTTTTTATTTTATTTTATAGGTATCCTTTTATTTTACTTTATAATTAAATATATATCATTAGTGATTATTTAATGTACTACAGAATCTAATAATGAGATATTTTTGCATAAGTTTTTATTTTATTTTATATGTATCTTATTATATCATTTTACTTTATAATTAAATATATTATTTTTGACTATTTATGCAGAAGAGAATCTAATAAGATAATTTACATGGGAATAATACAAGCTTTTATTTTATTTTATATGTAGATTCTATTATATAATTTTACTTTATATAAATCTCATTATGTCATATTTTTTAAAATATTTTTTAGTTTTGTTATGATACAAAAGTTTTATATGAATATCTATAATTTTATAATTTTGTATTTATATTGTAATGTAAAAATAATTTTGGTAAGATAAAAAATAATATTGTGTTCTTACTAACACTCTCTCCTACTATATATAATGCATTTCTTGAAAGACTTAAAACTAAAACCCTAACTACAACTTTGCAATAGAGCTACGTCATGATCACGTAAGTGCTAAGTATTACAGTGACGAAGGAAACAACTTTGTCTTTTAGTTTTTTTCAGATTTCAGATCATAGAGCATTAAGAAAAGTGGGAAAATGCAAAATTTTTAGATGAGAAAAATCTGAGTTTTATGATGTCGTTAACTTCTGCCTGTGTAATGATTAGGTGGAAAAACATGAAGATGTTGCAGGGCCAGAATGTGATTAAGAAAAGAATAAAGGAAATGTTGGTGTGTTATGGTTCCCTTGTCCTTCAGTGTCTGTGGTTTCATTAAGCCTATGTAGGTTCTCTAGTCAATATTTGCACCAACTAAACCACAGTTATAAACCAAATCCTGACATAGATCCCCACTTGTGACCAACCGTTAACCTACCACACCCACCTCTTTTTGTTCTTCATTTTATTACTCTTTATTCTTTTTAATCACTCAGTTTCCTTGTTCACATCTTTTCCAATGGAGGAGAGGGTGATGCATATATAAAAAATGAATTCAAAAATTAATCACACCAGCTCCATTCACATGCTTTGTTCAACATCACATTTACTATCACTTGTTTCTTTTGGTGTACATTTACTCACTTCTTTGAGTTGTTATTCCTTGTTTGGCAATTAAGCTTATCAGTTTAATCTTGTTTAGGTGCACATGCATTGAAACACCCTATAATTAAAGATTAAATAAGTCCACTTATGCCACTAAGCAGCTTTTGTCATTATTCTCAAGCCACTTTGTCAAAATGTCTGGAGTATTTAATAAATGCATTCAATGGAAAGATTATTTTATCTGATCAACTGCTGCACATTAAAAATCTGGGGACTTTTTCAGCTTTGTGTTTACCCTGCAGTAAATACCAGGCAGTACATCATATTTTTTTTCTTGTGACTGGGTTGAAAACTTTCAGGGAAAGATGGCTGCAAGGTTGTTGATCTAAAAGACAATCTTTTTCCTGTTTTAGCTTTGTGATTAACCACTCACACACCCTTTTCTTTTGAATTGTAAGTTTGAATAATGCTTTGTCTACATTTATTTACATTGATCCCACTTTCATAGTTTCATCTATAGATGTATTTATTGGTTATCACTTTGGTATTGTTTATTTCTATCATTGCTCCTGAGTGCTCCTCATGCTTTGAGGGGTATCTTGATTAGATCACGGGAGGCACGAGGCAACAATTATGGCTTTTCTCTGAGTCATCTTTCCTTTTTCTGTGTATATTAGAGCCATTTCTTTTTCTGGAGAAAGGACTAATAAAGTTTTGAAAAGAGTTACTATTATCTGTGTACATCAGTGATGTCAAAGACACCACATGTAGAGATACTGAGATTTAAACTCTAGTCATTATAATCAAATTCAAAAACTTTTATTACCTCATGTTTCTGTTGCTAATTCTGAATCTTGACCCAAAACTATTAATCTGTTACTCGTGATTAATCCAGCAACTCTGAGCCTTATATCCTTAAATTATAATTTCCTAGTATGATGTGTCCCTGTGGCTAAATAGACAAAATTATTAGAAAGTTTCAATTTGCATAATAGCAGAAACCATTATTTAGGTGAGCAACAAGGCTTGCACAATCAGGAAAGTCATTAACATATTTTACTTTTATCCTATCCTGACTATTACTCTAGGATTCCAGAAACTACATAGAATGGTAATCATAATGGTGAAAATATCTATTGGATGCTTGGATTCCCCTTTTCCTTTTATCACCTAGAAAAGAAAAAGAAAAAGATATATAGTGGGAGCCACACAGCAAACTTTTCCCTCGCCATTAGGATACTGAGAAAACAGCATACTGAAAATAAGGCAAGCACATTAATAATGCAGGCAAGATTTTGGTCATAAAATCATCACGCTATCCTTCTTTCACTCAAGTCAGCTATGGATACACCATGCCTAATCATTGTACTAAATTCCTAATCGCATTAGCACCAGGAATAATTAATTACAACACCACTTTAATTTCTTTCTGTATTGTTAATTGGAACAAATGTTTGGCTTTCCTTTTCTTGTGCACATTGGAAGAATTATTGAAACGTATGAAATTATAGCAGGTAAAAGCTAATTTGTCTTGTATACGAGCCTAGGCCGTTTAAATATTTTTGGTCTACATCAAATTCAAATGGGATAATTTGGGCAAGTTTTCTAGAATATACAGAAATGGTCCCAAGACTTATTAGAATTCCCTAGTCAGCCTATATCCTAAGCAGCACGCTTTCTACCCACTCAAATATCAAACATTCCAAAGCGTTATCTCTAAGAAAGTGTGAACTATGGTCAACATAGATAGATAGACACTGTTATATTTCCATAAATTTTGATAATCAAGTGTCAAACAACGAAGAAAATTTTGTGGCATAGAGGTGCCTGCCCCATTATTATTTCAACCTATCAAAATCAAACACAACAATGCGTGGACTTTAAGTCAGTAACTGACGGAAGTAAACATGAAAATGTCAGCGTTTTTTTATGCAGACACAGTTCAAGTAAGCAAATTTTATGCAGATTAATATCTCCTTCCACTATCAACATTGCAGGGACAATGATTATTACAATATTTTATTGTTTTCAAAAAGTGATTAATAAGAAAAATCACCATTTTATTACCCAGTTCCCACGTAAAGTGGTGCATGAAGTATGAACAGAAAATAATCTTCAAATCTTAAATTCAAAGAAAGTGGAAATTTAAGCAATGAGAAATCACGAAGACGCATTAATGAACACAACAACGACAACCCAATACCATTTATCAGTGTGGAAGCAAAATTAATGGTGATTGATAATAATTGGTGATTGGCAATTTGACATGATGATGATATAAGCTAAATGAAAACGGAATATATTAATTTATATATCTGTCATACTCTAACCTCCCGTTTTCACACGCGCTCTTCTAATCAAATCCCATGCAAAACTTCTCTACTTTCAAGTGGTTTACCTTTCACACAACATCATGCTCACAGGCAAAACAAACCTATGAAAAACAAAGTCGCAAACTAGTAGTAGTAAGTAGTAACAAATACTAACAAAACCAGTATTTCGCATTTTCGTTCGTTCGTTCGTTGTCATGCAAAAAGGCAAATACGCCCAAAAGACTTTCATCCTTCCGTTGATTTCGGCGCTGTGTTTCTGTGAGACTCATTAAGAACCCAACATCCACCCTCTGTCTCCGCAATTACCGGAGAAGCGGCAAAAAAAAGTGAGAAAGCGAGTGAAACAACGTTTTATGTTCGTGTCTGTGTCTGAGTTCGTGTCGGGTGAGTTTAAAAGATCAGGCCCATTTGCCCTTGCGATGTTGAACTGTTGCTGATGCTCGCTCTCGTTCTCTGGGGTTCCCAAAGGAGCTAACTTCACCCGAGGAACAGGGCGAAGTTAACCGGTGGCGTGGTGGGTGGGGAGGTGAAGGTTTTGGGAGTGATATGGTGTGGTGAGGCGTAACGTAATGGGGTGTGTGGTGGCGAAGCAGACGGTTTCCGTCACGCCTGCAATTGAGCACTCGGTTGAGTCGGATAAGAACAGGAAGAAGAAGAGTGAGTCAGGTAGGAGCGAGTTGGGTGAGTCAGGGAGAGCGAGTTCCAATGGAGGAAGTGAGTCTCTGAGCTTCAGGTTGGGGAACCTGAGCAAGTACGTGGAGGGAGAGCAAGCGGCGGCGGGTTGGCCGGCGTGGCTCAGCGCCGTCGCAAGTGAGGCCATTCACGGTTGGGTCCCTCTTCGAGCTGACGCATTTGAGAAACTTGAAAAGGTTCGTATAAATACCAGCCACCATTTCATCATGTCAAATTATCAATGGTTTTTCTGAGGGTCTTAATTTTGTGATTTGACTAACTAGGTTGCCTTTCAAAGAGAAATTTATAAGAGTCATCGATGAGATTTCTCAAACTTTTTGAAATGGTATTGATAAGATTTAAATTGTAGTTGCGGTCCGCAATTTTGTGGCAATGATATTACAGAAAAATTGTAGACGAACACAATTGTAATTGCATTTACAATTTTTTTTATCACAGTATTTGATATTATAAAATAATTGTAAATGCAGTCATAACTATGGTTGCAGAAGTCTTAAAAAGCTTAACGATGCAATTGAGATTTCTTGAGTTGTATATAACGTGCTGCTTTATATACTAATGTTTATTACTGTGTTTTGATAACTTGGCTTTTATATATTTGGAAACTGGATGAATAGATTGGCCAGGGAACGTATAGTAGTGTTTTCCGAGCAAAGGAGATTGAGACTGGGGAGATAGTAGCTTTGAAGAAGGTGAGATTTGACAATTTTGAGCCAGAGAGTGTGAGGTTTATGGCACGAGAAATAATGATTCTTAGGAGGCTTGATCATCCAAACATCATTAAACTGGAGGGCTTGATTACTTCTAGATTGTCTTGTAGCATATACCTTGTGTTTGAGTACATGGAGCACGACATCACGGGGCTCTTGTCTAGACCAGAAATCAAGTTTAGTGAATCACAGGTACAAATGTTGCATCTTTGTTGTTTTGTTTCTCATATACCACGAGATAGGTGTTAAGAGAGTGTTTTGTAAACTGACACAAAAAAGGATGAAATAATTTTGTTGTGCAGATCAAATGCTACATGAAACAGTTGTTATCTGGTCTTGAGCACTGTCACTCACGGGGTGTGATGCACCGGGACATCAAAGGATCAAATCTGTTAGTGAATAATGAAGGGATATTGAAGGTGGCAGATTTTGGATTGGCAAATTTCTCTAATTCTGGGAACAAGCAGCCCCTCACTAGTCGTGTAGTCACCTTATGGTACCGTCCTCCAGAACTTTTGCTCGGTTCAACAGATTATGGTCCATCCGTGGATCTCTGGAGTGTTGGCTGTGTATTTGCCGAATTACTGATTGGAAAGCCTATACTTCAGGGGAGAACCGAGGTAGTAAAGTAAACTTTTCAAAATGTATGGACTTTTTTCCTTCCCCATTTGATATTTTGTGTTCAGAATCAGATTATCTGCTAATGATGCTCGTTAGTGAGAGTTTGAGAATTGGATTAGATATTATTACACCAAATAGTAAACCACTGAGGTTTTGTGGCAATCAAACTGTTGGTTTGTTTGATATGGATGCTCTTGTTGTGTGTTTACTTATATATGATCTTGATACAGTGGAGAGTGGAACTGAACTTCATAGATTGGTTACTAACTGGCTAATTGATAATAAGCGAATCAACTGGAAATGACAACTATTATATTTTGTTCTTTAACTGTTCTCTTGAATCTCTTCTGAATTCAACTTTGATATACATTCAGGTTGAACAATTGCACAAAATTTTCAAGCTTTGTGGCTCCCCACCCGAAGAATACTGGAAAAAGACCAGACTTCCTCATGCAACATTGTTCAAGCCACAACAACCATATGATAGTTGCCTCCGAGAGACATTTAACGATTTTCATGTATCCAGTGTAAATCTTCTACAGACTCTTCTTTCTGTCGAACCTAGCAAACGTGGGACTGCCTCCTCTGCCCTTACATTAGAGGTAAGTTAATATGGCAATGTTGATTTTGTATAAGTTGCAAATTGTTAGAAAGTAAATTTAGGTCTAATTAAACCTGCAAATTCGACTTGTACGCTGAGGTTTCATTCACTTGTATATAATAACTTGATCTTTTCTTTAACTGATATAAGATCTTTAATATACGGTTAGGTATCTAAGTGAGTTTAAGTCTCACATTGAGTAAAAATGAGATTGTCTAACAACATATAAGAAAGAAGACACACAAAGTTTAAGTCCCATATTGAGTAAAAATGAGATTGTCAAGCAACATATAAGAAAGAAAACCCACAAACCCAATACTTATATAGACTCTAATAAAATTTTAGAATCAGATCTTAGTCTTTCTGATTGCCTTTGTCCATTTTGATTTGATAATATCTTTTTTATGCATATAATTTTTTTGTTGTTTTGTGATATTAATCCTAGCCTATATACAGATTTTTACGTCATCCATCTGCAAATTATGATCATGTGCAGCATTGATGTATGGTTTTGGACTCTTCTAGCCTGCTTAACAATAATTTTCCACTTTCAGTATTTCAAAACAAAACCTTATGCATGCGACCCATCAAGCTTACCAATATACCCACCTAGCAAGGAGATTGATGCGAAACATGAAGAGGAGTCAAGAAGGTGAAAATCAATCATCTTTTCTGTCTATTTTATGGAGTTTTACTGTCTAAATTATTATTTCAAATTTCCATTTTAGCAATTATTATTTGTTGCCTTTTCATGAAATTATACGTGGATGAACTTCCAGGAAAAAAATTGGTGGACGAGCTGGTGGACCAGAATCAAGAAAACCATCGAGAAAGCCACTAGCACTGAGCAAATTAGCCCCAGCAGAGGTCTAGCTTGCTTTTTTTTTGTTCTCCCATCATTGTATTTCTTCTTATGTGCATGCACTGATTTCCAACAGTGATCAAATCACCAAAAATGTATTTTCATCTCACCTGGCATCTTGTTCTCCTCCTACAGGATTTGACAACTCAAACTCAAACTTCCCTAAAGATGGATGATAGATGTGTCCACACCCTTAAAGAAGAGAACACTATTACAGGTCAGGAGGCACCAAAGCAGTCTAGTGGTAAACCAGACGATGCTTCCAATGTGAAGAATGCGTCTCAAGTAGATATTCCCTTTCCTGGACCATTGCAAGTTTCAAAATCAAGTGGCTTTGCATGGGCAAAGAGGCGTAGAGATGACACTTCAATTAGAGCTCACAGTCGGTCTATTTCTCGAGGATATATCTTTAACTCATTGGAAACTTCTACACTAAATTCAAGGAATAATTCTGAATCCAGAAACTATGAAAATAATGAATTTTTCGGGACATGCACAAACTCTAGGGGCCATGACCTACTTGAAATTTCTAAGCTTGCCATGAAAAATCAATGGAGTAAGTTTGATCGTCCAGATTCATTTGATACTGAAGAGTACCATTCACAAGAACTCTCCATGGCACTTTATAACAGGCAAGATTCACTATCCAAGAGAAGTAACCTGGTAAGTTTATTTAGTTTGCTACATTCAATAATATGGCATTAAGCATTAGATATCATCTGCTGAGGCATGAAACTTAACATATTTGGTTAAAATATTCATATCTGCATTGTTTTTTACAATGAGTTGTAAAGAACTTAAATTTCTTGCTTAAATGATAATTAAAAACTAAAAACTTAGTCTTGCTACAATCACTTATACATTGATGAAGTTTACTCTTTATTTTACCTTACTGGCCCTTGTCATCAACTTTCTTGGATCAGAAACCAGAATATGCAATTTATGTGGACATGCTTCTTGTTTATTTCCTCCTAACAGAGTTACCAGGATCAAGGAGAAAAGGTAGAGTTTTCAGGGCCTCTACTATCTCAAATGCACACCGTTGATGAGCTCTTAGAAAGACATGAGCGTCACATCCGGCGTACTGTCAGAAGATCATGGTTTCAGAAAGGTATGTGACAGTAATATCTAAAAGATTGTCACCATAAGAAGAAGCAATTGCTTTTCTCACTCAATGTTATATCTTGAAATCATTATTTTGGCATGACATTTCTATTTAACGACTGATCCCTGGATTGCAGGTAAGAAGCAAGGGAAGTAACTTCAAAGGTGATATTTATTCATGGGAGGAAATAGATCCTCACATTTCAAATCAAATGTCCTTGTGAAAAGGCCATCTCCATTCTCCAAGCTCACTCGCTGCTGTGACTTTGAGCAACAAATGAACATTATCATGCACACATGGACACAGTATACAGCAGCATGAGTTGCTACCTAGAATAGAAGCTTGGAAACTAACCAATTTGAGGAGTGCAATTCAATTTACAGAAATCAGAAGGCTGTGGAGAAGAGAAGAAAAGCTCTTTTTTACTTCTTTTTCACCATGGATTCTCTATTTTTGGTCAATTATATTATATGAAAATTTATTTCTTTATTATCTAAACTTCCTCAAACATCTTGCGTTTGGTAATTTACTCTCATCCAGCAATGTACATACATACATGATCTGCATTGCTTGAATGTGTATAAATTGGTCTAAATACCTATTTTACTTTTTTTTATAGGCTTCAAAAGTATATGAGGGAGGATTTGATTAAGAAACTTTTCCATGAATATTTTTAAAAGAAAAAAAATTAAAATTAATTTTTTCATAAGATAAAATTAATTAAGTTCCCCCTTAAGTCTTGCAATAGCACGCACACTTTAAAACACATCGATAAGTTACTTTGTGAAATCAATTTATCGCAACCTTTAGTTTTTGCATCTTCTGCACAAACCTCTTTTGCTTTGAGGCCAATTCTTTCTGCACCTATGTTTTGCCTCTGCACCCACATACTTCTCAAAATATCAAAAAGTAAAGATGAAGAGGGGTGACTGCTGCGGATTTTATTTATTTTGTCATGAAAAGTAAAACAGTATTTTCACTAGGGAGTACAGAATGTAACCATGGAGGTACAAGAAGAACTTTGTTAATACCCGATTTTGTCTGAGTAAAATATACCAATAATTTTTTTTTTATTAATTTATTCAATTTTTGTAGATGCTTTAATAAAAAAATAATAATAAATAAAATTGTTTTTAAATTAAATTAATTGAAGTTTCTTGGTAAAATAAAAGAAATGTTTTAA
>Ga0099825_1000369_pt1 | contig 45163 bp, 17 predicted proteins | sample SiratroredBW_FD_76838 | JGI IMG/M metagenome (GOLD analysis project Ga0099825, IMG submission 76838) | Root nodule microbial communities of legume samples collected from California, USA - Siratro red BW | ecosystem: Host-associated > Plants > Roots > Nodule | place: USA: California | collected...
AAATATATATATATATATATATATATATATATATATATATATATATATATATATATATATATATATATATATAAAGAACCTTGATTATATAAATGCTAGCATTTATAAATAACAAATATTTTTCACACAAAAGACCAAAAGAAACCTAATTATATATTTACATTAAATGAAACATACAGAAGTAAAACTAGTGCGCTGTATGCTGAGTGGTTGTTGCAGTAAATGATGGCATCTTGTTTTATTAATAAAATAGCTTTTATATATATATATATAACATGATAATTGCAATTTGCAAGGCTCAAAGGAGTTCAGATGAAAGATTTAATTCCAGTTATTGCCCAAATATTGATTTGCATGACTAAATTCGTTGTTTATATCAGAAGGCAAAATCATTAATAAATTATAGGTTTCCTTAAAATTAACCTGTACATAACATTATTAATTGATACAAAATTGGGTATGTACCAGCATGTTAACGGTGTGCCTGACAATGTCGATTTCACTGACTGAAAAACTATGTGATCAACAAACATTGCGAATTTGAGATTAGCAGGTGACAGACTGTAAGGTCGCATAGTCACCAACTTCTTACTAGCCCAGGTGCCCAACTTTTCCAATCCAACCTTCCAATAGACTTGTTTCTTAAGCTGACCATGTCTTTGAATTCAAAAACCTTCTTCAGGTAATTGTTCCCGTGTTTAACTGGTTCAGGTTCAGTTTCCTGTACAGATACCCTATCTTCTTTTTCTTCTCGGGCGGCTACAGCATCTTGGGGGAAGCATTCATCCCGAGTATCTGTCTCAATAATAATGCTTCCAAGAGACTCGACCACCTCACTCATTTTTGGGCGAGACTTTGGCTGTTTCATGAGGCACTTGTTTGCTAGGATTGCAATTTTATGAGCTGATTTGAGGCAGTATTGTCCCTTAAGTCGAGGGTCTACAATATGATGGAACTTCCTAGGATCAGAAACATAAGGTCTAACCCAATCTAAAAGCTTTTGTTCAGTTTTAGGTAGGTTTCTCTCCACAGCTCTCCTCCCAGTGATAAGCTCGTAAAGAACTACACCAAAGCTCCACACATCACTCTTAGCAGTTAGCTTACCAGTCTGAACATACTCTGGTGCAGCATAACCTATGGTTCCAACAACCTTTGCAAAGAAATAAGTCACTTATCTTGCATAGCAGCAAAATATCAGGATCAAAAACAAATATTCAGACTTCAGATCATCATTGTGGCTTTTCATAAATTGGACTTGTTCACAATGAAAAATGGTAAAATATAGTTTAATTTGCTCAAAATAAGCAGCCAAAAGACACATTGATATGATTTTATAATGCAAATCTTTTAATTTCCAAACAATGTTATGTATAGTTGTAGAATATAATGAATTTTCCCCAGAGTACAGACAAATTCTTACTGCTGTTGAAACATAGCCAGACCCTTCTGAAGGTCCTTGCCTAGCCAGTCCAAAATCAGAAAGCTTTGCATTGAAGTTCTCATCCAGCAGGATGTTGGACGTCTTAAAATCCCGAAATATTAGCTGCAGCAGTAATAGTGGCAATCATCAATAGTGTGTTTTAACAAATGTTCTCTATGGTTTTCAGCAGATGTGAAATGCTGTAAAAGATATCTATCCAGACTACAAACCATCCACAAACATAAAAAATAATTAAGTCGTGCCAAAATCTGATGGGGCTTGTAGACCACTATTAATGCTAAAAAAGCCAAAGAGGAATGCCCAAGTCACAAAATTCTTCAATCTTCACAATTCTTCTATATTTCTACTTCACTCTAAATCCTAAACATAAGAAAAAACAAATCAATTCTCAACATTTGCTTTACTAAAAAAAAATTCATATAAAACAGCACTTAAAAAGTCATTAATTGCACGAATCCAGATCAACGATTTCCTGCTGAATTTGGCACTGCACTGGTACACCCATATGCAAATCTGCCCACCTAATAATCATAATTCCCCTCATGCTACATTCTCTTTTACTTCCAAATAATCCTCATCTCTCAAACTTGATTCCACACCAAAACTAAACCAATTGGTATGAAGCAACATGCATTCACTTCACATATACCAAGTATCATATTCCTTAAAAGATATCCATCCATCCACCACACATATACCACTTCAATGTTATCCAAAATGAATGAATTCAGTAAAATCAATAAACACAGTCCAACAACAAGTACGTAATTTTTTCAATTTAACCACAAAGACCCACATGTTAGTTTTGAAAGAAAATCACATAAATGACGACACGACAAAGCAAAGTCACAATCCATCACACGTAGAGTACCTGAAAATCCATTTCTTCGTGAAGATAAGCCAACCCACGAGCCGCATCTTGCGCAATTCTCAACCTGGTCCCCCAAGGCAGAACCGTGGAAGGGACTCGCGCCAAGAGATGCTCCTCCAAGCTCTTATTCGGCATAAACTCGTAAACCAGAAGCCTCTGAATCCCTCTTTCATCGTCCTCAGCACAGTATCCCACCAACCGCACCAGATTAGGATGCTTCACCACTCCCAACAAATTCACCTCGTTGATCCACTCCTTGTGCCCCTGCTGCCCGTTGCGGTTCAGCTGCTTGATCGCCACCTCCTTCTCCTCCACCACGCCGCGGTACACGGACCCGAACCCCCCCTCGCCCACCAGGAGGGCGCGGCTGAACCCGCGCGTGGCGCACTTCAGCGCCGAGAAGGGGAAGAGGCGGAGGTCGTTGGCGCGGCGCTGGACCAGGTAGTGGTGGAAGTCCACCGTGTCGGAGAATTCCGTGGAGTCGGAGTCGAAGTTGGAGCGGCTGCGCGTGTCCATGAGACTGAGCGAACGCGCCCACGACACGCGCGAAGCAGAACCGCGCGAACTCCGTGCCGCTGCCACGCCATCTTCGTCCTCTGCGTTGGAGAAGTAGAAGCACTTCATTTGCGGAAACCAATGAACAAACCCAAAAACATTCCAATTTCCCACTCCCTTTCAACGTTTCATTGTCTTCACACTCACAAATGATGAAGAAAACCAAGAATAATAATAATAATTAGTACTAATAGGGATAAAATTAAATATGTTCTTTTCCTCTCTATGATTTAATGTTTTATTACTTCTATCATTAAATTTTACTTAATTTCTTATTCCAGTTGCATCATATAAAAAGCTGCAACAAATGCCACATTAAATATATTTATTATTATTATTAATGTATTAGTTTAAAAAAACTGACAAAATATCCAATCCATTAATGTAACAAAAGCCTTTTAAAAAGAGGAAATTGAAACTTTCCATTAGTTTGAAATGATAAATGCCTAAATATATTTTAACCTAATGAAATGTAGTTATAGTTCAGTTGGATTTAGATTATTGAAAGATCTAAAGTTTTATAAATGAAAATAATGTATCTCAGAATAAATACTCTACTAAAGAAAGAAAATAAAATTTTGTACAAAATTACTCTCACAATTCCTTTTTAATGATATGTTGTGTTTGTATTTTTATTTGTGGTTTTTAAATTTCAAAATAGATATCTATTTTTTTCAATTATACTCTTAATTTTAATTGGTATGAAGTGAGAAAATTAGTTTTAATAATATATATATATATATATATATATATATATATATATATATATATATAATATGAAACAACAAAACTGAAATATGTGTCATAGATAAACATTTAAAAATGTTTTACAGATAAAAAAGTTGAATGTTGGTCTTGATTTTGGTCAAAAATAAAAATTAAACGACTATTTCTACAAAGTAACGTAATTAATTAACAAAGTAAAAACGTTTTCTTTTGGGAGATTGAACTTATGACATTATACATACTATTCAAAGAGTCAAATTCTTCCGTGAAGTCAAGCTAGTTTATTCAAAGTAATAAATATTTATATTGAAAAATAACAAAAACTTTGTACACAATTATGTAATTATGTCTTTTTTTAAAGAAAACGATGCCTTTTTGGTAAACAGATTATGTTTTATTACTTTATCATTTTTGAGTGATGGAATAAAATATATAGGACCCAATTATGATATTGACATTTTTTATACGTTAGTCGTAGTCTATTTTCTTCTCACCTGATTATAAGAGGGGTAAATAAGATAATAGTAAATGTATACTGAAAAAAAAACATACAAATAATTATATATGCAAAAGTAACCGATAACACTAAGTTATTTCTATAGTGGAGGAGACGTTGTGGCAGAATGAGAAAGAAAATGAAATTATAACGAAAGGAAAGTATATTATAAGAGAACGTGTTGTTTGTTTTATTTGTTTTCTTTGATTCCTTATTGACTAAGAATCCAAGTCTTTAACGTTACTTTAATATATATTCAATTTTAAATTATAAGATTGTAAATCATGTTTTTCAATATTTAAATTCATAATTTTTAACCTGTGCCTAATCTTGCAAAGCTTTATTATTTCAATTCATTAATCATATTTTAATAATGGTCAATAATGCTTCATAAAATTATAGACAAGAACAAGGAATTTATAAAATTAAGACTAAAGGTTCTAGTTTTACACAGAAGTCTTAATTATTCCTTTTTTAACAGGTAATTCAAAATTTAAAAACGAAGAGAATTTATATTACATGTGCTCATAATTTTTAATTTAATTGTGTAAGTTATTATTGTGATATTAAATAATATATATCGGAACTATACGTGGAAATCTTCTCTTTATTAAAGTTATAACAACCATGGGATGTTTTTGAATAAACTGTAATAATCTAAAATAATTTTAGATACTTATTTACTCATAAATCATTATATATTGCTGTTTTATTATAATCATTTAAGATTTATATGACCTATAAAAAAATATTATTTATTTTCTCCTTTGGAAGTCTTGTTTCCGCAAAATGGAACACATGGGTCTGAATCTTGTTCGTGACCGTTGATCGTTGTGGCTGCTGTCCTCAGGAGCCGCCGGATCAGAATTCGTCATCGCATTCACCGGCCACCATTGTGGGGCCCATTTCATGGAGTGGCTGAAACCAAACTGTGCTGAGAAATTTTGCGCTTATTTTGCTTTTTTTTCTTGACGCAGTCTTCTCTTCAAATCGCATCATTATTTCTTCAAAGACTAAAATTCTACTATTTCCAATATTCTATCCTTAAAAAACAACTTACAAAGTTATTTAAAAAAGTAAAGAAAATAAAGCATACGCCATCAAACAATTTTTTTTTCCAACAAAAAATAGAAATACAATTACTGTATTGACTTTTCAAAGGAAAATAGAAAAGTGCAAGACTACCATGGTCTCAAAGAAATATAAAAATATAAGCCGCCATGGGAGGGAGTAAATAAAAGTCTCATACCTTCTTCTACTCAATACTTCATTTATTAAGTAAAATTTAATGATATTGTGTTTGGTTTCATGATGTAGGGAACAGAAGGTCATTATATAAAAAATGAAGGTAATTAAGTGTGTGATTAGCAGTGACGCCAATATAATTATGGACATGGCTTAAACTTTAAGTGTAGTTCTGCTTAATCATCATCGTTCCAAATGAGACAAAGTGATGATAATTGATAACTACGCATGCAAGGTTCTGTTGTTTTTTCTTAAGTAAGATTCCTTCTTTCATATAAAAAAATCTGCTAATTGTCTCAAATGTTTCATGTTTCAATAAATTCTTCCTCTGAAATTTCTTAATGTTATAGTTTTTATGTATTTTAAAAGATAAAAGTTTTGGATTGTTTAGTTTACCTTTTTTCTAAAGAATTTCTTTATCAACATATTTTTAAAGTGGATAATAAGATTTGTAGGATTCCCATATGAAATTAAGTTTTCTTTAAGTTTTTTTAGATAGTTGAAGCTCCTACTGTTTATTACGAGATTTTCATGTAAGGTGTGAAATTTTAAGGAGTTTGAGAAATAATATGAGTATGTGTATGTGTGTAGCCTGTTCATCTGCTGTTGCATATTCAGGGTTGCATTGTCTGGGCCTTGTTTAAGGCCCAAAATATAATTGCTATTCGGAACTAAGAGTTTCTTCTTCCACCTCCATACTTTTTGTTAATTTTAAATTTAATCTTGGCAAAAAGATAAAATGTTTCTATGGTAAAGATTAAGACTTTTGGATTCATTTGAAATTGGTTTTAACTTTTGGATTCTACATTCTCGAAAGTCTTAATAAATAAATTTTAAATTTTTGATATCTAGAAATCAAAACCAATTTCAAATTATTTTCAGATTTTATAATTTGAAAGTCATGTGCTGTTTTTCAGATTTTCGGATTGTAAAATTCATAAGACAAATCGGAAGTCAAAATCTTTTTCATATTTTACAATCTAGAACTTATTCAAAATATTATTTACCTTCATATTATAGAATTCGAAAGCATGTAAACCGGTGAAAAAAAATACACTTTTCTTTTCGTCGCCGTGAACGATGAAACGAAAGTTAAAGGAAAGGAAAGGATGCTTAAAAATTGTGAAGGAAGAACGGTGATTAAAGATGAAGGTAGGTAAAAGGTACTTTTAAGTTTTAAATTTAATTTCAGCAATAAATTTGTCTTTTCATGTATGGTATGAGGTGCAAGGTGATATCATATAGGTGCATCAAGAAGCTCTCAAACTCATTATAGTTTGATCACAAGTTCTCCCTGCACTCTAATATCCTCTTCCAACACTTCAATATAAAATTTTAATTTCATAATTGTTCTTATGGCACATCTATCCGGTTTATATTGAAATGACAATCAGATGACATGCTCATCCGGTTGTCAATTTTTTTGCAATGTGAACTGGATTGAGATGTTATCCGGTTTTCATTTCCAAATCAAAATGAGAACTTGATGAAACCCATTCAGTTCTCATATCCCAAATCAGAAAATTCTTCCATTCCCTGTCGATAGCGCTCCAAATCCCAAAGCAACTACTCTAATTAACAATATCACTTATTAATTGCTAATAATCACCAAAAATTACTTATCTATTACTTGTTTGAAGGATTAATCAAAGATTTGGAAGAACGAAAACAAACGGATGTTGAATCTGTAAACCAGATGTCTTTTCTTTGCAGCAGTAGCTATGCAAATATACAGAAAGAGTGAAGTGGATGAAAACAACAGTGAGTGCAGTATCACAAAAGCTTTAGATGGTGGTGAAAATGGATAGAAGTAAGGATTTCAAATGTGAGAACAGGACATAAGAGTGAAAGGGGGATAGAGACTAATTTAGTCTTTACACTTTTAAAATTAAAAACATAACTGTCATTCCATATATTTTGTATATATTTTGTATTTTGTATATATTTTGTATATATTTTGTATGAGAGTGGGGGAAGAAGATATTTTCACAATTTTAACCAAGCCTTTTTCCACAATAATAAATAGTAATCCGCACACATCTCTAATTCATTACATTCTTTCTAAAAACTAATAAAATAACTCAATTATTTCTTAAAGAAAATTATAATGGACACAAAATTGGTTTTATTTTGTCATAAATATTTTTCTTCGGAGGCAAATTCGTTCGAGAATGCACTGTAAACATGGTACTTTTCCTCAAAATATTTGACTTTGGTTTATATAGATGACTTACTATTCTTCAGAAGTTCTCGTATAAGAAAATCAGGTTAATTATCTTTATCTCCATTTATATGAATAATATTAAAATCAAAGTAGGGAGCAGAACGTGTCACGTGACGAAAATGTTTCGAAACTATATTTTTTTATATTTTGAATAATGTTTAGAGTAGCTATACAATTGGTCTTAAAAGAACTTTGTAGTAAAAATATTATCTTTAAAATTTAGTAATGTACAAAATAATATATAATTTTTTTTACGATAAAATATTTTTGTTGAATAAGAGGTCAAATTCTATAATAATATTTAATTTTTTTAGAAGTGTTTTTTAAAACTTATTTTATTGCTGTTTTACATACAGGCATTCGTTTCTACAGTAATAAAACTTCAGGGTATAAAATTCATAAGCACAATAATTTTTTGTTTTCATTATTGTCTTAAAATCATAATTTTCTAATTGATATTTTTTTCGTTGTTCTCCTCATCAATGATTTCTTCTTTGCTATATATTTCTTATGTATCAACATAAATTAACATATTTAAAATACTTTCTTTTAATTTTCATATAGTTATAACTCGTTTACTTTTTTGTTGTTGTACGTTAATAGTTTACTTTAAAAATTATAAAAATATAACAAATCAATTTAAATAAGTAAGGTTCTATCAATGATTCATAAAAAAAAAAGCAACTTAAAACTAATAAATAATATCTCATATATGATCAATTTTATTATTATATACACCTATAATCTACAATTATGTATGAATAAATCTATATTCCTATTTTATTTTGAATTTAAAAAATATAAATAACTATATCAATATATAAAATAAATTCTCCAATTTGGTTTATATATTTTACTTTTTATGTAACCCTTGATTATATTTTGAAAAAAAAAATAGAAGGTTGAAAATAATCTATAACTTCTATACTAATATATACAAAAAATTTCTCAATTTAGTGTACACTTTTGACATTCTTATTTTACTCTAAATTTATTTTAAAAAATAAAAATTAACTAGCGTAATACTACAAATAAATGAATACAATTTCACCAATACAGCATTCTACATATCACTTGCATCTTTCAATTTTGTATATAACCATTATTATTAATTTTATTTTCTTAAAAAGATTGTATATTTTATATTAATATATGATAAGTTTTATTATTATATACATATTTAACTGTCTAAAAAATTCGGTAAGTTTACTTTAATAAAAAATTTGACTTAGTTCAATTAAATTTAACTAGTTGAATTTATTTATTATTTAAAAATTTACTTTAATTCAATTCAATTATAATTTAACTGAGTTCAACTTTATCATCGACTTAAATAATTTTTAAAAATCTACTAGCTTTTAATAATTAAATTATTTTAAAGAACTTTTATAACTTAATATTTATAAGACAAGGATGATACCGATGACACATAGATAAAAATATATATTTGGATTATAGATTTATTAAGTTTTCGAGTTTAGTCTGTATGAACTATTATTTTAATTCAATAGTAATTGGATTCTTTTAAAAATTGTTAAGTAATTCGTATATTAATGGATTGCAATAAAATTAGTCATATTTACGTTAAAGGAAAATAAATTAAAAAGTCACGCAGTTTAAAAATACTAATATTTCACCGTCTAAAGTTCATGAATTACTTCAATCAAATTATATATTTTAATAAATTAGTAGTGTGGATATGAATAATGTTATACAAGTATAATATTATTAATATGTAATCTAATCATAATTAATCCATTAATATTGATTGGATTAAAAACTTATGAATTTAAATTCAGTCTACTCTGAATTCTTTCCGCTGCCATTAACAAGAAGCACTTTAAAGAAAAAAAGAAAGACTTAAATTAACTTCTAGTTCCTATAACTTCGTGAATATGTAATTTTGATTTTTATAGATTTTAATTATAAATTTGTTCTAATAATAGTCTAAAATTAAATAATCTTAGTTCACTATTAATAGTCATATAATTACTAATAAAAATATTATACATTTATAAATTATTATAACATTAATTTATTATTTATATAAAAAATCAATAATAAGATTTAATATTGAATCTTTGATGCGTATTACTTTATTATATACTTCAACTGTTTCTATTAATAATCAAATGTAGCGAATTAAACTTACTTAATTTTAAACAAAATTAAAGGATCACATATACTATTAAGATAATTAGGATAAAAGTTATATATTTGCAAAAAGTATGCAGAACAAAAAAAGAAATCAAAAGCAACGGGGGGAACAGTAACAGTAAATAAAGTGAATTAATAAATAAACCTACCATCACACCACAGTGCCCTAACATTAATCACTTCCCTACCAAAATGCTTTTCATTATTTTTTTGTTCCTATTTTTTGTTTAATAAATATAGAAAAACATCAACTTTTTTATTTTATCGCCTTTCCACTCAAAATAACACATATTTTTATTTTATTCAGTTTAATCCTACTACTAAAAAATATTTTAGCCAAGTTCTTCTATATTTTAAAACTTAACAATATGACCACTCTCCATCTAACGAGTAAAATCATTAACAAGTAAATATCAACTATTTTAATTTATGGCTAGTATAATTTATGACAACTTATAAAACAATGATGTCAAATTTAACGAAGACAGTGACACATTTTTGCAATCTTAAAAAATATTGAACTCAACTAAATCCTAAAATGGCATTGTTGTATTTTGTAAAATTGAGACATTTCATTAGTTTTTTTATCGATATATAGAAAGATCAAGTTGTATAAATAAAAGGTAACTAAGCCTTAAAAATAATTTACTGAATCTAAAAATTTTGAAATTAAAAAGCTGTTTTGAAATTATTATAACTAATTTTGTGAAACATTTTTCAAAAGAATAATAGAATCAGATTAACTAAATTTTGTTTGAACATTGTTCAAATTTAATTAATTATTGAAATTATATGTGAGATGTAATAGGTATTATTTCTTTTCCGAATTCTAATAGATTTTCACTAAATACAAGAAAAAAAGAGAAGAACATACTGTGAATGAAGGAGACTGACAAGAGAGGGAATGACGTTAATTAATAGTTTTAATAGATAAGTTTTAGATAATCAGAGTTTAAAATTTAAAATTTGAGAGATGAGAGTGAAACCTTAAAGTTGGTGTAACTTTTTAGAGAACAGGTAAATAGGTATCCAAAGTGGTTGGAAGCACGTACGAGGGTGTTGGATGGCATTTAAGAATCAACCCCACCATGTGCATCTTCTATTCAACCACAGATGCTACCTATCATCTCACCCACTCACTCCACTCCTTCAATAAAATTAAGTTAATTGCTATTAAAAATATTCAAATTCAATTAAGTATTAAACAAATTATGAAATAACTGAATGATTTATGGAAATGGTGAACTTTAAGAGGTTAAAGTTATGGTGTATCATCATTCCAGATGGACAGAGAGGAGTGGAGCACATGCCTTCTTTAATTCAAATTCACATCCACAATGCTCACCCATACCTCAACAAATTTATTATTAGAAGTTGTTGTTATGGTTATCTTAGTTTTCTTTTTCCTTTTCAACTCGATTTCAAGATGAAATTGACAGAGGAAAAATTAGATTGAAATAAGAATATATGACAAATTAGCTGCGGGCTACCATTTTGATTAAGCCACTTCAGCAATCCCTAAACTCACTCTCTCGTGTTACACCATTTGGTCTACCATACAAATTCAACGTACAACATCACGCACCCCAATTCATAATTACCAAATTAAAAAAAATAAAAAAAAAAACTTGTCACTCACTATTTCACTCACCCACACGTCACCATCAGTCCAGTTAAAAAGATTACCATAAAAAGTATATATATTTAAGTATGTCATTGATGTTGATGACATTAGATCATTATTAGGGTTTCAGACTCGGAAATTTTTGCCCGTGAAAGTTTGACCGAACTGCCAATTGGGCGGAGCGATGTTCCACGAGGTGGAGGTGCGGCGGTCGCTGCCCGTGACGCGAAACGACAGCGCCTGCCCCACCAAGACTGCGTTTGACTGCCAGTTCTGACCCCAGTTTCGGCTCATTGGCATCCACCCGGTTCGGGACCCCTTCACGTAAGTGCGCACGATATCCCCCGCACCCGCCACGTTGCTAATCAGCACCAGGTTGAAGTAACGGAATCCGTTGACGGTGAACCTTATCCCTCCGTGCTTTCTACATGGCACCCTGCGTAAATACCAACCAGTCCACTCATTATTATCTAACTAACACCCCTAACCGAATTTCTACTTTAGTATATTACTTTATAAAGTAAGGTTAAGTAGATATAAATTATAATCAAGTAGGGATCCACATTATTAAGGTAATAATTTTTTTTTTTGACGCCTCGCAGTAACACACCACCGAAAGTGACACAATAAATAAGAAAAAGGACGGAAATTAAACTAGCTGGTGAAAAAAAGGATGAAATTAAAGAAGACGCTAAAATGGTTAAGTGATTGAGTGAAAGAAACCCCAAAATTAGAGGCAAAAAGACTAACGAAGAACCCTACCCCACCAATTTCACTGAATCAGACACAGCCCATGCCGAAAACTGTGCAAAGCACAATGTCACATAAACAAATCACGGTCACATTGACTTCAATTATGAACCATTTGGGAAATAGACTAACCAGTAACTACCTAGGGAAGTTAACAGCTAGCTTTCTTTCTTTTTCCTCTCACTGTGACCAGACCAGAGACTCATACATACATACATACCAGTTTTTGTGCATGGTACTTCAACAATAAGTCAATAACCGTACTTTAAACCCCCAAAAGGAAACAAAAAAAAAACCCGTAACTCACAAATGAGAAAAAATTATTAAAAACAGAGCAACAGATCTAAAAATATAATCTTTTTGAGGATATATGAAAAAGAAAGGTGAAGGGTGACGAACCGGCGAAAGGCAACAGGGACAATTCCGGCGCGGTATTCGGCGATTTTAAGGAACATGGGCATGGCGAGGTCGAAGTGAGGACGAGGAGGGTTGCACCAGCCGCCATTGTCGTTGGGAAGAGCGTAGTTAGGAGGGCAAAAGTTTGTTGCGGTGATGAAGATGGAAGGGCTTCCAGAGTGACACCACTGTCTGTCGTTTGCGCACTTTATCTCAAAGCAGGCGCCGCAGCTGAGGCCATTGTTGAAAAGGGCAGTGCTCAATGCCGCCGTGTTCACACCGTAGCCTTGGCTGTAGAGGTTCCCATACCCACACGCTCCCCCTAAACAAAGTACCACATCGAAAAGAAAATGCTGTTGGTTAGGAGGCACATTGTGGGTGAGCAAGTAAGTACTAGGTAGCACAAGCTATGGTACATTTCACAGAAATAGGTTTATGTTGAGTTAGTTAGTTAGTTAGTTAGTTAGTTACTAACCCATGGTGCCGGAAGCATCAGATCCTCCGTAGAAAGTAGCGTGAGCACTTTCCCATGCACCGCCAGCGTAAATCCCTGGAATTCGTGCTTCAACCATCCATGTTAAGGAGATAACAAAGGCAATGCAGAGCAAAATGTTTGGCACTGCCATTTTTCACTCTGGAAGATGAAAATGGTTATGAGAGGCGATTGGTGCGGGAGAGAGGGTGGAGTACTTATGGAGCAGAGCGGCACTGGGTAGTGACATGTTCCAGTGCAGGGGCAATTTTTGGAATTTTGTTAACTTTTTCTATCATTATTAAATCAGTGCTAACTTTTCATTATTTTAAATATACAAATTTACCAGCTTCAACGCGTATTCACCACCTTCCAATTGTATTCGGACAAAATCACGTGTGGGGTCCACAATTACGTAGAGATATGAAAATTGTAGAGAAAAAAATGAGAAGGTTAAAAGTTGAAAGAGTGCAGTGAGAAGAGTAACTGAGGGGTGAGGAAAACGACAGAAGTTGGGATTGAGAATCCAACGTGTGGGGCGGGTCCTTTCTTTCTTCTGTAGTTCCCGTAATCATCGCTCCTTAGACACCGCTTTCAATCCATTTAACTGTAACATAGTGCCTCACGTTCTCTAACCTTTTTCTTTCCTCTCTCGAGCCGCACCCACCAAACCACTACTACTATACTGTTACCAATGCCATCAACCTTTCATGCTCCTTCTAATTTTCCTTCTCACATTTTTTACCTACACACATTTCACTTTAATTAAGAAAATACTTCTCTTGGTGAACATTTTTATGTACAAAAAGTGTGTAAATGAAGTGGTACATGAGAGCTGCTGCATGTAGGACAGATGAATAAGTGTAGTATTTAACTTTTGACAAAAAAAGTGGGAAATGGGAAAAGCGAATTAGCTGCATCGGATGCTCCAAACATGAAAAGATGATTGAAGATCTATGACCAGCTTCGGTTGTCTTCTCTGTGGTGCTATGATTCATCACTCGAGGACTGGTGCGAACCTTCTCATTTTTTGTCAAAATATACCCAACAGGTCACATGGAAAGCAGGGAAATTTTGGAATCTGGGCCGAACGAGTAAATTCGAAGGCTTTCGTTAAACCGAAAAAGCTCCACTTTGTCATGGTCATGGTCATGGAGTTGGTGAAAATCGCATCTCCAACAACGCAACATATCATGAACACAACCATCCTTAGGTTAACTAATAATATACTTTATTAGATTATATATGCATGGGACAGCTAATTAACGTAAAAGGTCTTTGACATACATACGTATAATTTATAGTACATGTCTACATATGGTGTTGTTCCATACTAAAATAAGACACTAGAATGAAACCTAGCAATGAGCTGAAAATATAAGTCCTTTTTATTACGTCATTACCGTTAATAAAATTATGAGTATGGTTGTGGGGAGAAAAGGGGTGGAAGCATGAAGTTGAAGTTGGAGTTTTCTCTTTTGAATGGGGACAGCAGTGTTAGTTTGAAACCGAAAATTGGGGGCCATGATCAAGGATGATGCAGGGGCTAAAATTAAGATTGCATAAATGCAAGCAACCATAATGAGGTTGCGTCATGTGGAAATATGATTATGAGAGGCAATTGAAGGTGAAAAAATGAAAAGGAGAGATTGCGTGGTGGGCATGGCAAGGGGTGACTTTGGTGGTAGGGTCCTAGTCCTACTCCTAGTCCTAGCTTTCGTCTCTTCAAGGCACCCTAATGCCATGTGCTTCCCACACGGGTCGGGTCAAGAGAAGACACAAAACAAACATCATAATCCACGCAACCTTTTAATTTATTAATGTGAATTGGGGTACGATTTTTTTGTTTTTTACATTTTCAGAAACAAAACAATTTCCTTTTATAATTCGTCCCCACATAGGCAACCTTGTTATAAAGCCTATGTAAATTCTAAATATTTTTTTTGCATTATATATTTTCTCAACAATGCCGTGTATATATATATATATATATCATTAATTTAGTTTAATACCAAGGTGACACCGCTGGTGGATGCTCAACAAAATAAAATCTATATAGATGTCAAAATTAAAATCATTATTATACACATAGTAAATAGTTACGTCACCTTTTACTTTTACTTATAATTTATTTTTCTAATTACTTTAGGATGAGTAAGTGGAAGTAGAGGTAAAATGGTGAAATTACTGAAAAATTGAGCTTTTAGATAGTTTGAAAGTTGCTTTTATTCAATTTGAAAATTTGGTTTTGAGATTTAATTATTCTATATTTGAACGATAATCGAGAGCTAAAAGAAGAGGTTTTTTGTTAATGCATTTTCTTCTACTCATCATGTTTATATTCAGATATATTATATAAACTTTACTTTAAAATTTTTATTATATTATATATTATATAGTATAATACTATAATCTTTTTCACTAATTAAACTACTGTTTATAAATAAATGTTTTTTATTTCTTGCTTGTACTAGGTTGGAATTGTTTCTACTCTGTCTTATAATCTAGTAATAACGTTTCTTGATTTTATTTCGGATCTCGGTTAAAATGGCGATACCTGTAAAAACTTTTTAGGGTTTTTTCGGTTAATTTTTTTTTCGATACTTAAGTCATAATTAAAATATTTGATATGTTATCGAAAACATATCTTTCACCAGTTGATATAAGCCTATTTATATATTTATATTTATAGGTGAGTGAGTGAAAACATTTATAATGGGTTTAGATCATTGCAACCTTTTATGTTAATTTTATTTCGTTTAACATTACGAATTAATTAGAGTATATTTAATTGATTTTAATCATTATTTTGCTTATTTGTTTATTGTTTTAAATTCTGAATACTTGTCGATAATGTTTTTTAAACCATGTTGTTATATGCGGTCACTACAACTATTTCCAGTACAATGTTAAAATAAAGATATCATCTGGAAAAAAAAAATGAAAGCTAATTAAGAGATAAATTCTTGTAATATATTAATATTTTTTATTTGTTTTTATATTATATATTAACTATTTGTTTATTTATCATAGAATATATCCTGGTATTTTTATTTAAGGAGTAAAAAAAAATATTATAAGTCTTTTTTTTAATAATTTCATATAATTGAACTTTTTATTTATAACATTTGAATTGGGAAAATATGTTTTATTTGAATACAACTGATTTATGTCATTATTTATTTATTTTATTTTTAATATATAATTTGTCTCCTTTATTTGTTTTGTTATGCTAATTGTTTGTTAATGAAAACCATATACTACAATCAATGTAACCAAGGCTTTTCAAGAAAAAAAAAATTAGGGAAAAAGAATGTAAACTCAAAATTTAACTTGAATAAATATAAAGAAAGAAAACACAATTGTTTTTATATAATTTCATGTTTTACACTACATTCAAATACACACTTTATTTTTTTAATTTATTCTTTTATTAGAGATTCTTTTATTTATTGGAGAGTTTTTTTAGTTGATTCATAACCTAGAAAATATATAGGTAAACTCACAATATTTTATGTTTAGTAAATCCCTAAACTTTTTAACTTATTTACTTTTTGTTTTCAAATTTGTATTCATTATTATACTTTTAACTCATTTGCACATATATGATTGATCATTAGTTTGGAAAGAATGTTGTACAAATAAATAGGATCATGAGAGGATTCTAATATATTTGTATGATTGTTTCATGAAATTAAACCCTAATCCATATATAATAAATTAATATTGGACCTATTTGATGTACAAAACATTGAATTATATCCAATACATACGTAGACTAGCGAAACCCTTTAAATACATGCATAGGAATAGAAAGTGCTTTTTTAACAAAAGTAATTGAATCTTTTCTTGATTTACCGTATCCTTTCATTACAAATTTTCTCTTTTTATATTAATTTATGTTATGGTTTAAAAATAATGACCCAATATTTATTAAAAAAATTATTTTCAAATAAATGATTTAGTAATATTTGTTAAATATTACAAAATAGTTATACTAGTATCACTTTTACTATGTTTTCTCTATTAAAACATATCATCAAAGATTTTTAGTAACATTTATGTTTTTTTTATGGAAAAATATTATTAAAATTTTTTAATAACATTTTAAAAATGTTTTCTTTGTATTAGAAAAAAGAACTACTAAAAATTTAGTAATTTTTGTATAATGTTAATTTTCTATTTATTGAAAAAGGTTACTACAAATTTTTATAATGTTGAATTTTTTATTAAAGAATATGTCAAAAAAAATCAATAATATTTTTTAAAAATATTTATATTATATAAAAATATCATTTAAAGTTCTTAGTATGTATAATTAACACTTGATGAATGTTATTAAACTATAAATAACATTTTTTTTTGAAGATTTAGGAATTTGGATGTTACTAAACGATAAGCATGTTTTTACTTGCCCATATCTGGAATGTGGACTATCTACCGAATGGATTTAACAAAACAGTGTTGGGCACTTGGAGTTCTGAATTTATCAAAATTATCTATTTTTCAATGCTGAGAAAACAGCCAGGGACGACACCATTTTTTATGTTGTTCTTTGTCATAACCAGAGTGAGAAATATCTGAGTTTGGCAACAGATTAAAGTTTGCATGTGCATGGTGGCTATTGACCTCAAAGATAGAAGATAAACATTAGCCACTGCAATGTGAGCTGAAAATTCTCATGCAATGTGGTCCTTGTACCCCCACAAAAGATTGTGTTCTTCAATTCTTTCTCATTCACTCCCATCCTTATCTGCAATATTCCTTCCATGTGATCATCAACTATACTACAACCCCATGATTCAATCCCTCTTAGTTCGTCCAAAGTTTGAGGCTTTTGGCTAGCTGCCACCCAAGAAACACAATGGGTTGGCATCAATGTCACACTCAACTGAAAATTTTGAGATTTTAGTTGAGTGAACTTCATGATCCATCGAACCAACGGTTCAGCGTTCCGAAAAGATAAGATTAGTTAAAGCCCAAAAGTTTGTGATAAGGGAAGGGTCCCAGGGAAAATTACTATTCAAGAACAAAGTTGTTTCTTACAAATAAAGGAAAAGGACAAGACCATAGGGGGCTCAAACCATATATTTGTCTAACAATGATAGTGTTATTTCTAATCCTAATTTTTTATAATAATCTCATGTTTGTACACTGCACTTTTTGCTTTAATGGCAGAAAAATGCATGTATAATACAAATTGAGAAGTATAATGTGCAATTAATTAACAATGCTGAGGAAACAATGCTCGACAGTAGTATAACATTTAAAAGTATTCTTGGGAATCTGAGATGATGCCATGTCATAGAAGTACTGAAGTGGTCGTAATAAGACTTACCCTATTTTCAATGTTGGACCATTTTGCTTAGTAGTTTAAAATCATAAACCCTATATCCCAAAATCATGCTTGTTTAAGAGACACTCAAAGCTTTGTTCTTCTAATCTGATGGCATGTCAACAGTGACACACTGTCTTTTCCAGTTCTTTATTTTATCTTGAGGGACCCCTGAGATCAGGGAGCAATTTCCTTCTTTGTTGTATTCTTATTTTCGAGCATATCAAGTATCATCCATCACACACAAAAAAAGAAAAAATTGAAGTATCTATCTACAACTGCCTCACGAAACATCGTGTTAATAATTTAGGTGATGATAACATCTCTTATATATAACAAGTGTTACAACCGAACTAGAACTGGAACCTTTCAAAATATGTTAGTAGAAATTTGGAGTAAATCGAGTTTTGACAGACTTTTATTTTTTTTAGAAGGGTTGTTGAACTTTGTCTATAAAATACTGAGAGAAAATCTACCAATAGGTTATTCTTATTCAACATTTAAGTTAATAAGAGCTTAGAAAAATATTTAGTCCGTAATAATAATATTTTTATATTTTAAATGAGATATCTAAATATGTTGTGTCATTCAATTAAAATCGCCATTAATTCATGTTTGATTCCCTTATCTTATTTATGATTGCACATTCTCACTGTTTTATTACTAATGAAACAGAGGTTTAAATGATTTAGCACTTCCAAGAACAACATTTCATGTTCTAGTGTAAGTGTTACTTTATTTACTTGTTCTCTGCTCTAGCACAAGTGTTTTTTTCTGTTATTATCGATTGAATAAGGTTCTGTTAAAGATATCCCCTAAGAATATCCTTGTATCTTTATAGATTAAGCACACCACACCTCCAATCCAAATTCTTGTAACAATAAGACTCTCAATCTTTTCTCTTTATATGTTATTTATTTATTTTTCTTTTATTTATGGGATTCAAAATCACACTTATATTTTTAACAAGAACGCAATAAAATTACAAAATAACATTAAAAAAAGGGTAAAAAGTTAAAAAGGAAGTGTGAATAGAAATACCCATAGTATGGCCCAGTAGTAAGATAAGATATACTTTGATGAGGGCCTTAGCAAGGTCCAACTGAAACGTATTGGAATACTTATCCATAAAGTAAAAAAAAAAAATCATTAATATTTTTATTTTTTTTAATTTTAATTTTTTGGACTAAGAACATTGTGTGAGTAAAACTTCACTCAGCTTGTAAAAAAAAAAAATAATTTACTTCTTAGGAGAAAAAGAAAAAAAAAAAAAAAAAGGAATCCATTTTTGGTGAACAGAATGAGAAGCAAAGAGATATTTAGGCAAGTGGAATGAGAAGAGAAGGTGGAAACAAATATGAATTTATTAATTTATTATTGTGTGGAGAGAAATGAAATGAATTAATAGAAAAATGGGTTTTGGTGAAAATTGTGGCGTGGGCTGATGGCCGGCACCAGCCTCTCTCAAAGCATCCAATCGACGCTCCTGGAACCGCCCAGAACCACCGCGCACGTCAGAATCTCCGCCAAGAGCCTCCGCGTCTCCGCCACCTCCGACCGACGCCCCGAGGGACCCCATTGCATCTACGTCGGGCCCCTCGAAACCGCCAACCAAGAGAACCTCGAAGCTCTCTACTGCCAAGTAAACCAAACCCTTTCAATTTTTTACTCTCGGCAAAACTTCAATTTTGCTACTATTATGGAATTATCGATGAGTGTTTGGGTTTTGCAATAGGCACGGGATGCGTATTATAGTGGGCACCCTCTCATAGTTGATGACATGTTTGATAGAGTAGAGGTATGCTACTTTTCTTCACTGTTTACTATTTAATTTGTCATAGTATATAGTTCTTGGCTTCTAATTTAGATTAATTTTCCTTTAATTATACTAAAATTATGGAAACAGTTAAGGTTAAGATGGTATGGTTCAAAGTCTGTTGTCAAGTATCCTAGGTGCAGTATCAGGAGGCAATCCACATTTGCTGATGCTGAGGTAATTTCATTTTCTTCACAATCTTATACTAAAATCTTATCCCAAATCTTGGTCGCTGATTTCTTATCATATATACTCTCTGTAGTTATAGAATCAAGTGCTAGAGTATGTATTTCCAAATTTTCGCTCTTTCCTTCTGTTTGATGGGGGGAAAGAAAATAAGGGAAGAGATTGGTTTGAAAATTGAATTGGACAGAAGATAGAAGGATAGAAAAATTAAGTCCTTGTTTGTTTCCTGTTCTCTTAAATTTGTTTGTAGTTTGTTTCATTTGAGAATGACTGTCCTCTGTCTGAATATATTTATGTTTCCTAAAAGTTGATCTCTTGAGCAATTTATGAAAACAGAGGAAGTGAATGAACATCTCCCAGCTGCTTCTGGAATGTGATTTTCATAACTTAATAGATTTTGAGGAGAAATTAATTGCTGGGTAATGGAGAGTTATTGTAGAAAACGTTTTTTTAAATAAAAAATTGGAAGGGAAACAATCAGGCTCTAAATTTTTGTTTCTAAAACCAATATTCAATTTTTCTTTTCAACCAAATACAAGAAAATGCATTGCTATTTGTGTTTTCTTCCTCTGTATTTTCTTTTTGCTCATTCAAACATGTCATTCTGCGGCTCAAGAATTTCTGTTTGTGTGATATGATTGCTGTATTTCTATTCTATTGAACGTCTGTATTTCTATTCTATTGAATGTCTGTAGCTTGCTACATGTTTATCTGGCTAGAATGTTTAGGGCTCCCTGTCCTGTGCTCCTTTCTTCTTGGTTTCTTCTCTAGAATATTGAATTATGTGGTCTTAGGGCAGGAAGATCTGTCTATGGTTTTTGCTTTAGCAAGCACATGGGCCATGTTCCTTGCATTTGGCAGTTTAGCTTGTGTTGGGCCCATATCATACACTGTTGGCATGGCTTATCAAAATGCATTCGATTCAGGCGTATCACTTGGTAGCCTAACACCTGGATTAGGGTTTCTGGCCTTGGTGAACAGCTTAATTTTCCTTGGGCTGGGTGTTCTCATCGGCTACCCTGTTGCTTCAGCTTCAGGTAAAACCCTTTTTGCAGCTTTTCCCCTTCAATATCTTATGGTTTAATCTTAAAATTTGTACTCCAAAAAATATCTCAACTGCCCCTTGTTTTAGTTCAATTAGGAATTCCTTATAGGAAAATTTTTCTCCCTATAACCTCACAACATATCCAAGGATTGATGATATTGTCAATTTGTTAGTAGTTCTACATCTGTATTTAATTAACTGTCATTTCACAGTTAAGGTGCTTCAAGGCCTGTGGAGGAATGATTTGGTGGCACTAAAAGGTGCGTGTCCAAATTGCGGAGAAGAGGTCAGTCATTGTGATAACTTTCCATTGTTTCTTTTCCATCCTGCCCCTCAACTTATGTTTATGTGTCCAGCTTGAGAGGCACTGACATATGTAAGGTTTAATTTCACTTTGAGCTGGATTAATTTTCTTTCAGGTATTTGCATTTGTGAGAATGGACAGGAATATTGAGTCACCTCATAGAGCAGATTGTCATGTGTGTGAATGCGTATTAGAATTTCGCACAAAAGTGGAGGTAACGAATTAGACTTCTATTTTATCTTTAATTGAGTTTTTTGCAAAAGGCTTCAAAAATCTAAACTGTTACAATTGAGAATGGTTATGCAACAATTTCTAATGCATTTTGATAATGTGAAGTTTATCTTCCATTTTTCATCCTCTTCGCCCAAAAGAAAATTCATCCACCAAAAAATGATGCTGCACTTTGTATGACTCATGATTTTATTGTTTTTCAGCAATCAGTCTCAAGATTTGGTAGACAGTGGGTTTATGGGCGTATTTATCTTGTTTCACTAAGAGGCAGATCCCGACGCCTATAACAGCTGTGAATTTTCTTCCGAATTGCTTCAGTGCAGTGTATAGTAAGGATCAGAGTATCATCCATTCCTTTCTTAGTCTTATTTTTAGTCTGGAACAGTTTTGCCTGAAACCGATTTAAAACACTTATCATAAGGAAGAAGTTGACTTGTTAATTGATGGACAACTAATTTCTTCGTACAAGTGAGTGTTATGCAAGATTTTTTGGTATTGAACTCTCATGACAATTGATGTCTATTGAAAAGTAAAATCACGTTTATCGTGTATACAAAATGAGCTCTGCATTTATATATATATATTGTTTACTCTTGTAGAAACCCTTGTGATCAAATATTAAATGTCAGAGACAGTGTTACATGCCCACTTTATTATTATTGCTCTTGTATGCCATGTTGCTATTGCCATGATTGCTGGTGCAATTTTGATTCGATTGTTACTCTAGTTACCTTTCCTATGATGGTTATCAAAAAATTATTTTCGGGGTATATGTTATTTTCAGGAAGGTTAAATCCACTGATCTGTACAGTTTGTATTCCCATGTTAAGTGTAAGTTTTATTCTCATGGAAGTGAAGAAAGTTATTTTTTTACTTTCGTTATAACTTCACTTTTTATATATATTTTATTTTAATTTAAAATTTAAAAACTATTTGCGGGAACATGAAAAAGGTAACTGTATGTATTTTTAACGTATGCTTGAAAATAATTTTTACAGTTGTATATTCTCATAATAATACTATAAAAAATCAGGATCAAACGTCTCACGGTGTTTAACCGACTGAATCGAACTAGTAGGGTTTGGATGTATACACCAACTCTTACGTTTCAATATTACTATTATCCTTATCATATAAAAAAATGTCCTCGAATGTTTGCCCAAAGAGAAAAAAAAAAGTTTGCTTACAATGTCTCATTCTCAAAATTAAAGAATAATTCTTTCCTCTTAAAGGTGATATCAAGGATTTCATTTAACATGGGATGTGCTCATTTAAGGAGAGTTGTCAATTTCATTTTTCTTTCTAAATAAAAAGTTCTATTTTGTGAAATTTGAAAGAATCTAAACGTTGACAAAGAAAAAAAGTGCAGCATGCATCCAAGGATGATCCAACTTCCGTTATCACATGATTGAAGAATAAATTTTCTGTTGATGCTAATTATACTGGATTATAACTTTTGATTAACTCTTCTTTTAGTGGAAGGTAATGTAGTCTGAGAACCTGTTCAAAACATTTAAATAGCAGGGGTAATTGCATCGCTATGCTAATCTTCACAACAGTAAATGATATTTGTGCACTATAAAACTTACAGTTTTGATAAATTGCATGTTAGTATATAGAAATAGAAGAAATTTCCAGTTTGACGTGCCTATTCCATTTATAGCGACAAATACCCTTTAATCTCATTTTACTTTTTTTTCGGGTCAAAGAGAAAGGACAACGTTATTATAATCAAGTTATTATCTTGCAAACAACACCAAAATCCAGATCATGAAAAATTTTGGCCTTTTACCATAATCATGCATAAATACATAAGACTGGATCCTTAAATAATCAGTTGATAGCGGCTCAACCAAAATCCCCCACAATAAAATATCTATCCCCTAACAGCAACACCAAGACCCCAAAAAAATGAGGGAACCCATTCGGGAATTCTAAGTTTATGGCATAAACATCAAGGATAAATGGTCCTTCAGGATTTGCCCGCAAGCAACTTTATTTCACGGTTCAACAAACAGAATTTCTATTGTCATCAGTTCTGCAATCCACAAAATGTGCTGTAGTACGAGGAGTCACTAGAACTAAAACAGCTATTACCATGGGATGCAGAAGCCAGTGTTCATGCATTCATTGCAAAATCAGAACATTTTACATAGAAGTAAATCAGATGACTGCAATTTGGGCAAATGTAATCAAGTAAATCTTTCAATTCTGTTGAAGCTTCAATGCCCAGCCAATCAGAAGTGTCCTAAACTGTAAACTAGAATCCAGGAAAGCTGCACAGATATTAAATTGGAGTCAGACTGTGGTACAGTAAAAGCCTCATTTTCTACAGCATATAAAGCAACGAACAACATAGCATAATACCAGGAAAAGAGTTATAGAAGCAAATAGCCCCTCTTGAAGGAGGGCTCCATGACCACCAAACTCTTCCTCGTCAACCTTTAATATTACTGCATAATAACTATATATAATTCCAGTTGATAACGCTAAAAACCTGCAAAACAGAAAGATATTTAACAAATGAACATCAAACTTTAGAGTGTTAAGGAGAGTAGGTCCCACATTTCATTCTTAATGGCAGAAAAATGCAACGGAAGAAGCTATGAAGTAAGGATTTCAATTTGGACAAAGACAATTTATCTGACGTTAAAGAATCAATATGACGTTGAGAATTCAAGTCTGAGAAAATTTATACTTCGTAAAGTCACAATAATTCATCAATTATTCTGTTTATAAAATTAATGATTGCACAAAGTAAAACTGATTTCTGCAACAAAAGGTAACTTGATTACTGCAGTCTAAACCTCGTTAACAATTTATTTCTATAGATTACTATATGCTTTTCTAAACAAGTCTTCACAAACAATGTCATAGTGAATGGTAAAACCAAAAATCAAGAAACAATAACACAACAACTTCAAAAGATTGTTATAGCTGATGAGACCCTCTCCTATATTTCCAGAGTTAATGTTGTTATAGCACAACAAAAGTCATAAACACACAACTCCCTTAGTTTTGTAACTAGAACAGCATCTTCATATGTATAACATCCACCACAGTTGCCAAATTTATGTTAAATATCCTTCACTTTTATAGGTTAATCACTCTACACTTCTTTTCCACCCATAAGTATCCCATAGATCTGCATGGTCCTTTCCCATAGTCAATTAATCATCGATATAACACTCACTGTCTCCTTCTCCACTGTGCACTTCCTTATCTCATAAATGTTGTGAATAAAAGTTGATCCCAACTCCTAAGCAATACAATAAAGGACCACTCGAAAATATAATTGCCACAACAGAACATATACACAAGATGTTTCTAGATGCTATGCATGTCACCATTTGGCAGAAAATCAAAATTAATGAACAAGACCATAATAGCACAAGATCAACTAGTACAGTTAATATTCAATCTACAACTTCAATGACATCCAAATATAAGATAAACATAAACATACTGGACAAAAAAAGAGCACTTACAGGATGAACCATATGCCTCCAACTAAAGGTATGGAACCCCAAAGGAATCCACAAACAAGACCAAGCCCTTGTCTAATCCAATGTAATACGTCTCCCAATTGATCCTGCTCGGAGGTAACCAATAGATAACGGTTGTTAGCATATGATTAGAAAAATTAAGTAACAAGTGCACACAACATAAGAACTTCTAGTAACCACTGATTTAAATCCTTAAAAAATTATATACCTTTATTCTCAATCTCAATCACATACTATAAAAGACGTTGAGAACGTAACACAACTATTTAATTTTTATTCTTTTTTTGTTACTCTGTTGCTTACCCAAGTTTCAGGTAGGCATATAATTCAACTCAGCACCTTCAAAATTTATTATTTCATTTTAAGTAATTTCAGCAAACATCTACGGGTCAAATTGGGAAAGGAATGGATCTACGAAGGATGAATTGAAAGAACAAACCTTATCCCAGGAAGCTTCTGGATCAAACAATTTGGCGAATTTTGAAGGCGAGAGGTGGCCGTTCTGGTGCGGCTGTTGATGGTTAACGGATTTACCATCTTTCATAGTGAGAGACGAAGCAACGGATAAGAATCAAAACAACGAGTAATGGGGAGTGAAGTACTTCACACAGAAATTGGGATCCGGCGACGAAGCTGAGGAGGAAAAAGAAAATTAGGGTTTTGGATTAAAGGGGAAAAGGGAATCTGAAAGTAAATTTAAAATTGCAGAAATTGGTTGTTAATGTTCGATCTGGCATTTCATCTGCATTAACAGTAATATCGGTATCTATCTTTTTTTCCTTAAAATCTCAACAACCACATATGAGGTTACTTTTCTGCTGTTTGTTACTTTAGTTTATCATAAATTTAAATATATCCAAACAAACATTTTTCTAGATAAACATTTATTTGTTTGTTTATTTTACACTAAAAATTGATCTTTCCTTAAAATTTATACACATTTTTTAAAAATGTTTTAACCTTTATTACAATGACTAAAATTATATTCATATTAATTAATGTGAATGACTTCCAAACACAAAAGGTCAAGTTTCTAGAGTTATAATTAAACCCAATAATGAAAATGTAGAATTCTTATATATTGGTTTCCTTCTTTCATATATTTAGGAAATAAATTTAATTATAAAGCCCTAATTTTTGTGGTATTTTCATGATATGGTATGTGATATTATCTATTATATATTATTTTTTTAAAAACACTTTATTTTTTGTTTTTGTTTTTATTTTAAAATATAATTAAAAGTAAAGTAAAAACAATAAATATGTAGCTTTTTATATATTGTTATAGTTTTTGTAAACAATTAAATATAATTAAAAATTAAATGAAAATATTAAATATATACATTAAAAAGGATAATCCCTTCTACAAATGATATAGGTGTTCTTACCGGGAACGAGTGTTGAAACCAAAACGTGCGAAGTGATTTAAGATTAACTTTAAGTATAAAATTGAGTGTGTATTTATTTAATAATAAAGATTTATTTATAAGTGTTTGAACATTATAGGTGGTTATAAGATTATTAAAGATAATTATAAAAATTTGTTACGATTAATTTATATCATGGTTATAGATATATTATAAACAGTTAATATTATATTGGATATTATATTCATTTTTTTATTATGTGTTATTTTTTTAAGATATTAATCTTTATTTCATTTATAATAACTTCTTTAAATATATTTTTAAAAATATAATCGACATGTAAATCTTCTATGTTTAATTACTTTTCTGAATAACAAATATCTTTAAATTTATATATTTGAAAATATTTCATTTTATTTACTCGTGTTAGTTTTTAACTTTGTAGCTTCTATATTATTATTTTGATTGTCTTTAATCTTTTAGGAGTATAAAGTGGTATATTAAAGAATCAAAATGAAATTTTTTTAAATATAAGGACTAAATATATAGACTAAAGAAATAAAAATTTTCATCAATAATACGTATAATTAAATCAAATATATATAAAATTAATTTTAAATTTTCATATCCGTAAACCTTAGTCTTCGAACATATAAAGTGAAATTTAAATATTTTTTATATTATTACTTTAATATCTCACTCAACTACTTATTATCGTTTTAATATTAAAAGCACGATGATACGATGGTCTTAGTTATACAAATTATTGGATTTGGATTTTTAATTAAAATAAGTGATGAGTTACACTTTTAAAACCTTTTTTTAACTATTATATTTAAATGTTTATCGTTGCATACTTTGTAATACTAAAATGACTATTTATGTACTATCATATCATAGTTACAAAATATAATAACTGGTAAATTAAGTCTTTAAATGTGTGCTGTTTCAGTTTAATCTTAAAAATAATAACTAGTTTTATTTCGTATCTGCATATATATAAAAAAAAACTCAGTTATTATATTTTGATGTTAAATTTCACAGATAATTTATCATTAAAATATGCTATCTAAAATTTCAAGCTAAATTAAGAGATATTTTATTATATATTATAATATTTAAGATTCAAAGTATATTTTTATATTTAAATATTTTTTTTTGTTTTTTAAAAGATTAAATTCACAATATCCCACTCATTAAAAATAAAAATAAAAAAAAATCAGAATTTGCCCTTGTAAATTATGTGTAATTGATTCCTTATCTTCTTTATTATAGTATTTGTTAAGGTTTTAGTTTTAAATGTACATTTTAAAATAAAATGTGTTTAATTACAAATAGCTTTGTTTTTTATTTTAATGTTGAAATGTTTAACACCTATTTTTTAATATGGCTTGACATTTTTTAGAAAATAAAATGAGTTAATTTTGAGTGTTTATCTAATAAAAGATTGGCGTTAATTTTATACTCATGGATTACTAAATGTCACCAGCTCTTTATTTTTTTATCTAAATGTAGATAACTTTTTTTTATCAAAGTAACTTTTACGCTTTTAAGTGAGTATGAGTAATTTTCACCCTCAAATTATATTATAAAACTTTAACAAATTATTAATCAAATAAAAAATTTCATTATTTTTTCTAATTTAATAGCTATATTACATCTCAACATTAATATTATTATAAAAAGTGGTGGAATCCTATTATTAAATTTATTACTTGATGAGAATGGTATAGTAAGAGTGCGAGAAAAAAAATAAGTTCATTCACACTACCTTGCAAGCTGTATATAACGGATTATAATAAGTTTGTGTTGAGATTAAACATTAAAAATATGTTTAGTTTAAGTTTATTATTTTGGTTTTCCCAAAATTATTGGTCAAGCTATTGAATGCAAGTATTACTCATGCATTATCATACACGAATTATTAATTTATCTATATAGGTACACATTATCTTTCTAACATTTTTTTAATTCAATTCACGAAAACATCATTGCATTCACTTTAATTTAAAATAATTTCATATTTACAAAATTTTCACTAAGTGAATTAGGTATCCTTAAGCATATTTAATTGATTAAATTTTATAAGTGCTACTGAATAGGTATTCATCAGGCAAATCAGCATTTACTGAAAAAATGCAAATAACAAAATCTATATAAAGTCTAAAGCAACCATCCAATTATCTAATTTTACTTCTTATAGCATGTTTCACAACCTCATTACAACCTTTTACAATCAAAATTACAATTGGATCATGCAATCAAAATATAACATATCAATTCTATTAAACAAAAATTGATTAAACCTCAAATTATATTGATTAAGTGCTTTCACTGTAAAGTGTTGATATGATTTGTTTTAATATCCTATCATGGGAGATGTAATGTTCATACGTGATGATAATAAACTTAATATATATATATATATATAATTTGATAAGGTTATACTTGAACTAAACATTAAACTAAACAATGAAATATGTATTTTGAAAGTTTACTTAAGTGCGTTATCAAATTATATATATTTATTATGCGTTGTATAAAGTCTTTATTATACTTAAAAGAAGATATCTCATAAACTTATTTACATTAGATATTTTTGAAAAACACGTTAATGTTACACTAATAATCATTATGAATGGTTTGTAGGTTAAAGTTACACAAATTATCAACTTGGATTCTACCATTTACTCTACTGTAAACAAAAGTACATAACAAATATTTGATAAGTTACGTTCAATATTTTGTTATTTTAATAATGAATCATCTTTAGACGACATAGATAAGAAGAGAAGATCATGAAAATTATAATTTCGGTTATTTTACCCAAGTTATCATAATGAAATTAAAACATTATTTTACCTAAAATCCACACAACTATTATCACACAATCTAAAATTGTTTTTAAAGTTTAAAATAAAATTAGATTGCAAAATTTCATGACAAATACTTTCACCACAACATTCATTTTAATGCTCCATTCATTTATTTAACCTAAATAATTCCATTTATTATTCATTTTTCACTCTCTTAATTCAAACAGAATACTAAAGACAATAAACATCAATGGCACTACTATTTTCCGCAATCTAAACTTTGTGTTAAATCTAATACCCATTTAAAAATACTCATGAATTATGTTATATTTTCCAAATATAGACACTCTGATTATTTTTTTAATTTTAAATAAAACTACTAAAATCGTTATTTGAAATGTAAACTGAAAGCAAAAAGTCCCTAAAATATAATTCAAATAAAATTATAGAATATTTTGGGAAAATAAAAATAATCTTATCTAAAAGAATTATTCAAATAAGTTGTTATGTAAATTATAAATTAAAATAAAAATAATTTATCTATAAATGGATTTAATGTAATTATTTAATTACAATAAAATACTAAAATTTAAAAAATATAAATTAATATAAAATTTAAATTATATAGATAAAATAGAGAATATAAATATGTATAGTTACGCTAATATCATATTTATTCTATTAATATTCTGATAATTGGAATACATATTTATGTCAAATTCATATATTTATCATCATACAGTTTTATACGGTTCTAAAACTTAAAAACAAGATTACAGTATAATAAATTGATAACAAATACTTATTTGTGGTTCTTTTCTCTTCATATGCATTCGTTTAGATTTAGATTTATTTGTTTTATCTTTACTTTATTTCATTCAACCTAAATAAGTCTATTTACTATTAATTTTTCTTTTTATTTGTCTTTTTCTTTTTCTTTTTATTTGTCCTTTTCTTTTTCTTTTTAAGTATCCTGCATTCAAACCAACCCTTACAGAGAAAGGTGTAACTTCAATAGAACCCAGAACATGTTAATTTTGCCACGAAATATATGAATTTAATATATACACATGTACATAAACATCAATACGTACCATTGTCTCTCATCTAGTTTAGAAAATTCAATTTTATTATCAGACAAATACCTATTTAAAAATACTCATAAATTATTTTATATCATCAATATTTATAAACACTTGATTATTTTTTAAATTTTAAATAAAATTATTTGAAAAGTATTATTTAAAATATAAACTTAAATAAAAAATGTATCCTAAAATATAATTTAAATAAAGTTATAAAACATCATACAAAAAAAATTAATATTTAACAAAAGATATTTAAATAACCTGTAACCAAAATTATAAATTAAATAAAATTATTTTTTCTAGAAAATTTTAATTTAATACTATCTATAATTATTTTACATAATTATAGGAGTTAAAAAAATAATTTTTTCAATTAAATTTGACTAATCTTTAATAAAAACCATGTTTACAAATTTAGTTTCAATTATGAAAAATCCTTACACAAAATAAGATGATTAAAGCACAGTTAACAATACACAATTAAATTAATACAAATAAAAAATAACTGATTTTATATTTAAAATAACTATTGGTTTCATTTTACCCAAAACATAATACACTCCCTTCACTCGTACATTGTTTGAGTTTGAGTTTGAATTTGATTTGGGCGAGGTTGGAGTTTTGCAATTTCTTTGGGTTCTGAATCTGATAGCTTTCTGAATTAGGGTTAAAGTTTCACACGCAGAGATGGGCAGCCCCTCGAAGAAGGATGAAAGTAAGGGGTTTTTCGCCGCCATGTCTTCCATGTTCACCAACGCTATGCACCGATCAGTCAACGGGTACTTCGTCTTTGTCATCCCTTCCTTAATTCACCTCAAAAAATGTCAATTCTAAATGCCTATATTCATATGCGCTGTTTCAACTTTCAATTGTTATTTGATGATTGCATTTTTAGTGTGAAAAAAAAGTGGTTCCCCTTGATCGAGTAATTGAAATGTTTTTCCTGGATTGTACATCCTAGTCACGTAGTATTGCGTTCTTACAACACTAGAATTTCAGTCTATTCTAGCAGGTGTTCAAAATACCTGTCAGTTTTTTTTCTCTAGGATTTGCAACGATTTGGAGAGGAATTTAAGCTTATTTACATGTTTCTGTTTTGTTTCCAGGCTTCTTGGATACGAAGGTGTGGAAGTCATTAATCCAGAGGGAGGTAAAGAAGACGCAGAGGAGGAAGCACAAAGAGGAAGATGGAAACAAGAGGTATTTATTTATTTATTTTTTTATTTTTAATTTCTGTCTGTTTCTAATATTGCTTTATTTCCAGCTCCCCGTTTGGACATTTAAAATGCTGTTGGAAATTACTACTCCTTAAGTTAAATTGTTTGTGTTGTTTGTTCATGATAATGATTCGGACATATGTTTTGTTTTTGTTCTATTTTCTTCTCCTCTTCTCCGGCACATGCCTCATTCATTTGTGCTCATATTCTGAACCTTTTTTTTTTTTGTTTTCCCTTTGGCTCTTTTATGTATAGGAAAGAGATGGTTACTGGAAGATGATGCAGAAATATATTGGCTCGGATGTAACATCAATGGTGACACTACCAGTTATTATCTTTGAACCGATGACTATGCTTCAGAAAATGGCCGAGGTCTACTTACTTTTAATTTTGTCATTGCTGATGGTTTCTTAATTTGTAGTATTAATTGATTGGATTTTAAATTGCTTGAACTAGTTGATGGAGTACTCCTACTTGTTAGATCAGGCGGATGAATCAGAGGATCCATACATGCGGTTAGTTTACGCAAGTGAGTTATTTTCTTTTTTTAACCTTTTTTTTCCCAATCTAACTGAAAATTCTCCCAGGGATATAGTGTTACGTAGGAATGAATGTCAAACCAGAATCATTCTAACTAGTTTTGATCAAGGATTTGTTTTACTGGCCTCAAATATCTTCATGTGAAGCTTTTTTTAGTAGCTATTTGTTCTTCAATCTTCCAGTTGGTTTGAAGTAACTTTAGGTATGCGTTTTTCTAATTATTTCTTCACTGTTGTACTTTATGATAATCATCACAGCATCATGGGCTATATCTGTGTACTTCGCTTACCAACGGACGTGGAAGCCTTTTAATCCTATCCTTGGAGAGACTTATGAAATGGCTAATCATGGCGGAATTGCATTTCTTGCAGAACAGGTATCTTTTCAGTATATGATTCTCGAGGAAACTCTCTGATGCAGCATGTTCTACAATACTCTTTCTTCTTCCCCCTCTGTGTGCATTTTGTCTTTGGAATATAGAGTTCTTTAGGACCTTTTAAAAAAAAATTAATTTCTTCTTTTTCTTATTTTCATAGGTGCCTTAGGCTGCAACAAATTGTATGGATTTTGTTATTTCTCTCTATCTAAAAGAAATTATTTCAAATTTCAGGTGAGTCATCATCCCCCAATGAGTGCTGGGCATGCTGAGAATGAGCATTTTACATATGATGTGACTTCAAAGTTGAAAACTAAATTTTTGGGAAATTCTGTTGATGTTTACCCTGTTGGAAGGTGACAAATATATTGCAGTTGTTTAGTAGATTTCCTCTGTTATATCATTTTACTCGTGTTACTGATGATGTTTTATATTCTTCCAAGTTCCAACTCTGATTGATGTTTTCGCCTATTGCATTCTTAATGAAGGAGTTTCGATGTCATCTCTATGATCTTAAGAGATTTAATGTATTATCAAGCAGGGTAGAGACATTTATGGTGGTATTTGATGAATATGCGTATTTATTCCAAGCTAATTATAACACTTTCTTCTAAGGATCTCCCTATGAGTTTGTCAATGTAGGTTCCTTAGTGGTACAGTATATAGCTATGCAGGAAAATAATTCTTGATTGAATCTAGTTCTCATCTGAATGGTCCTGTTACGTTGTTATCTTCCATTTAAAAAGAATTGTATATTTGCAGAACACGTGTGACTCTTAAGAGAGATGGTGTAGTCTTGGATCTGGTGCCGCCTCCTACAAAGGTTAACAACCTCATATTTGGCCGAACCTGGATCGATTCGCCCGGGGAAATGATAATGACAAATCTGACAACTGGAGACAAAGCTGTACTATATTTTCAACCATGTGGATGGTTTGGGTCTGTATCATTTCTGTTTCTACTTTCTTAAGAAGCAGTTAATACTTTTTTAGTTAGTTTGTACCAGTTCTATATTGGATTTAGATTCATCCTTGAGCAATTTGTTAGTTTATTCTATTACAGCTTTTACTTCAATATATGACATTGAAATTATTTTCTTGGTAATGTGGCATTAAATGTTTTTGTTTCACCTGACTATTTGATTTGATTAATTGCCCACTACTTGACAAATTTTTCCTGTTAAACTAAGCTATTTGAAAATAAATGAGTGGCCTGAATTGTTTCTGCCTTCATTTAGGATTTCTATATTTTACTTCGTCTTTCTCTACTCAGCTGTTTGGGTATCTTACAATTGTCAATATATCTAACTTTTAATTAGACTATCTATTTCCTGATCTGCTGTAGTGCTGGTCGTTACGAAGTGGATGGGTATATCTATAATTCTTCGGAGGAGCCTAAAATATTAATGACTGGGAAGTGGAATGAGTCAATGAGTTATCAACCCTGTGATTCAGAAGGAGAGCCTCTCCCAAACACAGAATTGAAAGAGGTGACTTTTCAATAAAAATTCTTCAGAATGAACTTGAGATTATTTGCAATTAAAGTTCATGGTAACTTTGTTTCAAAAACTAGGCATCTTGCTATTTTAGTGGTCTTAATGTTTGATGATAATTAACATCTTTGAAACTTTAGTCTTTTACCGAGTTACATAGCATCATGTCATTCATGTAGCCGATCTCATCTAGTGGGACAAAACTTTGTTGTTGTACTGTTTAAGGATGAAGTCATGGTCTATCCTGTTACTCTTGATTTAGGTTATAGTTGTAGAGACCAATTTAAATGGCCATAGTCACTTCCCAGTTAAGGAACTTTCACAGGCCAAGAGTGCATGGGGAGCCATATCGTTCATCCATCAACCCTCAGCTCCTCAAAAGAAGAAAACAACTTTTGTCTTTTCTCCCCACTTTCACCAAGCACAAAAGTGGACATTGAACTCAATTTTTTCAACTATTTCTCTTATTTTACTATGCTTGTGCTCTTTCCTCTTTAAGAAACCTAGATCTACTCTGGAAATTCTGAACCTATCTTTAGAATGGTAATCGTTTGAAGTAACTTCATGATGTGATGCAACAAGACGCTAATATATTCTAGTATATTAGGTCGGTTGCTCATATGTCTGTTGACAAGATGCATAATCCATTGCAATCCAGTCTTTTAGTCTTATTTATGATTTCTTTTGTTAGAAGTTATAACCATTGCAATCAATAATCTCAAATTTCACTTTGGATAAGAAATAATTTGAACTTATACTATACTGTTATATTGATTGGTGAGGACATTAATACCTTAAAAATTCCTGATCATTGTCCTTGACATTTCCGTTGATTTTGTTCTGCAGGTTTGGCATGTTGCTGATGTTCCGCAGAATGACAAATTTCAGTATACATATTTTGCTCATAAAATAAACAGCTTTGACACTGCCCCTAGAAAGTTGTTGGCATCAGACTCTCGTCTACGCCCAGATAGATATGCACTTGAGATGGGTGATCTGTCAAAATCTGGGGCAGAAAAGAGCAGGTTCTTTTCCCTTTCTCTTATTCCTCCTGCCGCCTTGTGTCCAAAAATTTAGCTGAGCATTTTAGAAGCACTAATACTAAACTGAATTTAAGTTACAGACAACAGTCAACATAGTCTTTGTTGTGTGGGTGGGGTGTTCGGTTTTACTGATCATTCTGTGGTCTTCCGTATCGGTATCTCATGCCCAAGGGAGTGGCTAGAAATTACAACCATTTTGTGTTCTCTTGAAAATTTGTTAGGCTTCTCTGCTACTGTCATTCCCTTTCTCAAATAGAAATGGACTTTTGAGTGTCACCAATCACCAGAGAAATTTGGTTAGATGATTCCCAGGGTATTTATCCTTCACTTGTTTCCTTTCAGTTTGGAGGAGAGGCAGCGTGCTGAAAAGAGGATGCGAGAGGAAAAAGGGCATAAGTTCGTGCCTAGATGGTTTGATTTAACTGAAGAAGTGACAACAACTCCTTGGGGTGATTTGGAAATCTATCAATATAATGGTAAATACAATGAACATCGGGCTGCTGCAGATAACTTGGGAAGCACTGATGATTGTGATGTTAAAGCAATTGAATTCAATCCATGGCAGTATGGTAATTTGGCCTCGGAATGAATTAATTTCAATTTGCCTTTGGTTTTCGGATGCTGCAGTTGGTTCATGTAACTTTTTATTGATACATAGAACAAATCTAATTTTATTTTGGTTTTGTTGGCTTGTGATCATTGTAATATCCGCAGAAGATTAATATTTTTATTCTCTCACAGATACAATGCTTTTTGTTTTGCATGGATGTTGGCCTGCCGTAACCCGTGAGGGTTACCTTGAACTTGTATATATCCGTTGCTGTCCATGGTGTTTTTTTTTTTTCCAATGTCAAACATGCAAGATATTCGAGGTTTTTGTCAATAGTTTGCTTGGGGGCTAAACAGTTAGACTACCCATACCCGAAAAGAAAGGGTAAGATGCGCAATTCTTAATAATTAAAAAGAACAGGTATGTATGATATTTGCTGTATGAATTTGAAGCCTGTGACATGCTTTTGCAAGTTTGTACCCAACTCGTAGTTGAAAGCAAGAGTTTGAGACCAAAATGCTTATCACCTGAGTGTGTCTTGTGGGGGATTCCTATCCACGTTTTGGTAGTTAGAAGAATTTTGGGGAAGAGAGGGAAAGAGCCATTCTTGTTTCTGGGTTAGGTTCAGATCAGGAGTGCAAGAGCCCTTTCATGTTTTCAGGTTTGAGAAATTATTGTTGTATTTTTTTTACAAATACGTGATAAGATGAACTTGACAGTGATAAAAAAGGAACTATAACAGGTTGGGTACAACTATTTGTTGCAGACTTTTCTTTTCTGGTATAAGGTAAAGAATTCATCTCTTACTTTTTAATCACCTTTATCAGTCATTGGGTGCAACTAATATTAATTTGATTGGCTGGATCACAACCCTTGATTATTTTGATTAATTAAATGTAATATCTTTCACAGCACATCTTTTAAGATCATAAATTAGGTTTTTAATAATGCTTTTGTTCCATTGGTCCCCAAACAACTTTTTCTTTACTGTTGTTACCATTGCCTTGTCTGATTCAATAGGTTGTATTTGTACAAGCCACCCCAAATAGGTGCACTCTCTGGAACACCATGATACTTTATCCCGTGTGTTTGATTTTCATTTTTGATTGTTTTGAATTTGACAGTTTAAAAAATACGTTGGTAGCACAACCAGAAAACTCAGAAAACTTAATTTTACAGATTGTTTAATGAATTGGGTTTTTAAACTTAAATTTAATTTGTTTGAGTTTATAAACATTAATCCAACTTGTACTTAGTGGAGTAATACTACCCACTTGATCCTCACCTTTTCTTCTTTCTCTTTTTTTTTTTTTTCCCGATGGATGTGACTGAGATCTGAATGTGGCTTGTACGTCAAGTAAATTGCATTCAAGTTACGTGACCTTCAATCTGCGTCCAACTACACACCTGATCCCTAGCTTCCACTTCCAAACTTCTTCTGATCATTTTGTTAGTTCTTTTTTCCTTCTTTTCTTTTCTCTATATCTCACTTCATTTTACTCCATCGTGATTTCAGTTCATAGGTCACAGTCATACTTTTGACTGTCCTTGTCCTTGGCATATTTATTTTTGTGACTTTTTAAAATAAATAAATTTTATATCGAACTCCATCATCATCTGACTCAGTGTTATTCATCATCAGAATATGTTATATAAAATATATTAAATTTTTTCTATGCTGTACGGAGAATCCAACAATCTGGGAATTGTAGCGTGGATTGGGTTATGTGCAAATATGTAATGGCAATTTTTTCAATGTGTTTAATTTTAATTTTTATTCAATAAGCTTTTGTTTAATCTTTAATTTGCCTGTTTTCTCTGGGGGATGAATTATTATTTGGATCCAAATTTCACGGGGATTGATACCACAGATCTGTAACTAATGATTCGACCATGGCATGAACATGATCTTTAATACAAGACAAAAACACAAAGGTTTTCTTTTCCAGCTTTCTTGGGAAAGGAATATGGATTCCTTTGCCTTCAATCAAATTAATAAGAATTTGCATAACATGCTATCTCTTTCGTGGGCCACCCTGCATTTCCTCCTCGTCACGTGCCCTTACCCTTTTCAAACCCAATTCAATTCCTAAAGGACAATTGCTTTTCAGTTTTTTCCTTCTTTTTTCTTGTAACACACAATTGTTTACTCAGGATAATGTATATATATATATATATATATATATATATATATATATTAATTTTACATATTTAAACTCGTCTGGAATAACTTCAATAAAGTATAATATATTGTTTTTTTGGAAATGAAATAATGCAACTGAAAATTTATCAAAACTTAATGCACAGTTTTGTATAGCTTGACAGCGATGATGATTACACACATATATCATCAAAAAATAAAAAATAAAGACAGCAACATGTGTTGCATTGTAAGCTTGCTTGTTTGGTTGGACTAACTTTCTCCAAGGTTATCAATGGTTGGTTTGGTTTTGAATCTGTTTCTGACCGAACCAACTCTAATGTAACAACTCATTACACCTATCTCGTACTTTGTAAGCGGAAAAGAAAAAAACACCAAACTAACTATATTATATGTAAACACTGCTGTTAACCTCTTTTATGAGCCTAAGTGAATTTCAATGAATCTATCATCCTATTCTTTTGTTTTATTGAACTGTTACACCGTTTTTATGAAAGGGTCTCTGTTTTTGAGATAAACTCAATTTTTTTCTAAACAAGTTAGTCCATTTGACAGTGACGTCACATTATCTCTAAAAATAAAATAAAGACGACAAAAAGAAAAGAGAGGTAGTGACGTGGATGATATGAGACACCCTTTTTGGCTAAAATGAAACAAAGGACGTGGTTCATCCAATGTCACACTGCCACGTGTAACGATAACCCAAGTCTTTCTCTTGAGACCGACACGTGTCCACATCCGCAGCTGCATTGAATATTATGTGACCATAGTTTCTCTTATACTGCTACAGTCAAAATTATCAATTTTAATATCATTAAATAATACTTTTTATTTGCAACAGTGTGAAGCAGCATTATTACACTATAAGGACGTATTGACAGAGATTCCCCAAACGCCGTTTATCTTGCAGAAGGCCCCGTTATTGGTGTTGAAATTGATAATGATATAAATGATAACGAGTGCGCCAAATTTCTATGCTCGCTTTCTTTCCCATACAACCATCATCAAGCAGATTCCTATTTATTACTTTACTTTACTTAGTTTCTTAATTTATATTCTGATGGATTATGAAAATTCAATATAATAAAAACAGTGTTTTTGGTCCATACAAATATTATCTTTTACAAATAAAACATGCACTAAAAGCGTCACGCTTATCTCACCCACCCACTCAAATGCAAAACCATGACATTATGCCACCTAAAACCTTGTATTTATATTTATATTATATAATATTATATATTTTATGTAACATATTTTTACATTACTAATTATTTAATCATATATTTAATTGTACAAATCATATTCAAATGGCAGGCATAATAATTGGAAAATAAATAAAATAAAAAATTATGGAATTTTGCAATGACCTGTTGACTTACGAAACATATTTTACCTTTAACCTGCGATATCCGGTGGAGTTAACTGCAATAACCGGCAGATCCGGTGGGCCGGGTGGTCTTATAGTGCTTTGGGGGGGTTTAAGCAAAGAATGGGAAGTTTTTTCAGAGGGTTTTGGTATTCAAAGCAACAAATCCTTTTCTTTTTCTTTTCAATTTTGTTTCCTGCCACAAAAACAAACCAAATCATGAGAGAAATTGCTTCTGTGATGAAAAACTAGTGTTGTTTTTGTTGGTTCACTTCGGAATTCGTAATTCGCCGATCTTACATTCGCGGAATTTCGCTTCGTCCGGTTGAAATTGTGTATCTGAAGGGGAACTGGTAAGGATGTTTTGTTTCACGAAGTTATTTATGAAGTGATTTTGATTGCTGGCGGATGAAATTAATGGGAGATTGTGTCGTATGGTATGTTGAAACTTCAGAATTTTCGGTTTAGTCGAGTTGAATCTCCTTTTTCTTTGGGATTTGGTTTTTTCTTTTTTTAGATCGGTCTTGTTTCGTTGTTGTAGATCCCTACTACGGTATCCGTTTTGAATTTTTTCAGACTTTTCTCGTGACCTGTCTGAAATCTGGTTTGGTTTTGCTTCTTCCTTGATTTTAGCCTAGTATTGTGTCTTAACGTGAGCTGAATTGTTTTGTATTTTTTTTTTATCCTCGTCTGAATCTGTTTTCGTTGTGTAGTCCTCTGTATCTATGCTTTTTTCATCAACTTCCTGGATCTGGTGAAAGTTACTTAATTGACTTCCTCTTGGTTGGGCATTTGAAGGGAGTAATTTTTAACTCTGAAAGATTTTGTTGCAATTAATGGTGTTTTGCAGGAATAGTTTTTTTGTTATTTCAAATGTTCTGTTGTTATCTCTCTCTAGATTGATATCTTCCTAAATCTTGGAATGAAAACATTCACTTTCTTTTATTTCTTTTAATGACTATGGTCTTAAAAGTTTTCTTTTTCTTTTTTCCTTTTTAAAGAAAAAGAATCTGTTTTTGAGATGCCCACCGGATATACCTTCACACCCGAGCATTGAGTAGTTGGAAGGGCCTATTTAATTCGTATTCTCTGTTAGATATTTACTTTGTCATTCTAAACGAAATTCAGCAATGTAAAAACATTGTAAAATACTTATTATATTTACTTTTACTGGTAGTGGTACACTGTAATGCATCTGATCTTTTACTTATGGGTTTACTGTCAGGCTTTCGAGTTGTGGCTGGTTAAGTCAAGCAAGGAGAAAAGTGCTCATTTATCGGATAGTGGTCTTGGATTGCTGAATATCTGTGCTTGATCAGTCTGTTCTGGCATGGTTTCTAAAATATGGTCTTACAGAAGAGGTTAGAGTACGGATTTAATGGCTACCAGGCTCCTGCCATGCCCCGAGCTTCGCGCTCAGTTAGGGTAAATATGTTCTGCTTCTCATGTGGGGCTGGTTAATACTTCAATTTACGTAAGATTTCATGAAAACAATATTTATGATTGTTTTGTTAAAATGTTTCCTAGAGGAGGGCTAAATTTCAGAGAGCAGAAGACAGACAAAAGTGTGCATTTGACTTATTGGCCACCGTAGCCGGTAAACTATTACAAGAGAGAGAGAATCCAGCCATATCTAGCGGTACATCATCAAATAAGGATCAGTGTAGATTTGTCAAAGAGTGCCATGATGCAAATAAACCATCCAAATCTGAGCTTTCTGACGAAAGAAGCTGTGACAAAAAAAGTTTGATAGAATTCCCACGTCTTGCTATTCATGACCATGCAAAGATTGCTTCTATAATAACAAGTTCTAGTTGCTCAGAGAGGTTCATTGCAAATAAGTTGGTGGATAGCAATAGCCATATCAAAATGGAAAATGTTACTGACGAAGTCAAATTAGATTTTTCTGGTTGTACAAAGGATAGTCATTTCAAGATAGATGAGGATACAAGTGAAGGAAAGGATGGGATGCATAAATTGGAGAAGGTGCCAATTGGCAGTGGGATTGAGATGTACAGTTTTGGGGATCCGCTGGATGAAAATCCTCCTGCGATGGTCAGTTTAGGTGGGAGTGCTAAATTGTCTGGGTATAATGACAGGATTCCCTGTAGCTTGTTGTCCAAAGGTTGTGACAATGTAGCAGTAGTTAGTAGAGATGATGATGAAAACTCTTCTGGGTGTAGTCACCCTATTAATACTAAAACCAAGACCTTTAGGCCGAAGAATTGTATAGGTGATAGTGAAATAAGTAAAAGATTGGCTTCTAACTTTCAGAAAGTTGCTCAAAAGCCGAAGCATGACACACTTTCTAACAGTGGTGAGTTCATGCTTATGGTATGAGATTACTTTAAGCTTCATCCTTCCTTGCTTGTTCGCTGATTTTTTTTATTCTAATTGGAAACGTGCTAATTTCAGATGGAGTTTGGAAGAAAACTTATCACAAGCAGAGGAAGTGCAATAAACGCCAAATTTCTCAGATGAATATTCCTTTCAAAAAGAGGAAGCTTTTTAATTATAAGTCTGTTTCAAGTTCTAATGGATTTACCAGGAGTGGTGGAATTTATTATTCGCCCGAGAATTGCATTAATCAGGATGCTTGTGGTTCACTTCCTGGGATGCACAGAGGTTTTACACATTCCCTATAGACGGCTTCCTTCTTTACAGTTTGATTTTTGTTTAACCTCTTAAGGATCTCATGGCGTCTTTGTTTAAATAAATCCAAATCTTTGATGCAGACCCTCGAATACCATCCTTGGAAGCACGCCAACATCAGGTGTTACGACGAATTGGTTCTCATGGTATGAGAAGATTGAGGGAGTAGTTCTTTATTTATTCTTTGACTTGATCTGTATCTTCAATGCGGTTCTTACAATTAAATTTCTTTCTTCTAACCAGTGAAGCTTAGGATCAAGTCATTTAGGGTGCCAGAGCTTTTTATAGAGGTTCCAGAAACTGCGACAATTGGGTCCTTGAAGGTCTAATAATTTATATATTTGGCTCATCTACACACCATCCTCCCATTTCTAGATGTTCACGAGGAGTGGCATCTGTGTAATTTATAAGTTGCATTTACATTTTAGGAATCCATTCCATTTGCATGTTTCTTCCATCACAAGTTCGGTTGGCTGTATTTCTTACAGCATTTTGGTCTGCAGAGGACAGTAATGGATGCAGTGACTGCTGTACTCGGAGGTGAACTGCACATTGGTGTTTTTCTCCAGGGAAAGAAAGTTAGGGATGACAGTAAAACACTACTTCAAACTGGAATTTCTCATCATAACCAGCTTGATGCTTTGGGTTTCACCCTGGAGCCTAATTCTTCACAAAGCCCACCGATCGTATCCGCTGCACATTCTCCCCGTCCTGGCGCTGACGTAACACCGCCTCTAATAAGGTAGTGTATAACCTTCAAATGAAGTTGTATGGTAGGAACTGGGGTTGTCAATTAGTGTTCCTAATTATTTGTACTTGAACACAAATCACTCCATCGACATTGTATTTTCTCTTGGAAATGAGGTGTTTATATACTTAATTCAATTATTCTAGTATCATTGGCATATTTTTGTATGAACTATTATTCTTACTGTCATCTTATGAATAATATTTAGTTTATGCTTCAAAAAAAATTTCAGGTGTCCTTCCCGTCCTGCTGTAATTCACCAGAGCATTCAAGGCAATTCTGACATTTTACCTGAGCATCAAGTAACCTGTTTTGGTAGCCAATTTGAAAGTGATAATGATTCGGCACCTTCTCCTGCTAACACTTCTGTTGACAAAGGTATGGAAGATTCTAAAGAATTGGTTACTGTTCTTGAAAAAGGTAAGGAGGAACTAGCATTGGTATCTGTACCCCAGAAGTCAAGGCGATCCGAGGTGGTACAGCGCCGAATACGTAGGCCTTTTTCTGTAGATGAAGTAGAAGCACTGGTTCAAGCAGTTGAAAAACTAGGAACCGGAAGGTAACATTTACACGAGACTTTTATGGTCTTGACAATAATATTTTCGTTTCATTTGCTAGACTGACAATAATATTTCGGGGGACATGGTAACTAGTACTCCATCCTGTTGCTAGTGTGAGGGCGTATAGATAGTTGTCTGTCCTCTGTATTTTCAGTAATGCTGAGAGAGATTTCCTCTTACAATCCCTTTATGATGTATTTTTATTTTATTATGAAAAAATATAATCAGGTGGCGTGATGTTAAGCTTTGTGCTTTCGATAATGCAAAGCATCGGACATATGTGGATTTGAAGGTAAAAACCGTGTGATCCTTTTTGCTTGGAAACTGCCGTACTGTATATGCTATGTAAACGACTCTTAAAGCTTAACCAGATATTTTACCTGCTTGCCCAGTGCTCTTTCCCGTTAGCATGTCTTACCTTTTAAATAGATTTTGATGTATAAAAGTTTAAGGCTTTAAATGTTTTGGGCCATATAATTTCTACATATTCAGGTGTTGGTTCTTAATTAATCCCCATAGTTTATAATTTGAGTTTGATCCCTACTGTTAAGGCATAGATCCTTAGAACTTTCATTCATTTTCACTATATTTCATATACAAGTTATATATTATTAGGTATTAGTCTTTATTTCCTATGAAAAACTAATCCCCTATAGTTTCCATATATTTTAGGGAACAAGACCCACAAAACTGAAAATATGGCGACTGATAATAAAAATCAAAACCTAATGAGATACAAACTATAGTGTCCAAAATCCTATTCTAACCAAAACTTAGTTATTCCTCATGTTTCTGCTTTTCTGTAAAACTACTGCAAGATAGTGATAGCATCTAAGAGAAAAGATGAAATCATGGATTTTTGGTTTCCTTTACCGAGAACGCATGGCAGAGAAATATTTTACACGTGATTTTCGGGTGGTTGCAGGATAAATGGAAAACACTAGTGCACACGGCAAGAATATCCCCTCAGCAAAGAAGGGGTGAACCTGTTCCCCAAGAACTTTTGGACCGGGTTCTAGTGGCCCACGCATATTGGTCCCATCAGCAGACTAAGCAGCAGCACAAGCAGCATCTAGAAACTGAAACCGTCTTCTCTTTCAATCATAAGGGCCAGGGGTTGTCATCAGCAAGTGGCCATGTGGATGAGAGTGTTTTGGTTTCTGACTTTTGTTATTAATGTCTTTTTCTTCTTGCTTTCAATAAATAGTCATGAAGTCTATCTGTTAATGAACCCTGCAAAAAGTGATGATGACAAGGAAAAAGAAAACAGGTGTGGAGTTGGTGTAAATTATCTTTGCTGGTGATGTGGATCTTTCCCTGCGTGGAGACCGCTTCTTGTAAATAATTGATGTAATAAAGTGCTCCCTAACACAATTCTTTTCACTGTAAATATTTAATTGCTGTTGTACAATATCATTATGCTTTTACTTCTTCATAGATGAAATCTACATTTACAATTTACCTATCTAATTTCTGAGGATACTTATGGCCAGTGGAAGACGGTGAAGTTGTTTACATGGGATTTTCACTGTGAAAAGATAATTAGCTGCAACAAGTTAATCTGAAAATTCGATTACAATTTGTGGATAATTGAAGTAGTTTTTTGCATCCCCAAGGAATGAAGTCGGTTTTTCTTTTTGAAAGGATAATCTCAAATGTAAAAATGAGGGTAATACGTTTTTATGAATTAAACATCACCTCAATTCCTATAAATTTCTATACGTTTCTCGAATTTGAGATGTTTAATTTAGTTATAGAGGTATAAAATAGCGTGAGACAAAAAAAAAAAAAAAAAAAAAAAAAA
>Ga0099825_1000370_pt1 | contig 45162 bp, 25 predicted proteins | sample SiratroredBW_FD_76838 | JGI IMG/M metagenome (GOLD analysis project Ga0099825, IMG submission 76838) | Root nodule microbial communities of legume samples collected from California, USA - Siratro red BW | ecosystem: Host-associated > Plants > Roots > Nodule | place: USA: California | collected...
ATTTTTATTTATTTTTTTTGTTTTTTATATATTTTTGTATTCTTTTTTATATATATATATATATATATATATATATATATATAACGTACTGGTTAATTATAATTAATTACTTTTTTTTTTGCGATTTACATTCTAATTCTCTTATTCAGCAAGGACAATTTCATCCTTTAATAATTTCTTAAGTATAAGCACTTTAATATGAAAATGTCATTTGAATACATATTCAGTAAATATATTTTCGAGATTATAACTGTTAAGCATTTTAATTATTAGTTATTTTTTATCTTTTAATGTCACTAATTAATATATATATATATATATATTATTTTAGTTCTTAAAATATTTATGACCATTCATAATAAATTTTGAGTTGAAATCATACACTATATACACTGTCACAGAGTAATGCATCAACCAACCGACAATGACCCGAGGCAAAAATATTCCTTGCCCTGTCAAATTTAATTTTATCACGAGGGGTTGCTAGGTTCTCTTATTATTGTCAGATTCTGAGTTTTTTTAGTATTATCAGTCTTACTATTTTAATTATGTCAGTTATTAATAAAATGTTAATTTTATAACGTATTTTAAAACCCAAACAGATGCATTTATTTTGCAGTATCTGTGCGTTGAAAGGGATTTTTTTATGGAGAAAATAAAAATTCATAATTGAGGTAATAATAACATTGAAATAATCACACCATAAAACCTAGGGGATTTAAGATAATCTCTACATTTAGTGATTTAATAAGCATAGTGTGCATGCTAAAAATAACCAAATTACTATCATTCATTCAATATTTTGGCATATTAAATATATCGAAAAGAGTTAAATTAAGATAATATTGGTTCTTTTCTCCTAAATAATATATTCTTAATTAAGTAAACCTTGAAAATTTAATTATAATTTTATCTGGAGAAGAGATGATTGATTTAATTATTTATTCGTTAGAGTAGTCTTATACTATACTGCTTAGACATTGTATTTTACAATGTGAATGTTTCAATTGAAGTCTATTGAAGAGTTTCCAACACAAAATTAATTATTTATGACTTTAATATCACTTAAACAAGAAACCATAAACTAAGATCAATTTGAAAGAAAACTCAACCCGTCCCTTTTGAAACATTTTCTTGTGATTTCTTATTTAAAACCAAACATGTTTTTTTTTTTTTCTAAATTAAATTACATTTCTCACAATGATAATGAAAGATAGAAACCATATTCAAAGTCGAAAATCATAATCCAATATATACAAATTCATCCTAACTTTAAACATTTATTTCCTTTCAATTCATTCATCTCAACATCTTCATTATTTAATACAAACAAATTTCAACAATTCAACTATAAACTTTTCACATATAAGTCTACTATTTAATGAAATATAACAAAATAAATATACCATTACAAACAACCGAGATTATTATTTTTTTCAACTTATCATACACACAATAACTTTAAAACCACATGCAGAAATTTGAAAACTAAAGAAAATAAAAAAAAATATCATGATCTAACTTTTATTTGATTGAATTAAGTTTATTCCTATCTCTCTCCTATTTTGCGTTTTTCCTAAAAGGAAAAAGATAAAGAATAAAGTATAAAAAAAAACTTAAAGAAAATACACTGAGAAATTAAAGAATTTAAATTTGATGAAAATATAATAATTTCAGGGTAATATATATATATATATATAAACTTTTTAACATCCTATTACTCCATATCTTTTAACGTTCTTGCATGGTGATTGTAATGTAGTCCTTTGACCAGTCTTGAACAACATAATGCTAGTGTCACCTCATGTTTGCCATAGAGAGAGACATGCTGAATGATTACTATATCAGTTTATAGAGAACTTTGAGAATTATATTGCAGAAGTTATATTTTGTAGTTGGAGATTGCAAACCCTTATGGACCCCAGATTATACAATATTTGTATACTTTGAGGGAGAGTATTAGATAATAAATACATAAAATGAGTTTCTTTTCAAATCATATTCACAATTTAAAAAATTGTAAAAAAAGTTATATATGAAAAAAAGTTTAAAAATTAATTTATAGAAAAATTAAATTATAATTTGAATTTATGAAAAAATAATTTCATTTTTTAAAATTTTTCTCTTAAAATATTTATGAAAAACTCCAGCTATTCTTTGTAATTAAAAAATATATTATTACTGATGTATGTCTATTAATAACGTAAACTAAAATTAATATAATATTGAAATTTTAACTCGATAAAATATGACCTATTTGAATGGCCCATTATTTCCGATAGTTTCTATAAAATAAATATTATACTTGCAAAAGTTAATTTAAGGTTATACTGCTAATAGATGGCATTTTATAATGAATTTGTATATGCAGAGTTAATATGTTACGGAAGAGACTTTTATTTATCTTATAACTTAACAAAGTTGGAAATTTAAAGTATTTGGTTAAGTTTATTAAATTAGCTCATATGTTTTAATATAAGAAATGTTTTACAATAAGAAAGTTTCACATTATTGACTGAGCCGTGAATAACAATTAAAAGTCCTCAGTTATAATTTGTCGATACTGATAAATATGAAAGTTTTGTTGAAGTGTGCCTGTCAGCAACAAAATTGTTGATCAAAATAGCTTTGTAGGTAAATTATCTACTCTTTACTTATCTTTCTTGTTTTGGAGATCTAAAATATGTCAATTCAATATTAAGATTTTACTTACCTTACTTTCTTGTCACTACATGTATCTTTCTTCACTAATCTCTTTCTATTTCCAAAGAAACTCATACAAGCTTTGATCAATCTATTCACGAACTCTTTGGCTTATGTAGTTAGTTTGCATGTCCATTTAATACTTAGCGTATCACTAAGTAGTTGGCCTTGAATGTCAAATCATATTCTTGAAAAAAAAAACGAACTGAGATTATGGGAAAAATAAGTTGTTAATTTTATGTTTATTCAAAATCTTAGTTTAATCATACATTTTTTTCTTCTTAATTGTCTATTTTCTTTTTTTGTAGTTAATTTTATTGTTTTTTTTATAAGTTAATGGATCTAAAGATAAGAAATTATGGCACTTAAAAAAACCGTTATAAATAATGAAAATTGTTGCCACTATAACTCAAAAATATTGCAACAGACAAAAAAACACCTAACTAGAAACAAAGACTCACAAAAAACTTAATTAGGAAGCAAAAATCATACAATGAAAAACTAAACTTAGATTTTAAATATAGATATAATGAAAGGTATGATGTAGCTTAATTTGAATGTTATGTAATAATGTGGATGGGTAGATAATTGCTTTATTACACCCACATAAAATAAAATAAAAAGATAATTAGAAAATCATTCAAAATTCCTAATAAGGAGTGTCTGTTTTGAGTAATATATTTTATTATTTGGTTTTAAGTTTATTTTTCTTTTTTAATAATAAAAATCACCTTATATTTAGCTTTTTTTGTAGGTTTTAAAATAGTTGTAAAGGAAATAGTGAGATAATAACTATCCAAGATAAATTCAACTCTAAGTCACTTTTATAAAATATGAATAGTCCCTCACGATAAGTCCAATATACTGTAATAATACATTTGAAAATGAACTTTAAATTTAATTCAAACTCACATAATTCTGTTAAGGTATAGCTGTACGATATCACTAACGTTTTTGTGTAAGGGCTGAGATCCTCGTAATCTATCTTGTATAGATATATAAAATATAATTTTTTCTGATAAAAAAAACTATATAAAATGTAATTTTTTATTTTAATTAATTGTATTTTATTATGTGTTTATGTGGTTCTATGGGGAGGATACAAACAAAAGCTAACAGTGCATGGATTCTGGACTTGCCATCTTTCACAAAACCACTCTCTGCACTTTCTCTGCAAATAATTCCCACTGTGTTGAATTAATGACATATATTTACCAAGGCAGAGTAAAACTTACGTTATTATTTGATTTGTTCAATTCGATGAATAATTGTAGCATGTACTAATGTTCAAGTGAGATTGATTTTGATTTCTCGGTTGCAGGAAGAAGATGATTTTACGATTAGAAGATTCCTACGTGCTCGTGATTTAGATCTGGAGAAGGCTTCTACAATGTTCCTCAAGTACTTGAAATGGAAACATTCATTTGTTCCAAATGGTTCTGTATCTGTATCAGATGTTCGCAATGAACTTGCTCAAGACAAGGTGTTCATACAAGGACATGACAAGATAGGTCGACCTATACTCATTGTCGTCGGAAGAAAACATTTTCAGAACAAAGTTGGTGGTCTAGATGAATTCAAACGTACGTTTAATTCCAATTAATGTGTCATACACGATATATTGTGTTTTGTTCATGCACAAGTTCGTCTCTCAATCACAATATATAACTTCTTTGTAATACAGGGTTTGTGGTCTATGTGTTTGACAAAATATGTGCAAGGTAATCCCAATTTTCTTCCTTTAGATCTTTCTTTTAGAGCTAGAGTTTAGAAGTTTTGTGTGTATGGAGGGTAATTAACATACCTATTGGTGTATCAGAATGCCACCTGGTCAAGAAAAGTTTGTTGGTATAGCTGAACTTAAGGGATGGGGATACTCAAACAGTGACATTCGTGGATACCTTAGTGCTCTATCAATTTTGCAGGTACAACACCATTTCTTGTTTGTTTTCAGTGTTTTCATGCTAGAAGACAGATTAGTATGTTTGGTAACATGTCACAAATTAGTTAGGAATAGGGTCAAGATTAACATGTGTGTTTTTTGTGAATGTGTTGTAAACTTTTGGATGCAGGATTACTACCCTGAAAGATTGGGGAAGTTGTTTATTGTGAATGCACCATACATATTTATGAAAGTGTGGCAAATTATTTACCCTTTCATTGACAACAAAACCAAGAAGAAGGTTATGTCTTAAATTCAGCTTAATGTATCTAATTAAGTTAATAATATATTAGTATGTGTTTGAGATGTTGAATTTGAATTTCCTTGCAGATAGTATTTGTTGATAAAAATAAGGTGAAATCAGCACTACTAGAAGACATTGATGAAAGTAATGTACCAGAGATATTCGGTGGGCCACTACCACTAGTCCGAATTCAGGATATCTAATTAAAGTAACTGCTAACAAAATAAGGAGAGACCATAATACAAAAAATAAATGTTATTCTTTCTTATTGATGTATTTGTATGCTATTTTATGTACCCAAATAAAATGCACTCTTGTTCAGGTGTCAATTAGAAGATTGGAATAATATAGATGACCATTGTTGTCTCAACAGATTCAATTTGGTGCTACTTGTCCTCATTCATATTCAATACAAACCAATGCAGGTAGGTCATTGCATCAAATGGAGATGTTTGATGTGGGTTATGATGCAAAATACTATTATTTCACCGACCTAGTTGATGCTTACCATAAATTGCAACATCAAACTAAGAGACATCTTAGAACACAACCATTTTTTTTTTCAAGCAATCCTGAGGAAGAATTTAGCTTTAAAAAAATAAGAATATTTTTAGAAATTTTACATTCATTAAAAATAAAACTAAATTATAATATATAGTTAGATAAAAAGAATTGATTTTATGAGAATAAATTACACTTAATTTATTTCTTAATAATATCATTGAAATATACATTTAACCGTGTATTTTACTTTTGTGTACAAAATATTCATTAACTTTGTCAATGATCAATATCTCTAAAAAAATTGATTAACTATTTTTAGGGTAATTTTCTTTTTTTAATCACATTTTCTTGTTTATAATATTCAAGACTAAATTAAAGAAACTGAATTTAGTACCACTCAAATCAACAGGTCAATACTTTTCATAGGTATAGTGATGAAATTCATTGAAGTATAACAGCTTAAAAAATTTGTGAAGATAGCTATGTCTGTTTTTATTGACACTCCTCATTTCTTAAGAATCAACTTAAATATCTTTTTAATTGTGAAAAATGAAATAATTAAGAAAACTCTTTTATAAGAATAATGTTTTTCAACAAACAAAAAACACCCTAAACAGACAAACAAGTTTATAAAATCCACCTACTCAAAAAATTCCAACATACAAACCAAATAACACATAACTAAACGAAGACAATACCTGTTCAGGCAGGTTCCCAGGTTACATAATCAAAACCCAAAGAAAACCTTATACCAGCTTGCAACAAACACAACCAGCAGCTTACAGCAAATATAGTTCACTAAGACAAACACAACCAGCTCAACCATTGGTTATCATAGTACTTCCTAAAGAGTTAGCTAAGTTAACTTAAGTATAATTTATTAACATTTTTTAAATAAGTAATATATATGTTTACTTTTCAAAAAGAGTACTTTTAACAAGTTATGTTGCTTTAGGTCCTTTTAGCATATTTAAAATTGAACTTCCTAAGTTAGTCCTCAAAAAATGGGTAAGTATATTATCAAATCTTATATATAATTTGTGTGTCGGGGAAAGAATCCGTTTACGCTATGAGTAAGATTTACAAATTTATTTTTTCTTAATATTATTTTAGAATACTAAATTTATAAATTGAATCATTACATTATATGGTATTATGTTAACATTTAATGCAATTAAGTTTTAGATGAAGATAGACATGTACGATCTGGTAACTAATATTTAGTTATATTTTTAAAAAATTATATTAATATTAAATTGATAGTTAATTTATTCATTGTTAAAATTTGTCAATAATAATATTTTATTAATAGATATAATCTGTCAGTAATTTTTTATTGATAATTTCAATTTTTCTTATAGTTCACTAATTTTAAAAAATGTGAAACGAAATAAATATAACACTAAACCTACAAAGGAATCTAACTTATCAATTTTTTCATTGCAGCAGTTACAAGAGCCATTCACTTTAGAAAATATTTGAGCATGAAGAAATAGATGCTTTAAACTCAAATGAAAAATGGCTCTTAACGGTGAAAGTGAATTGTAGCCAAATTCTCCAAAGCGAGCTCACGAGAGTTCTTGACCAAAATATTTCTACAAGTCAACTCTTATTATGATAAGTTAGGCAAGAAACCTTAGTAACACATACATTCTAACAACTCTCATATTAATCCTATGAAAAGAAGGTGCTAGTTATTCTACATATGAGAATTATATTTATATTCAAATTAAATTAATATATAAGAAGAGGATCCTTTTCAAAACATAATACCCTAACAATTATTTTTTTAATATAATAAAGTAATTTTTTTAAAATTTTTATGTTTATTTATGTGTATTATTATTATTATTATATAATAAAAGAAATATTAAAAAACTATAGTTTAAAATATCAGAAATTTCATATCAACTAGAAACTGTTATATTAATAAATATATATATATATATATATATATATATATATATATATATATATATATATATATATATAATAGTAAACTTCTCTTTATAAAATTAATTTTATGAAAATGAAATAAATTTGAATTCATTTTCTAATATGATATTAAAATTATTTTAACAGAATTTACTTGACTTATAATGTATTAATTCAATATTCTCGGTGTTATTAAATAAAAAATCAGTAAACTTATTTTTGTTATTTTTTAGTCATAGACAAAATAATCTTACATAAAATAAAGCCATATACATTTAGATTTTGATATCATATGTATGTGCTTACTAAATGGTAGCAGATAGCTAAAGTCACAATCATCTTCTACACAGAAGAATTAAGAAGAAAAAACAAAAGTAAAATTGTCACAAGTATGTCACAATTAAAAAAAATAAAACTCAGTTTATTGAACTTGATAAGGAAGCCAAACACAACAAAAAAACAAAAACAAATATCCAACCAAGGAGAGACTCTTTATATTGACTGACTTGAACAACATTGTATGGCCTTATCACCACTAAATAGGTCCCCCATGCCACCTTTAATATGCATGGACAAAAAAAAATATTTTTTTTCAAGTATATATTAATATGTAAAAAAGAATTAAAATAGAAGATACATGGACAAAAAAAAATCATATATATTTTGAAAATAAAAAAAAAAATAGTGAGATAAAAAATGCTTAGTCTTAGTAGTATTAAGAGTGAACCATGAAAAGCAATCAAAACTAAAACATTTGAAGCAACTATACCAAGTACTGTTGACTTCGCTAAAGATAAGCGTGCAGAACAAGATTGACTAAACTTTCTTGTCATAATTTTGAAACTTGCATTTCAACATGTTGATGAGATCGAATTTATTGATCGAGTCCACACCGTTTATTATTCTAGAAGGAAATTGATATTTTAACATATAAATAATTAATGTCAGACTATTACCTTTTAAATATGATCAATAGAAAGAGTTAGGAATCAACAACCATCACTCACATAATTCATTTAATATGTTTAAAGCAAAAAGCCCATTGCAAGCTAACTTTTTCTCCCTTTCAATTACTTTACCGGTAAGGATATGATATTCATATGAAGAAAAAATGTGTATACAAAACTTACAATAAAACAATCAAAATTATACTTTAGGAAAAAAAATAATAATGGACGAAAGGTGGAAGATGTTGAAAATTGGTATGAATTATGCAGTTGTTGTAGACAATACGGCAGCAATGCCGCAAGATTTGACCAAAGAGGAAGATTAAGATGTTGGAATGAAGCAAAAGGAAGAAGGCCATGACATGAATCCAAATTTGTTGAACTTAAATCGACGTGAACGTGTTCGAGGAGAGAGCTGACTTGTTATATCGTAACTTACAAGGAGCAAATGAGAGTGACATTGAATCATCCACTACTTTTTTTCCCCATTGACCTGTCTTATCGTCACTTTATCTATCATCATTTCTCAACCCTACTCTTTGTCACTTTATCTATCATCTTTTCTCAACCCTACTCTTTGCTAACACAAAAATATATGTATTGTGTTGAATCTGTCTTCTAACGTTTCTAATTGGTCTAAATTAACTGTTTGGTATATACGTGAAGAAGATAAATTAAAAGTATTTAGTTAAAGAAGAAATATAGAGAAATAACTAAAATTAAGTAAATAGCAGCCATGTTATCTTTAGATAACTTTTTCTATTGTTATCCCATCAAATATATAAATATTATTACTATTATCGATATTTAAATCGGTGTTTGAACGAGATGAGTTAGAATTGATTTATTCTATATTCGAGTATTTGAAAATTGAGTTAAAATAGTTATGAGATCTGACAAGATGTCTATTTACATAAGATATTTTAACTATCAAGTAAGTACGTGATCAATGATATGTATAAAAGAGTGAGATGTGAATATAAGAGCTAAATGATAAGTAAGTAATATTTCGTATAACAAGTGATATATATAGGATTTGGATTGAAGTGTTATGAGCTCAAATGCCCAAATCTAACATAACAAACCTTGGTGGTTAAGAAATTGTGCAAATGGAGACTAAGATTTAAGTATAGTTGGAAATAATCAAGGAATTTCAAACATAAATATAACTGACCCGAGTATATTAGGTGGGGACAGTTTCTTTTTCTCTCCTCTCAACCAAAAAGTACTTAACTAATTTTCAATTTTTTCTATAATTCTTAAATTAATTATTTACAATTAATAACATTATAAAAATATTCAAATTTTAATTAACTGTTAAACTAAATTCAAGATAAACGTTCAACTTCATATTCTAAATAATCATCTCATGAATTTTAAATATGAATATTTGAATTTCACTTATCAAATATAGATACCAAATTGAAATACTATTAACATATGTGCCAATTTTAAATATTTCCTTGATGGTAATATTTCATATTATCCAAACATATATTGAAAAAAAAATGTTAACTCTCCTTTATCTTTTATTTTGTGTTCTTTGTCGAAGAAAATAAGTCAAACCAAAACCAAAGTTAGAGAAGTCCTAATTTATTTCTAGAGGTCTTGATTTAAAAAAAAAAAAAAAAACATTACAACCAATCTGAACAAATAAAGATTAATGTAATTGACAAGATCTCACATGCATGTTATAAAACCCCTGCATGCCATCAAACCTAACAAGAATAAAAATTAATATCAATTATAATTAAATAAAACACATATAATCTGTTATTAAAATAACCTTATCTTAAACCCATCATCTTAAATTTAGTTATGCTTAAAAACAATATTCAAGTGTGCTAAGATCTTTTGATAACTCATTATTTTTTATTATCATTCATAACATTTTAATGGTTAGAGCGAAAAAACACATATTAAATATTATACGTTCCAAAACTAATTCAATTTATTGTAAATGCCCTTATATTTTATATTTGTTAATATAAAATATTTATATAATTAATTAAAAGTTATATACAATTTTTTTTTTCAATTCTAAAACCATAATTATCTTATGAATAGTACTTACAAGAACTATTTAATAAGATACATCTATAGTGTTATAATTAATTACTGTGCATATGTCATTATGGTTTAGTGTGTCTAATTACCACGCCTACTCTTTTAAATTCCTAAACAATATTTGTTTTAAGTCTCTCTCACTTTTTTATACAAAGTTATGTTAAAGTCTTTGTGGGATACGCTATTAATGTATAAAATGTTCTATAATACGATCACTTTCTTTGTTTTTGCTTTTATATTTCTTTTATATATTATTTGAACCCAACATAATTATTATAATAATAAAAATATCTCTCTTTAGACTTAACTTTTTTTAACCCTTTAAATTTATTTGAATTAATCAAGTTCAAATGTGAATTTTTAGATTTCTAATTTATTAGTATCCTTATATGTGAGTATAAATCTACAGTAGCGTATGAACCGTTGGACACCTATGTTCCTGTGGTTGCCCAGAAAAATCGTGACTGATGTTTTCCTATTTATCTATAGAAATAAAATGTTACACAGCCCAACTTTGTTTTTTCTTCAAACATTTCGCTGAAAATTCTTAGCTTTTAAATAAATAAATAAAATATTCTTACCCCTTAAAATCTTCAATAATATTATTAAACTCTGGCAACTTGTATTTGTTTTGATGACGATAAGAATAGAAAGAAAAAGAAAAAAGAGGGAAAAATAGAGAATAAATTTGTTTAAATATAAAAATAAGTAAATTTAAATAGAAAAGCTTATAACAGATATAATTGATGTGATTGAATTTTTTTTATTTTAATAATATTATATTCATTATTTGTTTTATTATAATAAATATAAAAATAAAAAATATAAAGATATAATCGATTATGCCTTTAATATATGAAAACGTAATTGATGTATAATCAATTATATATACAACTTCCACAAATATTTTTTTTTATCTCAAAGTTTATGTTTTTTCAATGATTATGTAACACAATTTTTCAACTTTTAACATAAACATTCACTAAACATACACACTCCTTTTTTTTGTGTTAGATCCAAACACATGCTAAAATGATTTAAATTTAATATACGTAAAAATAATAAAAAAAGTATATCAAATTTGTTAACTTTCATGATAATAAACTTAAAATACTTCTGATAAATTTTGATAGATTAATAGTATAAAAGTTTTGCATCATTCGTGAACTAAAGTAAGTTTACTAAACTTGATTCATCATCCTTTATATACTGAACTTATTTTAAATTACTAACACCAACTTAACTTTACGAATTTACAGTCTATTTTCTTAATAGGATAAATATTAGGAGTAGAAAATGCCTATGGAAATCTAGAAAAATCTACTATTCTTTCAATTCGAAAAAAAAAAACTTAAAATTTTAAAACATCAACACTTTAAAAAAAATAAAAAAATTAAGGCATTAATAGCTTTGAAAGCAGAGTAAGTAATTTGGTGTGCCTGACACAACGAATATTTGAGACCATGCAATTAGTCAACTGTTTATTCTATATTTTAGTTTGGAAGCTATCATTATTGTGACGCGGTTTTCGCCCAAATTTTCAGGTCAGCGTTTTCGTCCGTGTTCAAACCTCCTTCTTTTTATTATTCCTTTTACACACTCACACATCTCATATTTCTCAACAAAAACAGAATGTGAATTTGTTACTTTTTCATACCTTAATTATTAGTTATGGGCTGAGTCAAAATCCAATTACTGATTATTACCAATAGTTTTTGGTATTTGATTCGATAAGAACTAATCTAAAGAAAACAAATAAAAAAAATTAAGCCTAAAATAACTATTTATGTAACATAAAGAATTAAGAATATATGAAAAATATTAAATAGGAGTTTAAAGAAATAAGATTTATATTAAAATAATATTTTTTTTTTGTGGGAGATGTTTTTACTCCACTTTGCTTATACTCTACCATATATATAGCAGTCATTCTATAGATGTATTTTACTCTGAGTCATAAATGATTGTTACAAGAATATGATTTCACATAGACTCCACAGGTAAAATATACACACTTGGATTGTGTGAACTTGCAACATTATACTTCAACTATTATTTCCTTCACACCATACATAATATATATTATTAGTCTCTGATGAAAACTGCAATATGTAGATCATAGAAATCATGAAAATCTCTGATATGCAAATGAATTAACGTGTTCAAGTTCTCAACGTTTCTGTTTCGTAGGAGGCTCAGAAGAAGGAGCTGCGGATTTCATGGAACAAGATGGCGAAGAAGAGGAAGAAACAATAGCATCGTTATGAGTTGCAGTGTGACGAGGAAGCAGGTGGAAGGGAGTGGAAGAGGCTTGTAATGATGGAGGACGATTTGTGAGGTAACCTAATTCCCTTGAGAGATGAACTTTTTCTGGAAAATTGAGCTTGGCTTTGGTTCCTTTGAATCTGAGAGCTGCTTCGTCGTAAGCAAGTGCGGCAGCCTCCGCGGTGGGAAAAGTTCCGAGCCAAACTCTGGCTGCTTTATTCGGGTCGCGAATCTCCGCGGCCCACTTCCCCCATGGTCGCTGTCTCACTCCTCTATACTGTCTTCTTGCGTTTCCTTCGTACACACACAAATTACACGTCACCAATTTCAACAAACACCTTGCGAGCATCTTTCGTTATGCACACGCACGTCACATTCACGGATGCTACTTTTAATAATTTCACATTTATTCTTATAGATATTTTTGTAATTTTTAATTAATATTTTTATTGAATTATTGAATATATTTTAAAAATTATGTTATCATTTGGGATATTAAATTTTATGTTATGTCTAACCTATTTCAAAGAAATTGTTTTATAATATTTATATATTACACTTATAATTATGTGTATAACTTCTGCCATAAATATATTAAATCTTTAGTTTTACTTTTTTTTTAAATTATTAGTTTTGGTTTTTATAATTAATTAAGGCAAACTTTTGGTATGTTTTATACTAATGTTAAGGTTATTTATTTAGTTAAGTACAAAATTCATTTTTTAAAGTATATATCATTTTATGTTAAAAAAAGAAAAAGATACAAATTTAAATGGTTTACTCTCTTTAGAAATTAGCAAGACAGCTTACGGTGCAATAGAAATAATAATGAGAAAAGGGGCTCACAACCTGTCCACAAACTGTTACCTTTTTTTAGTAATATATCTTTGTTTTCATTACCTTTATTAAATATACAATTGTAATACAACTTACATTCACATTCTATAATTAAGCTCTATTGAAATTGGTATTTTAAAAGTGTTCTTGATTTACGCTAACGAAATAAAAAAAATACTAGTTTTATGTTTGATTTTATAAGAAAACACAATATCAAAGATAAAGCACTAGACATAACGATTTTTGTAATCACAAAAACACGAAACAACCTTTTATGTCGTAACACAACTTCAGAAAATATAAATTACCCACATTGATAACTACACACAACGACAATTTTAACCTTCTAAACTCGCATAGCTTTTCCACACTATATACGATGGTCCAAACTGTATTCACTCTAATCTTTAAACTAGATTGTATTATATATACAGTATAACATCGTACTTTATTCATATGTTATTTAGCACGTATATACATACATCAAACATTGCATAACACACATTCTTTGTATTTTGTCCATTGACTAAATAATACATAGAACAATAAATCTTGTAGTACTACTTATACGTCCTGGGATATATTTTGTATAGCTATTAGCATATGTCTAGAGTGAAGGAAGGGAAGAAAAAAAAAATTAATTTTTCCATCTATAAATCATGATTTTTTCTGACACCAAAAAGAGAAAATAATATCTATATCTTTAGTTTCTTTTTTTTTTCTATTTCTTCCTTTTCAACCAAGCATACCATTAATTTGAAAAAAAGGGAAAATAAAATACATAAGAAATTAGCAGGTTTTCATCATTATCTGGAACTGTGTCTATATACTAATAACATTGGTATATAAAAATAATTCCAATAATTTCATCCTATTTCTCTTTCTAGTTCACATCATTAGGATTTTATTAACATATAATTAACAGAAATGGTATTTTATCAACAGTTATATACAACTCTTGATGTGTTACTTTACTAAAAAAATATATAATAAAGGTTTATTTATAGTTAAATTATGTAAAAAAAATATTAAAAGAATAGTATTAAGAGTGGTAAATGTGAGTATAAAGAAAATAAGAGTTGTTAAGTATCCTGGTCCTATAATTGAAGGGTGTAAAGAGGAGTGTGTAAAAAAGAAGTAACAAAATATATATATATACAACTTTTTATGCAATCATATAAGTGCATGGGAAACAAGATTGAGAAAAACCATGAACAACACATTAATGTAAACGAAAACAACATTCATGTATATTCATGTATATATATATATGCAGGAACCTAACGTAATGTAACTTGCAGGAGCACACGGTGATTTTGAGAGACAAATCAAGAAACCCTAAAGATTGCTAGCTCTAGCCACACAAGGTAATAACATAGTATATCCTTTTCAGGTTTTAACGAAGATAGAGAAGAACACAACAGGGGAACATAATTAATACTTGTTCCTGCATCAAGTCATAAACCCTATCTTCTAATTCCCAGTATTCCATGGTCCTTAATTACTCCTAAAATCAATTACCAAAGCAATCTATATGGAAAAAAGACACAAAGATGTCTAGTATAGTATGTATGATCATGGCACGGGGAGGAACATACCTTGGTGTTGTGGTGGACGTGATGGTGCATTCGAATTATTCTCAACAGCACTGGATTGCGACACTGTTGTTGGATCTTTGTGCAGTGGATTGCCACCAATGACTTGAACAAGGGCTGATACCACAGCTGACATGTCTTGCTTAGACTGAGAACAATAAAACGGAAACGCTTCTTCTTCTGCTTCTTCCTCTTCCAAAGGAAGTGGCCTCTTCCCATGTTTTCGATCCACTTTTGCAACTCAGATCGATCACGTGAAAGGTACGATCAAGTAGCCAACTATATTCAGGTAATTCTTCACTTTGCTGTTCAGCGATGATTCTGAGTGTTAACTGCGAAATTGTGTTTATGGTTTTGTCGAACGTACAAAGTAATTGAATCTAACTGGAAATAAAGTTGTTGATGTTATTGTATTTGGGTGGATCGAAGATAAAGGCGATGATGGAAAGGGAGAAGAAATGGAAGTGGGGAAGAAGCTAGGGTTTTTTTTAATGAAATTTTGAGGACTATACAGAAACCGAAGAAAGAGGAACACAAAAGTCTTCTGCTCCCCGTATTCTTTGTCTGTCTCCTTTTCTTAATTTATCTTTAGCATGTTTACTTTTTAATATAATTCTTCAATTTCTTAAATTCCTTTCCCTTTTGTGTTTATCTTATTTTAAGAGACGAATAATACTTTTATATAACTCGCATACTAACAACTTTATTATAATAATGTTATTATTTTGATGTCATGTGTGTTTATTCCTATTGTTAGAGATAATAAATAAACCTATATTTGTGAATATTATTTGATTCCATCTTAATTTTAATGAAAAAGTTTTATATTATAGATATAGGTAATATTTAATTTTTAAAATTAGTTATAGAGACAATATAGTACACAGATATTTTGTAATTATATTCATTTTGTTTTAAATTATTAAAACATTTTTAAAGTTTATTAAAAAAATAAAATTTATTTTTTATTAATTTATAGGACCATTTGTTTCTTTTTCATTTAAAAAATCTTTTTTTAATTATTTTAATTTTCTGTCTTTTTCAATATTTTTTATGCAGTTCATTAAAAAAAATGTATTACATTTTTGAAAATTATAGAATTAAATCGTTCGTAGAAAAGATATATGATGATTTATGTTTTTTTAATATTTTTATTTATTATTTTTTTGCCACATAGAAATATTTAATTATTAAATATAATTTTTCTTTTGAAATTTGATATTGAGAAGTAAAGTTATATTATAGAGTGTCAAATAAAAAATACATTTATGTATAAGATAAATAAAGTAGTTATTTATAGATATATAAAATTACAAATATTACACACTTTCGCATGGTTTGATTGTTTGGTTTAGTTTGTATAAAAATTTACTTATTTCATATATGAACCAAATATAAAAATTATATTTGATTCTGTTTGGTTTAGTTTGTATATAAAAAAACTCAAACCAAACCAAATTATATTTTTTCATTATTATTAATACATGTATTTAGTCTTGTCTTATTTATTTTGTATGATGACCTAATCTCATTTTTTTTCCATTATAATTAAAGATTTGTTGTCTCCACTACAATTTGTTTAGAACTAATAACAATTATCTTTCTTTTTTTATCAGTCAATAAATTATAATAAATACAAAGATATAAAGGAGATGTATAAGTTGGCCTAAATACTATTATATAGCCTCTAACATCTACCTTTCATTAAGATCTACCTTTCATAAGTTTAATAAACATAATGAAAACATATATAAATACAATATTGTATTGTTTGGTCGTTTTCTTGTATTATTTCCTTCTAGTAATATTTTATTTTGTTTTTACATTTTTCTAAATTTTAAAATGTAATCTGCTTCCACTTCATTCATATTTTTAATATTTATATTATTTTTTCTCATATATTAGTCATAAATCAAGTTAAGCGTATTAATTTTTTCTTTTGCACACATATCTTATATATAACTAAAATAATAAATAATATAATAATATAATAATATTTAAATATTTGATTTTGGTTTGAATTCCAAATTGTTAAAATCTTTAAATCTATAAAAAAAAAATCGATTTTCATCCGTTATTATTATTTTTAATCAGTTTTTAATTATTTTTTAGTCAATTTGACTCTAAAGACCCCTGTTATATACTATTTTCCATATACTGTATTTATTTATTATTACGTAGAGCTCTCTCTCTACAACTATTTTATGTATTGGTATACTTATAGCTTAAATTCAACACCTCACATTAAGTAATTACAAACAATATTGTATTATTTGATGTTGTCGGGCGTTCTAATAATCAATTTTACCTGCTAATTCTTTTATTAATATATAATATAAATATCAATTTATATTAATTATAATTATTTTTACAACAAACCTTAGTGATTATATTCCAAAAATTATGTCATTTTCTATAGTTTTTTTTTTTTTACAAAATCAGCAAGAATTAAAAAGTAAACTGTTTTTAAATTTTTCAAGATTAAGAATATTAGATTATGGCTCTCGAAAGCAAATTTCAACAAACATATGAGATACTTGATAGAAGTCACCAAAAGAAATATAAAAGTAAATGCAGTTATATGTGATCGGAATTTTGTAATACCTATATAACTTAAAATGAACATTCTAATTTCGATAAATTCTATATTATCCATTCCAAAATATTTTAGATTTACAAACTAACCTTAAACATCAGAATGAATATATATAGCATAAAGAATACAATTATCGTACGTAGATTAACACTTTACTAATCATAAAAACTTTTAATTTATATGCGGATTCCAATTTTATATATCAAACTTAGTTGATTCTAAAAATAACCATATACTCATAAATATATCATTCCAAAAATCATTCCTCAAACAAATTATTTACAAATCGTATATCACCGACATCTTAATCTATATAATTTAAATTATTAGTGAAAGAAAAATAGTTCTTTCCAAACATAGGTTCTTATAATACTACAACTCATTCTACCTTCCCACGTATAGGGCCTAAAATAATATAAACAGAACACATCATGCATCAATTTCAATCAAAATTATAATATAAAGTTAAAATATTTATGTTCAAAATACATACATGTCATTTAATCTCATATAACTAAATTCAATCATAATAATTAGAATATAATATGTTTATTAAACGAATTTAATTAGAAGATTGTTTTAATTAGTCTCAGATTTAGATATATTAGGTGGAATCTCATTCAGTGAGTTGAATTTATTCAATCTACTTAGCACATTAGAATTCTTTGGACAAATCAAGTTAAGAAGGGTTGATCATGGTTATTTTTATAAGATCCCCAAAGCGGAATCCCATTTGCCAATTGAAGTATGTAGAATATAAAATTCAGCGGAATCATCCGAAGAACAGTTTCAATTTTTTGAATTCAATTATTCCAACAAATTTACAATGTACAAAATAACACATAGTTTGCATTGTAACATTGATATCATTCAATTTGATTGTGTTAAACTCAGGTAAAAACCAATAATAATGCCAACGCCACTAAAAGTTCGATTCAATTACCTCTACATACTATATTAACACATTCAAAAATAATTCAAAATCTATTACCAAATAGTTTTTTTTATTTAATAGTTATTTTGTGTTCCGATCAATAGACAAAAAAGAGTCGACAATACACCAAAATTTGTAAAGACTTAATAAGAAACATAATTAAAATCATCCAAACACAAAATAAATTATGAACTAGTTAAGATAATAATATATTTCGACTAATAAAGTTAATAAAAAGTGGAATATTCATACATAAAGTTAAATAATTATCCATAATAATACTTATTTTTAGAGTACAAAAAGAACTTATTCTAAATTGAATATTGACGAAATAGAAAATTTAGATATTTATTTTATTTTCTAAATGTAAAATTTGTTTGTATTCTAAATGATAGGATTTGTTTGTGAAAGAGATGAGAAACTATTTCAAAATCTTAAAAGATTTACTCGGAGAGAAAGCTAAAGAGAGAAGGCTGCATGGAAAAAAAAAAAAAAGAAAGAAAGAAGGAAGGAATAAGAAGGAAAAAGGAAAGTGGCCTATGAGCCTTAGACTTTTAATTTAATATAAAAATTTAAAATCAAACCAAATTAATCTTTTTTTAATTTTAATTGATTTTTTTTTTGTTTTTTGTATTATAAAATTATTAATTCTTTTTAAAAAACTATAAAATTTTTAAATAAAGAGTCATGATGTGAACGTTTTTTACAATTATTGACCTATTTATACTTTCAATTTTATTTCATATCCATAAATAAATTGTATAATCTTACACTTAGAAAGTAAAATATAAATTCATTATCATGCTTTGGTAATTATGAATGTAATACAAGTGCATTGAAATCAAACCCTAAAATAAAATTTAATAGATATATTTTTACATGTTTAATAATTGTTAATTATTTTTAAATATATAAGATCACAACATTTAACTTTGTTTGGTTAGATTAAATTTATTATTTTTAATCTGAAATCCAAATCAAATTTATTGAATAAGAAAAAATAAAGTTTAGTTATTAATTTTCATTTTTTAATCAATTGTAGTTTTTTTTATTGGTTCGATTTTTAATCCCTTAATAACGAGTAATAAACTTTACACTCTCATGGTAGACTTATGATAAACTCAAAATATAAAGACGAGTGCAAAGAAATAAAATAGTAATTAAAGGAGAGAATATTCGTGGTGCATCTCGAAGCCAATGACTTATCAATTCTATTATAAGCTTAGGAGTAGAAGATGGTGAATAAATCTTACCTCTGGAAGTTCACTATAATATTATTCTAGGATCAACTCCCCTTAACTTAAGATATCACTCAGCACTCAGAGTTTTGAGAATAATGAAGTTTGGTTCAAGAGAAGAAAAGAAAATGGAGAAGAAACAAGAGAAGAGTGGATTTTTTTGTGCTTCTCTTTTGTTTTGTCTGATTCCATTAATGTTTATCACCTTTTGTCACACCTCACACTAATTTTCACCCCTCTTATCAATGTCTTAAACTAAAAGCTCATAGTAATCCGCATCCCTAGCCCAAGACAAAAATGCGCCAACACATTTCACATAGGAGTATTTACTCAAATAAAACAAAACTATTTATATAAAAACATATTACATAATATTCTAATTCATTCCAATAATTATTAAGGATATTGTGCAAATTTAAAGGTATTTTCAAAATAACAGTAATATAAATAGTATTGAGTTAGATTTTAGTTATATTTAGGTCCATGAAATATGTCTATTTTTAGTTATATTTAAAAAGTTTGGTTGTGGAATGGATGGAGTAACATCCATCACGTGATGAAACATCATAATTCAAAACTATATCCCTTATGTTGTTCGTTTGACATATTGCTAACGATTCCGGTAACTCTTACTTTCAATTATTTAACTGTAGATGCCCTAAGCATGGCACCATAGAATACGAGTTCCAAAAAAATATTAAAGTAAAAATATACGATTACATGAACATGAAAGCATATATAATTCCTTTTAGATATAAAAGTTAAGAAAAAAACGTTGATTTTAATATATGTACCTTCAAATTGATAAACTAATTCTTAAATTAAGCGAAATGTGATGATAAAATCTTGCTACTAAATATAAAATAGTTCAATTATATATTTTTAAAAGTGGAAAAAGTAATTCGTCAATATAAAAATACAATAATCAAAATCAAATTTGACAAAATTCGTAACACATTTATCCAGAGAATGAATTATAAATTAGTGTGGAATTGGATTATTAAAACTGATAGTAAGACCCCATAATTCCACATGATTAGGTTTATTCTATGAATTAAAAATATTAATTGAAAGGGTTGTTTTGCTACATTTATTAATGGTAATTATCATAAAAAGGGATCGATTTAATTTTATTATGAATCAAAATCCACAAAATAATTAAGGAAAACTAAAAAAATCTAATACTAATTTTTCTTACCATTGCTCCTGAAACTCATTTTTCACTATGTTTGTAGCTTATTTTACCCAAACATAATAGAGCTTCATAGTTTTTTGTATCTTAATCTTAATAGGAAAATTTCCAGAGTCAAAATTAGTTTAAAACCGTGTTCAAAATTTGAAAATAATCATCGTTATTTTAGAAATAACATTTAATGACTTAAATGCGAGAGCTAAACAAAGAAAAACAAACTTTTAAAATATAAAAACATTAAGAGATTGTACTAGGACAAAAATATATTTTAGTTCTGTTTAATGTTGCTAATCAATATTTTCTTGTTATATTTCTTTTATGACGGATTATTATTATTATTGCGCATACTTGTATCATACCGAAAGGCAAAAATTGATCCATGCTTCTATAAATAAATTAAGTAAAATTTTGTTAAAATAAACTTATTCCATAACTGGAGTTAGTTAACCAATGTGAGGTCACATTGCATTTACAAAATCAAATATGACCATATTTTGGAAACGAACTAATAGAGAATAACTTTAATATAAAAAGCAATTATAATATCTATCTAATATAGTAAAAAAACAAAAAACAAAAGAGAACAGTAGTATTACTGTTTAGCCAATGTGGACTTGTCCAAGCAACCATACATGCATCATAATTATATCATAACGAGGCCCTTTTTAGTAGATATATAATATATAATAACAAAAAAATAACAAACATTTACGTTATAAATGGACGATGATAGTTATTTGAACATTAAAGTCTGAATTGAAACAATAAAATGTCTAAAGTACAAATCTTTCTATTTATTATGGTCTTTATCTTCTTCGTCATGACCATCATTCTACCACTGTTATGCAACAAATGCAATGTACTAGGATGTAAACTTCAATGAAAAATGTGTATGTGTGTGAGATAGAGAATTCAATACAGTTGGATGAATATGATCACCACGCTGTTGTTGGTGCCATCCCTTTTGGGGTGTACCTTTTCCCAATGAAATGAATTGCTTTTGTGAAGATGAAAGGTGCATCCTAGATCTAATTCTTACAAAGTCCCTTAATTTTGTTCACAAATGCTAGTTGGAATAAGGATAGTTCACATAATATAACCTAGAAGGTTCGTCATCCATGAGTAAAGTAAACTGACACTTTTTACTTATTCAAGGGATAGAATAGCTTTTCCACCCAACTAAGCATTTTTTTTAATAAAATCGACAAGAAAGAAAAGGCTTCTGTCTTGATCCCTGAATATTTGGATGGAAATCTCAGTATTTCTTACTACCTGTTGGAGGATAGAACCTCCATATTTTTAAATTCATTCATTAAAAAATAAATATATTTAATATGCTTAGAACATATAATGAGAAATTTGAGTTACTCTTTGTACAAGAGTAGATTTTTTGGGGGCAGACCCAACCCCAAACCCTCCCCCAAAAAACATGAGAAAAAAGGGAAATTCCAACTATGTGGCTCGATGGGACACTGTCGAACTCATGTTGACACGTTAATCAACATTAACAATTAGAACAAAGCATGAGTTCTCAGCCCTCAAGCCCTTTTTTTTCTATTGAAGATGCAGAAAATGGAAGGGCGTGGAAATTTCACAATATCAATGAATAGAAAATTTATAAATGTACAGACTTTACATGACTAGGCACTCGGTTGGATACTTCTGCTCCGCATGTAAGTTAAAAATTGAGTAGGTAATTCAGCTAGAAGTGCTTGAACTACTGAAATTTCTCCACCTGCAATAGGAAGAAGTTTGCAAGAGATTGCTAAGTTAGACACCATTTCTCAAAAAGTCATGATTTGCAAACATACTGATACCTACTTTGAACGTCACGAAATGGAACAAACTGGACTATGTCACGTGAAGCAACACGACCAGATGAACTTTCAAGCCTCTCTCCTTTGTCCGCATCTAAAATCTGTGACATTGAACAAAACTGCATAAAGCTCTGCAGTAGTAGCCTTAGATGCTAAACAATTGTGATTTTGTGTGTAAAGTGCCACATGCTATCTAGGCTATATACCTCCATTTCTTTGAAATCGGCTCCTCCAACACCAACAATAAGGATTGATAATGGTAGATCCGATGCTTTAACGAGAGCATCTTTTGTTTCTTGGAGATCTGTCACTACTCCATCCTGGAAGGATATTAAATAAATTTCAGCACCGGCAATGAAAAAGGCAAGTTGATGCAAAAATCTTAAAATGTTCTCAGGATGCAAATTTTCTCGTGTGTGGAACGCAAATATTGGTATGCCTCAGCTATTAACACAAATTGCGAAACTAGAAGTCACATTCTGTACTAGGGAAAAAATACGATGGAATGGGTCACAATGGAATCAACATTCCCAATCCAGTGATTAAGTTTTCAAAATATGAAGTACCTCGTGAACTTAATTATGAGTTAATGCACCCTTTCTCAGTTTACACACTTTCTCACTTTAATGAGTGGAATCTCATTTCCACCGACAAAAATTATAACTAATACACTTTCACAGAACAAAAAGCAATAGTAACGAAAACTACATATTCGAACTCTTACTGTTATGATTAACAAAACAAAGTACTTTCTTCCGCCATTTGCTACAGATTGGCTTGCAATCAGTGCAGCATTGGTTATGACAGGTCCAAAAAGAGTTGGTCCTGCAAGGGAAACGTTAAGCAGGGCACTTGTGTATGCCTTCATGATTCCTTGGATGCCTTCCACCTGCAAAAAGACACTTATATATATTATTAAACTATCTTAATATGACAAGAAAAGCAAGATCAGATTTAACATTTCTACCTCACAGTAATGGCTGCTTCCATTCAAGTTGAAACAATGGGAGACAGGACCATCAATTGGTCGTGCTCCAAATCCCCATGTAGGGAATCGCTTATCTGAATCATAATACTGTAAGACCTCCCCAACCTCTGAAATTGCCTGGAAAAAAATATCCATACAATATGGATCAGTAACATATAAAGTTGCGAAATCCAAACCAAGAATCATTTCTCACCCTCTGGTATGCATTTGGCCGTCCTGAAGGATCAATATAATGCAAAGAATCTGGAAGGCGTGGATTTCCATTTGAAGCTGGTAAACAAGAGGAGTTAAGTCAATGAAAACACATAGCATCCACATACTAGCCAGCATGTTAGATGAAAGTTTCAAACAGAATTTCTAAAATTGAACCGGACCTTGAACTAATGAAAGTCGTGCTTCAAAGTTCAATTTAACCATAGTTGAACAAGTAGATTTTAATTTCAATATTATATTAAGCAATATTAAACACAAAATAGTACAATATTAATAAATTCATAATATTGAGAATTAACCTTGACTTATAAATGTCATAACATATAATAATTGAAAATTAAACATAAAATGAAATCAAATATGTCTCAAGACCTTTAAATTCAACAGCACACAAAGCAACTACAATTCATTGATGGAAGCATAGCAATTCCAACAAGTCAAAATCTAAAATTTGAAGCATGGGAGCATTGCAAGTTGCAACAACTTGGTTCATTCCTGGATCCTTAATTCTGTTCCATTTATAGCTCCCTCCATCGAAAATGAAATCAATATTGTGTAACAACTTGAAGGAAAGATTAAATTGGGGACATCTAACGTGTCTTAAAGTTACAACAAGATCTGGATGCTCGTAGACCTGTTACAATGACAATATCTGAAAACTTTACTCAGTTTTTTATAATAAGCTGAAAACTTTACTCAGTATAGAACACTCAAGGAAGAATCGGAACATTCTAGAGAGAATCCTCAATGCACCTGCCCAACACAGTGCATATGTGGCTATGTGAAATTCCCACGACTATTCCAGCAGCAAGATTGTATCATAAAATTAACACTTGATTTAATCCGTTTTGACATAGAAAGACCATTTTCAACAACTTCATTCATGGCTACCAATACTTTGACAACTGAGTAACCTGTAGAAGAGATGCAATTCAACAAGACAGCCCAGTGCGTCAAAGCAATAACAACCCAGAATTTGCACTGCCCAGTTTCTTTGTATCCAAGGAAATTATCCATTAAAAGTTATGTGGAAACACTTCAGCAGAATGGCAGCGTGCAACACCGCCACAAACACTTTCTCAATGTAAGAGGAGCCTTGAGTTTCAAGCAAAGCTTCCAAAAAATGTTTAGGTCACATGTTGTCCATCATGCTCTACCTCATAAAAGTGTACTATCTCACGTTCTTCAAAATAAATCACCCTATGAACATTTAGCAAGGACTCTGACCGACAGAAGTTTAGATGTAGCAATGTCGACCAAGTTCGATACTCTACTTCAGCAGTTGACCTTGCTACCAAAAATGGTTATTTAAATGACTGAAAACTCACCATAAAAGGAAAATAGGTCACAAAAGGAGGGGCTACAATCAGTGAGAGGTACCAAATATAACTTGTGGCTGGAGAATGACTCGATGTTGGTCATACAGGCTTTTCAAATTAATCATATTGTTCTTTGGTATCTTTGATCTAGGTGACGTAATATAGCTTAAATGTAAAAATGAGATTTCATGTTTCTCGTATAGGAAAGGAATCATTATGCAAATGAGCTTGAATGCTTTTGTATAAAATAAAGATGTAACCAGTGGTGGAATGGCATTCCGGATTTTCTTAGATATGATTTCTTTAAGAATAGGTGTTCTTAACCTTACTATAGGTTTATTTATTGAGTAGGTTTTGGCAAAGTCTCTCTACTATTTTGTATTTTTTTTATTTACTTTTGTGCTATTTGGGTCTGCTGCAAATGATTATTGTAACATAAGGTGTCAACCTAGTTGGGATCATATGTTATATGGTGATGCTTTTGCTTGCATACTCTATTTTTTATTCCGTAAACAATTTAAACTTAATTAGAATGAAACCTTAGCTCCAGTGATCAAACCTGTCCCAATTCGGCTTATACTCACTTTGGCAATCTCTCATAATTGGCCCTTAGAGCAGTTGGATGTAAATAATGCCTTTTTAAATGGAGATCTCACAGAGGAAGTCTTTGTGTCAACCGCCTGGACTTGAATCAGAAGATAGGTCCTTGGTCTGTAAACTGAATAAGGCTATTTATGGTCTTAAGCAAGCTTGTCTTGAAAGATTAAAAATTGCCTCGTCAAGACTTCACTTTGTTGCCTGTAAATGTGATCCCTCATTATTCATATACTCTAAAACAGGTTCCACAGTTTATGTTTTAGTTTATGTGTATAATATTATCATCACAGTTAACAATACTCCTCTTATACAAACTTTTACGCAAGAGTTTCTCTCAAGGAATTGCATGAATTTTGGATTATTTTCTCAGAATTGAAGCTGGTTATCAGTCCAATGATTTCTCTTTATCTTACGCAGTTCAAGTACATTTAGGAATAATTTCTAAGACTATTATGTTGGAGGCCAAACCTATTACCTAACGAATGGTAGGAGGATGCAAGCTTAACAAAGATGGTTCTGCCCTTTACTGAATCCATCATTTCAAATGTCTATTGTTGGCTCACTTCAATATTCAACTATCACACATCCAGACATTAGTTTTAATGTATATAGAGCGTACAAGTCTTCACCTCTTCATTGGACTGCTGTCATCCACATTTTGCGCTATCTAAAAGGCAACATTACAACGGGTTTATATCTCTTGCCTGTCTGCACCCTTCTCCTTCACTGCCTATTGTGATGCCGATTGGACTGCTGATCCAGATGATTGCAGATCTACCTCAGGATCTTATGTGTTTTTTAGTCCAAATCTTGTCTCATGGTGGTCTAAAAGAACAAGTAGTTATGGCAAGATCTAGTACTGGGCCGAATATGACAGTCTTGCTTTGGCCACAACAGAAGCTATTTGGATGCAATCATTATTGTCTGAGCTTGCTGTTTCTCATTACATACCAGTTATCTATTGTAACAATCTCAGCATGGTTGCGTTGGTCATATCATAATTGAATTTTACATGCAAGAACCAAGCATCTTGAGTTGGAACTGGTTTTTGTTAGAGAAAACGTTCTCAAACAGAATCCTCACGTTGTTCATGTTCCTGCAGTTGATATTCTTACAAAATCTCTTTGTCCTTCTCCTTCTCGTTTGTTTACTTTTTGTTTGATTAATCCATTTATAACCCAATCTGAATTTGAGGGGGTGCTAGTATAAGTAATAAAAAGCACTTTTGCTTCAATGTATCTCTTTTTTTGTTATTGGGCTGTAGCTATTATGTTCTCCAGCCAGTTATTGGGCAGTAGTGGTGTCTGACCCATCTCTATCTTGTGCCTACTATAAGTGACTCATCGCTATCTGATGTAACCAACTTTTCATTCCTCAATAATATTGCTACTTCATTTTTCATATTTTATGAAATTCTATTATCAATTTCTGTTAAATATCATAATATCTACTACTACAGTAACTAGATGATTTCCATGGGTCAGTGACTCCTCTCAGGTAAGCTTTTGCAAAAGTAACATCAACCATAAATTAGCAACATTTGACAATCTAAGTTATGTAAAACAAGAAAAGGGGAACCGAGAAAAAATTGAAGAAAAACAACACTTACGGATAAATTCAAGTTGGGACACTGCAATCCTACACTAGATATATAGGAGATTCAACCACTTTTTAAACTCAAAAAATCCAAATCTAAAATAGGAATAGAACATGTAAATTTCAACTAAATTCGTATATCCAAGACCCAAACAACTAAAAACAAATTCCCATGTTATGAATTCAACAAGCAAAATTACCTAATTTCACATTGGTTAAGAATGCTACATAAATTTGGTTAATGCTCTTGATCTCATAAAATAAATAAGTACTTTTTCTAAATTACCCTCATTCATATTTATTAGGGACGGTGCCCAAGTTTAAACATAAATGGATTTTTGAAATAATAGCTTTAAATAGGATTGAGTTGGTTTGACTTTGTTTATATTTAAGTACAATAGACATGGCCCTTTTCTTGATTATATTTGAGTCCAAAGGAAGTATTGCCGAAGTGTATCACTCGACTATTTTATGCACACGTATATACAGGACATTAATTACGACGTTTGTTACAGCCCAGAAAATAATTTATCAGGAACAACTGGAGATATATGATATACCTGTAAAATCAACAGCCACCATGAAGTTCAATTCAAACCCCCCAGCCAAGTAATCCAAGAAAGAATATTGGACACTTTCAGTATATTTGTCAACGTAAAAGCGGCCCTTTAACATCTGCATTATAGTTAAACTTTCAGGAAAATATAGAGGAATTAATGATTGAAATGAACTTATTTTAATATAATAAAACCTTGTTATGAGAATTATGACCCGCAGCAGCAGACAGAACAAAATTTCCTCCTTGGCCACTGGAATAAAGCTTCTCCAGCTCCATCAAAGATGTCTGCACTTTTCTGATAAAACAAGAATAAACAACCCTAATATGCATTTTATCCTAGAAATAGATTTAAGGGACAACGAACAAACGACTGAAAAAGTTAACTGCTGATTACCCCATCAAATCATGTTTGCCGTTGCTATTAAAATTATAGCACTCCAGTATCAAAGGATTTTCCTGTATATAATAAAAATGAGAATGAGATAGCTTCCAGTATGCCACCATGTCTATACCAGAGTTCAAAACAGCACCCCAAAATAAAATATAAAATACGTGATAAAGTAGGGACAAATTTCTTTATGTTAACAATAAATGGATAATGACCCTTTCTGCAACTATAAGGTTGTAGGACACTGGCTTGGTGGTCACTTTAATCACTGAAATCTCTCCCATTGTATAATGGTGGACATCTCATGCATCAGACAGACCTTATGATAACAATGTATGAATGCTTTCAATGGACTTCAGTGGTATGCCAGCAGCATACCTTCATTACAAGTTAACACTAACTAAAACCCAATACCATATGTAGAGAGAACTGTAGAAATACTGTGTGATGGAATCCCTGCGTGTGCTGCACAGCTGAGAAACATACACAAACACATACATATAATACATAGTGTAGCACAATTATCTAGAGATGGGCTCAAGACATTTGTCAACTGATCTCTAGAATATTCGTCTTTGCCCCAGTGGAGATCAAGGTGTGCAAAGTTGGAGATCCCAAAACATGATTACAAACTAATGAATATCGTCTAGAAAGCCCATGCAATGTTATCAACATAAAGAAAGTTTGTTGTTGCTTGAGTTCTTGGGCGGGAGTGGTAGCAGGGAGCTAGAGTTCATTGAAGTCATTTGGAAAAGACCATGGACTTTGCCCAAGTACTCAACCATGGAGCTATCAATGTGGCGAGGGGCTATGATAATCAAGAGATTGTGGCAAATGCCATAGGCATTGAGTACCATTGGTGTATAGCAATTGAGCTTGCTCTCAAACCCTAGAATGTCTCATGGGTCAGGGAAGGATGAATAGATGACTGAAAAATGCTACAAATTTAGGTATCAACTTTGGTCCAACGAGGGTGTTCCTTTTCATCAATGGAGGAAACTCTCTCAATGAGATGGCCAACATAATTATATACCTTAAGCCAAAGCTTGATATCCAAGGCCTAGGTGTCATAATTATTGCATCTAACTTGTCAATGGAGAGTAAGACATTGACATAGTAGAGATTGAATATTTAGACCTATCAACAAGACTATCCATGAGTCACTTGGAAGAGACAGAAAAGAGTAATGGGAGAGAAAAAAAGTCCACAAAAGAGAGGAGCGATGAATAGCAAACTTCAATCTGTTAGATCAAATACTTATCACTAGGTCAAAAGTTATAACTAATAATTAGAGCAAAACTTTTTTTATTTAAGAGCATTACAGCCCAAGTGTCGCAATTCAATTATGACTTGATCCACCTGACTTCCATCATGGAATAATTGATGCAACCCGTAACACAATCACCAAGCACAGACCAGATCTAGTAAAAAGACATTGAGACGAGTGCAACGCCAATTGGAAGAACGGGCTGAGGAAGATGATGAGCATTAGGGAATCTTGCTGCTCCAATGTATGCAAGACCAGCAGTGCTGGAATCATTTGGATGGCTTGACTTCGATGGTGGATTTGGTGGTCGAAGTTGCCATCGGTGACAATGGTAGACAACTGAATATTTCTAACCATATACTTTATATAGTTATGAAAAAAAAATGCAATGACCTTTCATTTGAGGAAATATTTGAAATCAATTATATGTATCTTTACTTTCCTAGGCAATCAAAAGTAAAATATGTCTATAAAAATATGGAAGCTAGGCAAAAATGTCATTATCATATATAAGTATTGTTGCTATTTTAAGAATTATATTAGGTTAGGAGTATAATTGCATTAAACATGTGTAACATAAATATTAGCATAAATGGTAGTATGACATTAATGCTTTTCATAACAACATTACATAGAGTCTCATTAGTAAACTGATTTGCATTTCGCTTTCCCTTTTCCATCTAATCCTTAACTTTCATTTCAGCACAGTATTCTGGCCCCTGCCCATGGTTGCCTTCACCATGGAGTTTTCAAATAATAGAACCGTTAGGATACAGTTGCAAGGTATGAGCCTTGAGCCTCACATTGGAAATAGGGGATTCTATTCTCCTGTGGGATTTAGAAGGCCTTGGGCTCTTCAACTATAATGGCTAGCTTTTGTGATGTGTTTCTCCCAAGGTTCTTATCTAGAACTCCACAATATTTTTTCTGTTTGTAGATTAGAATTTTCACTTTCCTAATTAGTTTTTCAGCTTCCTTCACATTTCCTTACGATGGTCAACTATGTGTGTTTGTCCTATTCAAGTGGAATTTTACTTCTCCATTGATTTGACCTTGTCTTTGGAAATTAGAATACCTTGGATTGTACTAGATGGATTGACTTGACATATTAGAATGAATAAGAATAATGAGGATTTTTATATCACATTTGTTTACAAATAGTTAGTAAATGATTCTTCCATTTCTCTTTTCAATATACTCTATAAAATGCAACAGACAAAACATCACTGTACGTTACTTTTATACCTTGCTTCCTATTTGTTGAATATTCACGAACACTGGCTTCCATATTGGGTTGAGATTGTTCTTTATAACTTCTGTTTTGCAAATTGGAATATGACTACCACCTTCCACAACTTTTGACATCAATAAAAAGGGATCCTGTGGGACAAATAAAAGCATGTCTTAGTTAATAATTGATGTTCCTCATAATGACTAACAAAAAGTTAAAAAAGACAAACATATACATATACATACACTTCTTGAGAAGAGATCCCTATATTCCAAATCAGAACATCTGAGTGTCATCTCTACTGTTGTCTTTGAGCTAACACATTCCTCGGCATGCACCAAGAGCTTTCCACAGTTTCGGGACTGGGTAGATCTGGTAAAATCTTCTGAGTGTAAATCTAATGCCATTGATCGATCAAACTTTGTAATTATCTGCAAGGGCCAACAGGCCAAAATTGTTATTGTTGATGGATGCATTTGTTCAGGATGCCATTTTATTTTCAGAAATTGATAGGACTGCATAATTTGAGTATATATTTCTTGGAACCAAAAATTTTCAATATGTTTGGTACTTACCCAATTAACTGGGGAAAAAAACAGCAATAGTGCTAAAGATTAGTGGTAAAAATATAGCTTCATTGAGTGTTTGAATTTTCTTTTAGTTGTCAGATATCAATGAACAAAAACGGTCTCTACTTTACCTCAGATAATGCACAGGTTGCCTCACCTAGATGTTCCTGCTCTTCTAGCTTAAGCATCTGCATAGGACAGACAAATATTTACAATATGGACTTCTATCCTCATTTATCAACATCCTATCACATCTAATGAACTATCAAGTAAAAAGGTCCAGATACAAAATTAATACACTTTCAAGGAAAGAACTTGTAAAGTATTTTTGCACACCCTTGCAAGGAGATTATAATCAGAACCACTAGTTAAAATATAAAAGTGGGGTTCAGTTGTTATCTCCAGGGGTGAACAATGAAGGCTGTGAGGAATCTAATTGTGTAAATAGCAGCAACCAAAAAATCTCATCCAGTGAGCATTGTATACCAAGTATGCAAAAAAATTTTACTGCCCTCTCTAAATGCTTCAGAACTGTGAATTCATAGCAGGACAGCATATAGCATGCAAGTTTTTCCTACAGAATAAAAACCTTGAACCAAAAAAACAAAGTAAATGTAACTGATACGCCACACCATATAATAAGGCATAAACTATATTTGAAGTCTAAACAGTTGCATGTGAAATCTGAAGACAGATGACATCAATATCAATGTTTGTATGTAATTTGCCTTGACTAAATTAACACAAATAAGATTACAAGATTCTCAGAATCATTGAGCCGTTTCTAAGCAAGCAAAAAAAAAAAAAAACTCTCATAAACAGGAAATGGTAGACTATTATCTAGTTTGATGGCAAAAGTGTATATTAGAACCATTATCTTACCGAGAAAAGAAGGAAAACTAAAAACATGTATGACATAATAAACACTATACCTTTACACTTGCATTGTGAAACTGAGTATCAACATCATATACACGAAACCTGTTATGAAAGAAATTTTACAAAACAGTTCCTGCTGAAAAAACAAAAATGTTCATGCGCCTTGTTGGAAGTAAAAACATCAACATTTAAACTTACACTAACTCCTGAACAGTCTCAAAATGATAAGTGAGAGTGTGTTTAGTAATCCATGTAGGATTTAATGAATTCAGAATCACTTCTGTCCGGCCAAGTTCCTTGAGTGCTCCATTTTTTCCTCTTTCATAAAGAACCAACATTGGATCACTCTACATAGATGAACAGAGATGAAGCATTACACAATAATCATGCATTTGATTAATGAGAATATTATCTATTAAAAGCATGACATTTTATTCAAAGAATCACAATCAGTACATCCAAACAGACAATTGAAATGACCTCGTTGATCATGTAGTTTGTTTGTTGAACTATTTTAACAAGTTCAATATGCCTTCATCCTTTACAACCATGTAAGGATGCGTTAGGGGCATTCTTTTTTTTGTCTGGAACCAAAGAAAGTTATTAAGCTTTTCATTTTTTTAATATATTCTGTTTGGCTCTCCATGCTCACTGCAAATTATTTTGTCGAAAGAATACAGTTTTTAGTATTTTAATAAGAGCTAAGGAAAGGTTTCTATGCATCTTCCACATAAGAGAACCAACTTGCATTTGACCTGAATTTTCCTTTTGATACGAAATTTTTGTAGTGCCCACACAATAAATACTACTTTTTTAACAAAAAGCATATTTCAAATCTCAATCTAGGATTCAAAACCTTTGAAACTCGAACACGCCTTTTTAAAAGAGACTAATACAATAATTTTCTAACAAATCATAAACTTATCATAAAGATAAGAAACAAATCCTATATATAATCAAGAATATTTAGATTATATATATTTCTTTTCACTTTTGTGATTTTAGATACATGAATTAGATTTATTTTTTGTTATATTTGACTAACCTTGTTTATAGATAATTTTTTAATACATAAATCTTGATTGTCAATTTATATAATTCCTAATGATGTAATATATAGATCCATGTTCCTCTGTCTTATATTTTGGATAAGATTTAGATCCTTCAGATGTTTGGCTTTCAAAAAGTAAGTTCTGATGACAGAATGATACGGTACAACTAAAACACATGACATTACCCATGTTCGAAATTCACATCAAAACAAACAAACTCGCTGCTAGAAATGTGCAATTCACAAATGCACGACCCCAAAAGCTACATGTTCTTCCTCAAATTTCTAGAACTAAAAATCAAGTGATTATCACCACTTCAGAATTTTCCTATTATCAATTTCTCCTGTAAGTGAATAATTGAGGCGCGTGTAAGATAAATAGTTCAGAAACAAAACATGATTAAGCCAGTATGAAACTAAGATTAACATCAGCGAAGTAAGTAAATAAATAAAGAAATAGCTATAAAAGAAAATTACAGAAACAGATAAAGAAATTGACAGCTGTAAAATTACAACAGCAAAACTACCATTTCTCTCAAATCATCTCAATTGTCAATTAAGCATAGGATTTCTCAGAGACTGAGATTCTCTAACTGTATCAGAACCTCATTCATTAAAGAAAAACTTCAATTCAAAAGCGTTCAAAGAGGTTGAGATTCACGCAATGACTAAAGTGACAAACCTTGGAGACTATATCCCGATCACGCAAGCCAGAAGCAGAAAACGACAACTGCAAGACAAAAGTGATTGAAAAAGCTACTTCAGTAGGTGCGAATTGAAGTAAAGCGACTTAGGAATAGTAAGAGAAAGAAGAAACAAAAAGTAAGAACCTCGATCTGAGAGAAGAGGCCGTTATAGCCGCGAGACCTGAGGAAGCTATCGACGGCGTCGTTGGGACCGTTGGTCGGGTTGAGGTGGTCGGAGGCGGTACCGCCAACGGCCATTTTGCCGCCGGCGATGTCGGAGCAACAGTTGCCCATGGGATGAAGTAAACGAGTAGTAGGTGACCGGAAAGACGGTGAAAAAAAAGTAGAAAATTGAAAGGAATATCGAGAAAAGAAAACTTAAAGACCCGGAATATCCTATTATGTATCTACTCATCACATTACCAAATTATCTGTTCTTTTTTCTTTTCCTCTCGTTACTCCTTATGTACAAATTTTGTATATAATATTATTTAAAATATTGCTGTATTACTGTTTTTTTTAATCTAATTTCAAATTAGTCATCTTTGTAATGAAAAATAACACTAAAAATTCCCGTTCAAATAAGGCTTTTTTTAGCAACTTTTAAAAACAATTTTTGGAGCCTATACACGTACTAGGTAATTTTTATCATACATGCTATGTATAAAAATGTGTTTAAATATACTCCTTAGAATTATGTTGGACAAGTTGGTAATATTGGTAATCAATTTATCATACAAAATGATTATACACAATATCGATATTAAACCAGTAAAACCTTTCAAAACTAGTTAAACGGAAAAAAAAAAGTAGAAAATCACAATTTTTTTATAAAAAAATTAAAAGCAATATAAAATGGTATTCAAAATATAAACTTATTATCATTAATAAAAAATAATATATATATTATTTAAATTTTAAGTTAAATACAATAGATATATTTATTTAAAATTTAAATATTTTTAAAATTCTAAAAACCTGTATTTTATATTTCATTTTAGATTTTAACATAATATTGTTATTAATACTAGGTTGTCCTGTTTGAACTATTACACCTTCAACGATTGTCTTAACTAGTTCCATAATCAAACAAATTTAAAAAAACATTGATATATATATATATATTACAATTTACAAGAAGAAATATCATTTTGTTGTGAAGATTTTTGGTCTGTCTCTGTGTGAATAGATATGTTCTTTTAGACTGCTTGTATTGTTTACTTTATATGAAATGGCTGAAATAAAATGTAATAAAACAAGATAAAATTGACGAAGAAAAAAATAACTGTTTTCGTATTACTTGAGGATTGAACTGTTTTTTTAAGAAATAAGTTATTAACGTCACACGTGTTGAATAGATTTCTCGTTAAGCAAGTTAGAAAAGAAAAGCAAATTAAGTAATTTTTAATCCCTCTATAAAACTGTTAATTTTGTATATCTTCTTTAATAAAAAAATATTTCTTCTTTAATCTTCCATAAAAATTTTGTTTTTGTTCCTACATTTTACTAACATATCCAATCAAGCAACGCAACAATAGCGAGTAAAATTAACACGTACAATTTATTTTTTTTAATTCTAAAACTTTTTTATATTTTGCTTTTTTTCCTTCATAACGTCTTTTTTAGTCTCTCACAAAAAATTAGTTTTTATTTGGTTTATTATTTTATTTTTCTTTTAGTATTGCAAATTTGATAATGAAATCCAAAAAGAAGAAAAAATCTTTAAAAAGTTATATAGTTAACAATCTTATTTTTTTAATTTTTTAATAAATAAAAAATATACAAATATAAAATATAAACCGTAATTGAAGAAAAGACATTACTTTTGTTATATTGATTAATTTTTCTATTTAAAAATAATATTATAAAGTCATCGTATTTAACGGCTGATATAATTAGTTCACCGTCATTGAATTTAACGACTGACATAGTTATTTAACCATATATATATATATATATATATATATATATATATATATATATATATATATATATATATAAACTTCGCAAATCTACAAGATATTATTTAAATAAAACAATAACAAAAATCAAGTTAACGTTGACTTCTGTTAACCTATAAATAGCTATTTGCAGCTTTTGACCGTCTTTGTGTAGTGTACAAATTATTAACAATGATTAGTTTTGTATGCAATTATGATTAGAATCCTTTCAGCTCTTATTAGTACCGTGCTTATTACTAATTATTTTTTAAAATATTTATTTAAATAAAAATTAAAAGTTAATAAATTTTATTTTTTTATTTAGCTATAGTATTTCAATTACCTGCCGTGAGAATTATTTAAATATAGAAAATAAAAAATATTAGTATTGATTGTCTTCTTTAATCAGTCTTATTTGATGTTATTTTTTCAGTAAAAAAATTTCAAAAATATTGATAAATTTTTCTCTTAATTGAAATTAATTTAATTTTTTTAGTTTATATCACTTACAATTATTTGGATTAATATCAATAAATGATTCTTATAATATTAATTAGAGTTTTTTTTTTCAATTTTTTTATCAACGGTTAAATTAGTCACAAACAATCATAGTTCAGATTAACTGAAAGTTTTCTCAGTTATCACTAAGAAAAAGAACCTAATAAGTTATTACCAAAGAATAATGGACGAAAAAAAAATCAGATATTAACAAAAATTAACCACGAGAGACATTGATAAGAAAATGTAGTTCAGAATTATCAATAAATAGTACAACATTAATGGATAAACTTTTCACTAATATAAAACAAGAAATAAGTAACTTACAACAACAAAAATAAAAATAATATTAACAATTTAAATAAAAACATAACTCCTACAAACATAAATAAAAAAGGTTCATAATCTATATTAATTAAAAGATAATTATTCTAATATAGTAGTTTTAGTCAAATTGACAAGGTGTCAACTAAAATCACGAAAAGAAAAGAATAAAAAATAACACACAATTTTGAGAATACAAAAGATTTTAAATTTTAATATTTTAAATAAATTTAGAACTGTATAATTTTAAATAATCTAATTACACATATAAAATTCTAAAATTTAAATCTTTTTATCACAAAACATTTTTAATTCCTCACAAAAATAAATTATTCCCGTAAAATTTCCTGTTCAACTTCATATTACTAGACTTAAATTTTAAGTAGTAAAAAAAATGTAGAATATTTGGAAAGAGCTAAAATCAAATCTCCAGCGCAATCATGCCTAATAATGACGTGTCTTCACGTTTGTTCAGATTAGTTATTACATTGTATTACGTGTTAAGCAAGACTTCTCACTGTGCCAAAGAAAACTATTATATGGATTTATTCAATAAAATAAAGAGTTAGATTAAATATAATAACAATCTATCAAGTATGGTAAAACAATTAACTACTTTAAAAAATTATAATCGAGAAATAAATTTTAATATTTTTTTTAAACTGTATAATAGAAAATAAAATTGTAATTTTTTTCTTTTGTGAGTGTATTTTCACGCTTTGAGTTAGTTTGATTTTCATTACTGGTGTTCTAAGGGAAAGTGAGTTTAACTCGTATTGTACTCACTGAGCTATATTCCTTAAAGTGACGTGACTTCAATTCTATACTAACGTTAAACCAAACATGCATTTAATTAGTATTTATGGGATTCTTAAGATTGCTCCTTCGTTTTTCATTTTATTTTTTAATTCATAGCATGTTTGACGACATTGCTAAAAAATTGCTTGACAAATCTAACATCCTTTGAACATGTTATTATTATACTTCTGAAATTATCGTGTTAATATATATATATATATATATGAATCCACTAGATAGTTCAATTTTAGACTCGACAATAATAATGAAGTAGGAGAGGGAAAGTATACAATAATTTTACATCAATGTAGGTAGCTTTAATTTTTGTAAACTATTTTTGTGATATGATGTATAAAAAAGATAAAATTATTAAATTAATGATAATCTAAGTGTGATATAATCACATTTAGATAATTTCATGATATAATCTATTAAACTAAGTGTGATACATGATTTAAACATAATAATCTTTTTTTATTATATAATCTATTAAACTAAGAGGGATCCATCAATTGAAAAGGTGATAGATGAACAACTAGGTTGTCATTTTTATATAACAAGAAAAGGTATTAAGAACGATCCACTTTTCCTATTTTTTTTTCATACATTTCTCTTTCCTCTCTCAAATTAAGATAATTTTGAATTTTAATTCATATTTATCTTTTCTTCAATAATGTGATTGGATGAGTAGAATGAGTAGTTGAATGAGAGAAAAAGAAAGAAATCTGATAGTTTTACTAACTTTATTTATTTACTATTTGTTTTGTTAAATAAAACAAAGAAATTTGATAAATTTATTTTAAGAAAGAAACTTGTTATTAACTTTATTTATATATATACTAATGCTATTTAAACGTGAAACAAAGAGAGAGGGGCAGATGCTAACTCACAAATGAAATAATAGAAAACATAATATATATATATATATATATAATGGGCAGAAAAGTGACAGAAAGAGAGAAAAAAAACATGGATGAGAAAAGGTGGGTGCATGTCTTTGGAGAAGGGGCATGCATAGACTGAAATGCTTGACGTGCTTTGTGCTGACCCCCTTAAAGTACAACACTACACGTCACCTTCGTTCTAATCCTTCTTTCATGTTCATCAACTTAATATTTAAAGTTAAACTAAATAATACCATAAACTAAAAACTAATTTGTAAAAATTAAAAAGTGTAATTTTTAAGAAATTTAATTTTATATGTGCTTGTAGGTCCTGTCATTATTATTTATATTATGTTAATAACATTTACAAAATCACTTATATAATCAATTGTGATTTGATGACATACTTTTAGTATAATTTACTAACCTAATTTTACCTTAAAATATGACGAAATCATTTAGAATATTTTAAATTACTCTATTTTAATTAGTCAGCAATCAGTGAATTATAAGTCTTATCTCTTCTACTGTGAACTTTGGTGAACTGAGCCGAATCACACTGTTAAAAAAATATTGAACATAAATTGACGAAGTTGAAACATCATGATTGATTTTTTACATGTCCTACCCAATTTTGTGTAACCCAATGCTGAGATCAGAAGATATGGAAATGAGTAAGGGGAGAGACCGAAGCCACATGGCTCTGAAGACTCGTTTCTGATGAGTTTCTATAGATTGGGAAGGTTTATGAGCATTATATCTGATGTCAAATATGTGAATCACGGGATCAGCTGAACCAGATGTGATGTACATTCCATTTGGGGACCAAGCCTGGTTTATAAGAGCTGACTGAGACTCACTGCTCTCTTGCTTCCATCCAAAGCCATGAAGTTCTGTCCTTTTTGATCTTATATCAAATAATCGAAGCTGCCTCTCAGGAGTCCTGTAATGCAATAAACAAAAGTTAATAAAATTGAATTCAGTGACAGTGAATTCCAAAGGCAGATGAAGCTTACCCCGTTTGAACCATGAATAAATTGAAGTCACACGGATTTGTCAGAACACTCAAACATTTACTGTCAACTTGCTGCATGAAATCTCTTCTTCCTACATGAACATCGTACCCCAAAATTCTCTTGTCTTTGCCAACAGACAACACAAGTTGCCTCTGCTGCATACCAGATACTCCCATGACGGCTGAAGAATGAAGATTCCTGTGTAATACTTTTGGCGTCCATTTGTTATGACCATTCCCACGCCACAATACCACACCATGGTCAGTTCCTGCGGTTACAAAACTGGTATTCTCCCAAGGCAGAAAAGCAATGCTATTTATAACACCCTTCACATGAGGTTTGTCCTCTAAGAAATTCACATGATTCCCTCTCTGTCAATTACATCCATGTTTTGCATAACATCAATCTCTATAAAAGAAAACAAGATTCTAAATTGATACTTCTAAACCAATTTGTATCTTACCCCATCACCTTTTTCTCTACTGAAGTCCGTAACTGATATTTGAGAGTCTTGACCATCAGCACTATATACCGAAAGCAAACTGTTTCCGTGTGGGTGCCAAACTATGTCTTCTGGCCATCTGTGCTGTGGGGATATACAATTTGTACTTCTACAAAGAGAAGCTCCTGATCTACAAAATCAGGATGCAAGAAATAAAATTGTCAAATATATCATTTTTCTATATCATATGGGTAGAATGTTTTAAAATTCCAACAAAACTTCATATATAGAGTGGAACAAATTGTCACTCATGGAGGAATGAAGAACAAGCTTTAACAAGTCAAGGAATCAAATAGTATTGCAAAATGCACGCCACAAGACCTATTGCTCTCCAACACTAGTTAATGAAGGATGCAGCAACCAGATCTATTGAAAATTGGTAGATCCCAGTGAGATAATTGACTTTATGATTACATACAACCGCCAAATTATTCATAGAATTCACTTAATTTTAACAATGAATGTGCTATTTTATATGGGAAAGGACCATATAGCAGAAACCAGAGACATTAAAAAAAGCATACTATGCATCAGAGCTGTCGCCGTATTAGAATCAGAATCATGAGATGCATTTTAAATTCATCTGTGTGGTCTTCTCAAACAGGTTATTTGATTTTTGATAGTCAACAACAATGTAGCTATAACAATAAAAGAACAATTTTAAAACAAAAAGGGTAAAAAATAAACTACATACCCTGATGGATGAACCTCCCAAAAGTTGACCACTCCATCCAATGCACTGCAATCATTCCCGGTCCAAAAAGAAGCAAGCATCAAATTATGTAACAGACTTGTTTAACAAGGAAAATATCAAACAAATGATAAAGCATGACACAAAAGTTATGATTGCATTATAATAGTGAAGGCAGTCTTTCGAGGATAAAAGGAGCTTTCAAACCACTAATGCATTGTTTGGACAAGGTTCTCCATAAAAACTTTTAAGAGAAAAAAATAGGTTGAGAAAATAAAGTGACTTCTCTATTCAATTTCATTTTTCTTTTTCTCCTAGACAGTATTACAGAAAAACATATCCAAATGTACTTCACCAAAAGCTGGGAGAAGAAAAAGAGGTACATAACAAAAAATCACAGTATTTTCATTGGAAAAAAACCATAATCAAATCAAAACATATGCAAAAAGCTTTCACTAAAAATTATTCTAAACCTGGTCACAAAGTGGTGATCGTTTATAGGACACACAGCAATACATCGCACTCTCCTCGTGTGTTGACTTGAGAAGTGATTGATTGTTTGACAAAGCACTGATTGTGGTGAAGAATTCTTACATATCAGGGGAATCACTTCCTCGGCCTCTTTCTGTTCTGAAAAGAAAATGAATTCCATGCCAAACTTAGCCCTAGTTATGGATACAAGTGGCCAAATTTACACACAAACAACAATTAATTTACCAAAAAACTTCCTTTTGCTCCCTCTGCCTTGGACTTCAATGCTTTCCGGTTCAGGAAAGATATTCTGAGTCTTATCGGACCTTACCCTTATCCTAGCACCAGGTGGCAACGGGTCGGAGTGTGAAAATTTTGAACCCACATGACCAGGGCGTGACTTAGACTGAAAGTGGTTTGTGGAAGAACCGTCATTTTTGTGAAAGGAACCATTCCTTGATTCACGTTCTATCTTCACTTGTTCAGCGTCAACGTGTGATGAACTTGCACTAGTTACACCTCGTAAAAGAGTCAACTTCGATTTAGATTCTAACAACCTCTTTTCTGCTTCCTCAAGCTGCAAATATTTTCCGAACACACAATCATCTCATAATTTCCCACACCAAGATTTTACCTTTTTTGGATTTTCTTTGAATAAATAACGTCCCAAATGAGTTGGGTTAACGTTCATCCATGAAACAACTCACACAACACTTCTTTCACGTAAATCTTCTGCGACAAGATTCTACCTTTTTTGGATTTTCTTTGAATAAACAATGTCCCAAATGAGTTGGGTTAACGTTCATCCATAAAAAACTCACACAACACTTCTTTCACGTAAAACTTCTGCGTGTCTGTCTCTCTTCATTAAAAAAATCATTTTTTTAACAATTCTTAAGATTCAACGTAACAACATGCAATGTGAGAGTACCAACGAACCTGGGAGGTATAGTAAGAGATATAATAACGGAGGTGTTTGACTTCACGGGTACGGTGTTCGACGAGAGCCAGCAATGCTTCTTCGTGATCTTGCCTGCTATCGACGACGCCGTTTTGGTGGTGCTCCGTGGGGTTGGGTTGGAGTCCCATTTTTGCAGTGGCAATGATAGATAGAAAGTGTTGGAAATTTGAAAGAAATGAAATGGCGGTGAAGAACGATGATTGATCAATTAATTGTGTTATTAAATGCGTGTTTACTGTGTTTACTGATAATTAGGGGTGGTAACAGGCAACTAGGATACATGTGCAAGATAATGATAAATCTGTTTTTGTTTTTGTATAATAAAATAAGTGTATGGATTATTTTTTAAGAAAAAATAAATTTAGGAATATCTAAGTTCTAACTCATTTAATGCTGTACTTAATGTATAGGTATGAAGGTTACAGGGGTTTAAAATTTTATTAAAGGATTATAAAAGTGACATAATGAGGTGAAAATAATAATTGTTTAACGTTTTGAGTTGTTTCACCCCATGAATCTAAAAAACTGTGATTGAACTTTGAAAAATTGGGATGTAGGAAAGAACTCCTCTTTACTTGCATTACTTTGTTCATTCTCTTCCTCTTCTCTTTTTTTTTTTTTATTAAATATTTGATCCATGGCAACAGAGATATCTTTTTTTCTAATCTAATAAGAAAATTTGTTACAAAAATTTTAATTATGTTATTTTGTTTGAATTCTGTTATTATATTAAAATTTTTAATTCTTTTATTATACTAAAAACAAAATATATTCATATATATATATATACGAATTAACTATTTTATCATTTTTTATTATCATAAAAAACACATATGATAATTATTAAATATAAAATATATATTTAATTACCTCAACAGAATTTAGATTAACATAATTATTTTTTTTAACTGTAATTTTTTATTGTATTAAAAAGAAATACGTTAATTTGTTACATTCAATGAAGAATTTACCTTTTTTTAATTAACACAAATCAAATTCTCTTTTTTTTTCTTGTAATATTAATCTAGAGGCTACCTAAGAAGAAATTTTGACCATAAAAAGACATGATTATTTTAATAGGTTTCTTTTTTATATTCTCTTCCATTTCTAGCTCATATATGACTTGAAATTCTGAGGTACGAGGAGTTTTAAGTTTGAGTTAAAATTTGGAATAATTGTTGGTTAAGTTATGATATTTAAATATCCAAGGGTTTTCTGGGAACATATGTTAAATTTCTTAGACCAAGAAACTCAAAGCAGAACAATCCACCTTTGTTCTAAATTTCATGTTAGATTATGAGTGATTTAATGGTAGAAATGAACTTGTGTGTAAAAGTTTGGAAAATTAAATGATATTGTAATTCAATTTGGTTTGATTTTAATGGATGAGCTATCGTACTATTTTTTGCTTTGAAATTTGTTGCAGTTGTTTGTGATATTTTTTAATCATATATAAGTCTTATGTGTGTAAAGTTACTAAATATGTGAAAGTTAGTTACATTCTTAAAAGTTTGACTTAAGGAAATGTTAGATAGAGTCTCTTTATCAAAAAAATAAAAAATAAAAAAATTGTTTCAGTAAGTATAGTTTTAAGTTGGATTGATATTTTTTTTTAAATCATGTAAAATGTGAATTGTGGTTACATAATGTTTTCTACACTTAAGCACGGGTTCAAAGAAAATAAATGTATGAATACTTTTTTTCGAAAATGGTACTTTATACAGAGTTATGAATTTGATTGAAAGTGTCTTGTGTTATTTTCATAGTATGTATGCAGAATTATATTTAACTATGCCAATTGTTTTTATTTAATTCGGTTTTGTAGAGTTACACTTATAGAAATATTTTATTATGTAACTAAATATATTAGCATATATTGTTTTGTTTTATTTTGATAGTAATAATATAATCATTATAATAATTACGCCCAACTCCTAGTGGAAGTTCTTTATTTTTCATTTTCTTAGCATTTTTCTTTTAATTGAAATCCAAATTGCTGTTTATTCTAACATTATACTTAGCATGTATTGATGCATGTTGATTAAACTAAAATGTGGCCAAGTGAAATAAAAAACGTTGATAATTTATCATAGTTAACCAAAGCTGAGTTATCTTTTCTTCACACAAAAATATGTACCTCTTTATAATTATAGGCAAAGATTCGTTTCAAGAATCTAAATAAACTCGATCAAGGTTAAACTAGTGCAAAATTATTAGTAGTTGGGAACCAATATGAATTATGTGTATAATATAATTTATGTATGGAATTCAAGAGTCACATTATGTAGTTGTAGGTTATGAGATAAGAGTACGGTAACATTCTTAATTTAACAGTATTTTCTTTTAAATTTATTAAAAAATAAAATAATTTAAGACTTTTAATTTATATATAATTTAATGGAAGAATACCTCAAGATAATTCTTCCGTAGTTCTATCTAAAAGAAGAATTTACCCGTGTGCTATGTCTTAATTAAAGTAAAAATGGTAAGACGAATTTTTTTATACAAAAAAAAAATATGAATATCCAAATATACTACATTAATAACGAATCAATTCAATTTGATTTTTTATTTGTTTCTATGTTGAATTCAACATTTACTGTTAAGATAAAAAATATAATTGATAGTTAGAATGTAATTATTTTTAGTTAAGAATGTAATCATTTAAGTATTATTATTCAATTGTGACTTATCTCATTTAATCTCTACTATAAAATAATTGATGTATATGCAACAATTCTGGTAATTAAAGGAGACTGTGTCATTATTATTTATTTTCTAAAAAAAATTCTATTCTCACAAACAACACTAATATTTTAATTTCAAATTCTTAAGATAATATCATTATAGTAAATCACCATATATCTAAATTATAATTAAATCTAGTACATCTAATTCAATATATATATATATATATA
>Ga0099825_1000376_pt1 | contig 45040 bp, 19 predicted proteins | sample SiratroredBW_FD_76838 | JGI IMG/M metagenome (GOLD analysis project Ga0099825, IMG submission 76838) | Root nodule microbial communities of legume samples collected from California, USA - Siratro red BW | ecosystem: Host-associated > Plants > Roots > Nodule | place: USA: California | collected...
GCAACACTTCACCGTAAACTGCAATCACAGTTCAAAACCTAGAAATTTCCCAAACCTAAACCAAGTTGCAACGGCGACGTACAATAATAAAATTTACCTAGGCGTTCCTCCTTGGTTTCGTTTATGAGACCCTTCTCTGTTTTTCCTCAATGTCAAGGTCGCAGCTTCTCCTACGATTCAACGTTCCTCACCATGTTTTTCTCGTCGTCGTCGCCCTCCACCGCTCCCAACGGCCGTCGAACGCAACCAAAGGTTCTTCGTTTTTCCCTCAAAGAACCGCGTAGCACCCTTTTCCCTCATACACAGCTTCTCCTACGAACCACAAAACACCCAAAAACCTTTGGTTTTCCCTCACGCAGATTCTCTTCGTCGTCGCCCTCCACCCCTCCAATGGCCGTCGAGCGCAACAAAGTTTCTTGCTTTTTCCCTACAACCAAGCACGAAGTACTCAAAGGTTCCTCCTTTGATTTTCAAATACCAGGCGCGAACCACCTTCGTATGTTTTGCAAAGATTTAACAATCATACCATACCCCTGCCATTTATCATTTATGCCTCTAGTGCCACGTCATAAAAAAATGACGCATCACAGTTGTAATGTGGTTGTAATCCACGTGGGGTTGGCAAACAAACATTTTCCTTTCTATTATTGTGCCTTTTTTTTTTCACAAAGAATCCATCACTGCAAATCCTCATCAATAGTATTATCAGTTTTGAACATTTATTGATGAATCCACATGATTCTCGATGTTCATATGTTGTGCCATTTTTCTTCTTGTTGGTTGGATTGGAACCTCGTTAGCAACTTCATCGGTTATGTTTTTCGATGTGATCTGTAGATAGTATGGGACAAATGGGTGTTGAAATCGAATCAATAAAAAAAAATATTTTTTTTAAAAATGAATTTTATATAAATTCGGTTAATTTTAATTTTAATTTTAAATTCAATATAAATAATCTAGATACAACGTTTATTATATTTAAATTTAAATAAAACATTATATATTTAAAGTCAATGGGTAACTATCAAATATATATGAAAATATTATTGAAAAAGTTATTTTAAGTTTTGTTATATCTTCTATACAATTATTAAAACAAGATATTAAATTTATATTATAATCTTTAATTATGAAATTATGTAGTTTATTTATAAATGTATACGAGAAAAAAATTGAAACAATTATAGAAATAAAAATCATAAAATATCTACCTATTTAAATATTTTTCATCATAAAATATTTAACATTTAAAAAACGTCAACGATTGTTTAAAAAAATTATTTTACAATTTTTTTCAAATTGATTTTATACAAAAAAAGTCTAACAATTTTGTACGAACCAAAACAATAAAAAAAATATTTAAACTAAAACAACAAATGATTAGTTTAATTTGATTTATATTTTATAGTAAATTGAAATCCAACTTAACTATATTTCATTTTTGTACATGGATTTCGCTAATTATTGGTTGAAAAACTGAACTAAATAGACTCTACCCTAATGCGCAATGATAATTTTAACTCCTTCTCCAGTGTATGAATAACCACAAAAACATAAAAAAGAAAAAACATAAAAATGTATACCTTATACCAATTTTCCTTAAACTTGTCTAGGTATGAGATCATTCTTCACATAAATTCATTCAAACTTCAATCTAGTTTGCTTGTTAATTTAATGATAGTTTATATAAACAAAATTAGTTATTATTTATGAGTTCACTTTCTTAGATATTCTAACTGAAAAAAAAAAATATGTAAGAGGTGGGAGAGAGTTGGAATGAAAATTTCAGGACATTGTTGAAGAGCAATAGCCAATAGTGGGACCCAAATTTCTTATTAAAAACAATAATTTAATAATTAGGGATTAATGATTTGAGGGTTTTGGCGGTTAGGGTTTAGCTTGAGAACTTATAAGAGAGAGAAAGTAAAATAAAAAAAGAGTTAAAAGCACACGCTACAGAACAAAGAGTAAAACAACGTTATTTGAAGCGGCAGGCACGGGTTTCGTTTGGGTTTTCTTCGTTTCCTTTCATTTGGTCACACATTCTCTCTTTTTCGCGCTTTCAACCTTTCGTTTATGCACCCATTGGTACGCTTTCGTAATTTCTTCTCTTTCTTTCTTCTATTGCCTTCTTTTTCTCAATTCGCGCTTCACACCTCTGCGATTCTTAGGTTTCCTCGTCTTTCTTCTGAATTGGGGGTTTTGGTTTTCTGTTGCCCTAATTTCATCGCATTTTTTCCGGAATCGGACGGGTTTTTTTACCGATTTTATTGAGGGTTTATGTGGGTTTTTCTTTCTCAGATTTGCCTCTGATGTCAATGTTTGGTGATATTAGACGTTTAGTTGTTTAGTTTTTGGTTTGGATTTCAGTGACCTGTTTTTTGCTAGGGTTACTGGGTGACGGTGATTGGAGTGAGGGATCTTGATTCTAGGGTTTGTTAAATGTGTTTTTTCTCATGGTATGTAATGTAACAGTTGGAATAGTTTTTTTTTAAGTGCTTGTGTGTCTCCAATGTTCTAAAGTGGGATTTTCTTTTAAATAGAACTTTTGGTGGTGTTCCTTAATGTTATGAACTATTAATGTTTGAGTTTCCTACTTGTTTATAATGAACTTTGATTGTGAACATTACTTGTGTTGGTAGTTCATGAATCACTGGGTAGTATTCACATTGGGGGATTTAACAGTCTATTAGCAAGAAAAATTTGAGGCGAAATTGCTCCGAATTTTGTGATCATTTAATATTTTTTGAAAATTAATAATTTATCCAATTTTAGATTGGATAATTATGTGGTACTCCCACCAATGACAAGCTAAGTTCATTTTCTTGTGTTCTGGGGGAGCCTGGATGAACGAAAGCCTTTCAGTGAAAGAAGAGAGGCTTTCGGTGAACAATCACCATGGCATGTAGGACTTGCTGTCTGTGGCTTTACTCCTCTTGGATATATATGAAACAGCAGGTTAATGCTGTATGAATTTTGTTTATAATCATACTTTATTGAACTTGTTAAACATGCCATATAATGAGGAATTTAAGATTAAATTAACATTTGACATCCAAAGAAGTACTCACCAAGCATTTGGGTTGTTTCCTTAAATTTGTTTTGTGTATATATCGTGTTTGATTGCACTCACAATTTCTGATGTGCTTCTTCTGGAGTGTGCAGAAATTGTGAGGACAATTAGGACTCAACTGAAGGAATGGAACCGTGGGGTGCTCATCATCGAGTCATGTTCATTAGTCCGCATGAGGAAGATGGAACTCCTTCTGATACTTCTAAGGGAGACGATTCAAATGATGAAGAAGAAAAAATCATCAAAGTTGAACCTGCCTTTGTGCCAGAAATTAAGAAAAGGAAACGCCTTAGCCTTAGTCAGCTTAAAGAGGTGAAGGGAGAGTCATGTGGGAAACAAAGCAATAGCAAGGTTAAAAAAAAGAAGAATGAAAGTAGGGATAGATGGTCAGCTGAGAGGTAAACAAAATGTGATATTCTTTTTGTTATCTTCCTTATTTCTGTCATATAAAAATGTAATATCATGTACTGTAGGTATCAGTTGGCTGAGCAAAACATGTGGGAGGTACTAAAGTCTGAAGGGGCGACATTTGATAACCCAATAACCCGACCTGCACTAAGACTAGCTGCTCGGAAACACATTGGTGATACTGGACTTTTAGACCACTTACTGAAGCACATTGATGGTAAAGTGGCACCTGGAGGTACCGAGCGATTCCGAAGATGGTTCAACACCAATGGAATAATGGAGTATTGGTTAGAGAGTGCTGACCTGGACAAGGTGCGCCAGGAGGCTGGTGTGCAGGACCCTTACTGGATACCACCATCTACGTATAGGGCAGGCAGTGCACCCTCTCAGAATACTGATTCTTCTGGGGAATTGAAACAGCTTAAAATAGAATTGGCGCAAATGAAGAAGTATTGGACTTGGAAGCTGAATATCTAATAATTTTGTATGGATGCTATTCTATTTTCTTTAATGAATTTATTTGTATTGCAGAGATATGCATGAGCTCATTTCCATGAAGGAAGAAAAAAGTGATATTAATATGATGGAGGTGAATGTTAAATAATTTATTAATCCGATGGTTTGATGTCTCTTAATGTACTGTGATGTTTAGTGTTGAGTTGCAATGGCAGGAGACCTACAAGGATTTTGTGAAGTGGAAAGCTATGACTGACCATAGCCTAACTGAAATCGTTAATTCTTTGAAGTGTGTGCAGGTATCTAGGAAGTATATTACTATAACTTTGTCATCCTTTTAGGATTTAATGTCATATTGAATATTTTTCTTTTAGTTGATTGATTCCTTCACTTAATTGATCTCTAGCACGTAAGTGTTTTTAGCCCTGTGAAAAGGGGTAGAGAGGGCCTAAGAGGAAATTATGTAATGGGATCTCATGGTGAATAGTGTTCATGTAAATTAGTTTTTAACTAAGCCCAATTGTGTAATATCATTTAGTTGATTTCTTCTATTGAGATAAGACTGTTGCTGTTTATGATGATGTTGAAGATGTGACCACTGGCTCACTGTAGTTCATATATTGACAGGGGAAGTATGGTGAATTGGTGATTTGGAAAACTAAAGTTGAGCAACAACTTGTGGAAATAACTAATAAATTGAATGATCTTCAAGCATCTAGGGAGTGCACCACTTTTAGTCCTTCAGAAAGGTGGAAAGATTGGATAGAAAGCACCAACCTAGACAATATTCAGGAAGATGCATTTGCAACTTGGATTGGGAATCCAGAACTACTTAATGTCCCACAAGAGGTTATACCTGAAGATCCCAACACGGCCATAACAACACAGCCACCCAATGACGAACTGACTAAGAAGAGGTAAGTCAATCTTTTTAGTACCCCCTCCCTTTCTACTCCTTTGAGGTGGAAGACCAAGGAGGGAAAAATATTAGTACTTTTATTCTAGTATACCTCATTTTTTCCCCTCAAAATAATAGCGATGTACTGGAGCTGGAACCTCTTAAAATAGAAGATCAACCCAATGTGACTCCGGATTCTTCTACAACTGTTAATTCGAAGTCAGACCTTGACAACTCACTGATTATGTTTCAGGTGATGGTGACAGTGTGTACAAGCCACTTGTAATATTTTAAAACTTTGTATTTATTTTAGCACAATGTCTTGAATATTTATGTTTTCTCACAGGAAATGTTTATGGATTTATACAAATGGAAAGAAAAAATGGAACAGCAGCTGATGGAGGTGTCAAATACTGTATATGGTATGCTGGCAATGAAGTAGGCATCACTCCAAAGTATCGAGGCTAGGATAGGATTATAACTTCTTTCATGTTTTTCTTTGTTACTCTTAAAACTGGTAGAGTTTAGATATTGTACAGCATTAACAATCTGATCCTGAAAATCTATGCCAACCACTAAGTTCACAGAAGAGGTTGAGTCTCGCCCTGCTGGCCGAGCTGCAAATTGTTGATATGTCTGACTGGCCTTTTACAGTATACTTGGTTATGACTTAAGGTAGGTCTTCAGTGGAATTGAAATTGGTTGTTCTCAGGACTTGGGTAATATTATGAGTTCCTTTAGTATATAGGTCTTTTAGGTGGTATTTAACGTATTAGCTGGAACTATCTTCTTAGAGAACCTGTACTTATTTGGGAAATTGCAATATTGATATATCAAATTTCTACAATATCGTTCTTAATTTCAAAATATATTCTTTTGTTTTACCTTTGCTATCTACTGTCGTTATGCCGTCATGGAAAATATAGTGGACGTTAAAGAATCTGTGAATATGTACAAATATCTTTGAATACTTTTAAAAGATATAAAAAGAATCAATTTAACTATTTTTGGTTAATTTTTCTTTACATAACTTGTAAGATATCTTATATCTTGAGAAAGAAAATCGTTTGTTTTATCCAAAAATTATTCTCTAAATATTCCAGAAGGAAATTCTGAAGTATAATTTAAATAAAGTTATATTTCTGAACACATCCTATATGGATGTATCTGTGTCCCAAAGACATTTAAGTATATTATTATGTGTTTGGGTATGGTGGGTGGTATATTCATTTTCATTCCATCAATCAGCGGGTATATGTTTTGTCTTTATCTATGTAAAAAATTCATATTTAATTTTAATTATGTGCATAAACTTATTAAACAAGTGATAATAATTACATTATTATAAATAAAATTTATCTTTGGTTTAGTGAATTAAAGAAATCTGTAACAAGGCAAAACACAAGTTTCTATATCAATTCTTTTTTTTTTTTATTTCCATCTTGGATCAAGTTCTTTATTAAGTTCCACTAACACCAAGACATCTTGAGTTTATGGATTTGCTGGATTAGTCTTTTTTGGATTATGGATCAGTCATCAGTCTGATTCTTGGTTGAATCAATAGACCTAATCTCTTAGATCATCTTTCATAATGATAAAACTACATCAACTTCAGAGGAAAAAAAAGAAAAAAAAAACATTTTTTTTATTTTTTAAGATTTTCCAAGAACGTTCTATTGAAAAGAAAAAAAAAATACTTTTAATCTAGTGTAATAAGAAACCTCTTAACTTTAATTATTTATTTTTATTTTTATTTTACTTTTAAAGTTTTTTTAGAGTTTTGTTGGTTATAACAGTATTTTTCATCGAAGAATATTTAAATATTCTTTTGCATTTTTTTCACACAGTTGAACTCACATTTGAACTCACATGTTCATATTAATAAAAAATTTCTATTATTTCTTCTTTCATTTATTTTTTCTTATCATTGGCCGTTATTGTTCTTATTTTAATTTTCATTCATCTCTTTTGTTTTTTTTTTCCTGCCCATCTCTACTCTCCCAATGAAGTTACAAGCATGAAGTGTTGTCATATATTATCACACAGCATTGACAAATGTGTTGTATCTTGATTTTTGTTTTTGAATTTTAGCAAGTACCAAAAATAAGCTTGAATTGGTGGATCAAAAGCATTTGGCTTGAAAAAAATGCAACAAAATGGTAGTTTTTTTTTTTTCAATTTTACATTCTGTCTTTGAATAAATTCGACAGATCGTCGCATTTCTGAGTTGAAAACTAATGTTGCTGCTCTCGAGCAAGGAGATCTTCCAATTATCGAATACTTTACCAAGCTTCGAACCATATGGGACGAGTTGGATAATTTTCGGCCTAACCTAGTTTGTGTGTGCAAAACCAAATGTTCCTGTGATGTTCTTGCTAATATTGCACAGAGGAAAAGAGAAGACCAGGCTATGCAATTTCTAAATGGTCTCAACAAACGTATTCTAATATAAAGTCTCATGTTTTGTTGATGGATCCAATACCTGCCATAGCCTAAACTTTTTCGTATGTTTCCCAGAAAGAGAGGCAACAAGGGAACTTTTATTCAAAATAAAGTAAAGGTTAATAATGCAAACTTTATTAATTTTGTTAATGCTCAGTGGTCATGGAAGTCATACGGAGGCAGTGTGCGATAGAATGCACGATTTTCCCAATCAAGAAAATAAAAATATGAAAGGCAAGAAGGTGTGTGTTCATTGTGGAAAGAGTGGCCACACAATTGACATATGCTATGGAAACATGGTTTTCCTCTTGGATACAAATTTAACAATTCCAGAAACAGTATCAATAACATAGGAACTGTTCGAGAAAATGCAGGAGAGATTCTGCTTTGGTGAATCAAATGATTTCAGATTGGCACAACAACAATACTAGACCCTCATGAGTCTAATTCAGAAATTTGGAACTAATAACAATGTTGATTCAGTACCTGCACACATCAACCAAGTTGAATCTATCAACACTTACATTGGTCAAAATTGCAGCATTGGTCAAAATTCCAATATGAATGGTAAGCATGATGGTAAAAAAAATTTGTTAAAAATTTTAGCAAAAATAAAGAGTGCTGAATTATTGATTCAAGAGCTATAGATTATGATCATCATGTATCTTACTCCTTAAAAAAATTTCTGCCTTATAATACTATTGTGCCTATCTTTGTTAAGCTCCCTAACGGAAAGGATGTTAATGCAACTCATAAAGCAACTGTTAAAATTGTTGGAAAACTTTTTTGCAAGATGTTTTATACATATATAATTTTAGCTACAATCTGATTTTTGTTTCTAAATTAATATCTAGTTATAATCTTGAACTTATTTTCTGTTCAAAATCTTGCATAATACAGGATATAAAGACCAAAGAGAGGATTTGTATAATTGAAGTTGAAGCTGGATTATATGCTACGAAATAATCTTTCATGTTGTTTAAATACTACCACTCTAAATTACATTCCTTATATATGACACATGAGAATGAGGGGCATTTATGTGTTGAAAGGCTTGAGATAATGAAAAAACAATATCCTTTTGCTAATACTTGCCATTTGATTAAGCAAAGAAAACTTCCTTTTGCTAATAGTAAATCTCGCACTACTTGTAAATTTGATCTTATACATGTTGATATATGAGGGCATGTTCTAGTATTTCAATGAATGGTAATAAATATTTCTCGACTATATTGATGATCATACTCGTTTTACTTGATTATTTCTTTCAAAGAATAAATCTGAAGCTAGGAAATGTTTGATTGATTTTGTTGAATATATTATGACTCAGTTTCAGAAAATCATTAAAAGTATACAATCTAATAATTTTGTAGAATTTAAAATGGATAGTTTCTATTATTCTCATGGCATAATTCATCAAACCACTTACATTAAAACCCCTTAACAAAATGCTATTTTTGAAAGGAAACACCAACATATCTCCTTAATGTAGTTAGAGCCTTATTATATCAAACTAATCTTAATGAGCAATTTTGATATTATGTTATTAAACATGTTATTTTTCTAATAAACAGAATTCTTACTCCTTATCTTGATAAACTTTCTCCTTTTGAAAAAATGTATGATAAGTTGTGTGATATTTCTAAAATGATGAAGGTTTTTGGTTGCCTTTGTTATTATTGCAGATCAAAAGAAAGAAGCTTGACCCGAGAGCTAATCATGGACTAAATTTGATTAATCATAGCATAGAAATATTTAGAAATGTTATCTTCATGAAAATATTTTTTCTTATCATGATCATAAGCAAAAAGGTATTTCTTTTCAAAAAAACCTTTTTCTCTCTATGAAAGTTTTGAAAATGTTTTAAATGATGATGAAAATATTTATAGTTATAATGAAAATCTTCATACTCTGAACGTAGATCAAAATAGGATTACTAATGATTTGAATCAGGCTTATGGACATGTTACTGTGTTAAAAATCCCCCTTCATATCTCAAAAATTATCAAGTAATAATTAATTCAACCAAAAGTGAAAAAGCCTTTTGTAGCAGGTATCTAATTTTTTCATATATGTCTTGTGACAGGTTATTCTAATTTTAAACATGTTATGTTTGCAATTCACATGGATCATGAGCCTAAGAGGAAGCCTATAAGTACATTCATTGGAGGAAAGCTATGAGTAATGAAATTAGTGCTTTAGAGAATAATGATACTTACTGTGACTAATCTGCCTCATAATAAATCTGTCATAGGACGTGGATGGATATATAAAATCAAGAGAAATCAAGAGAAAAGCTTATGCTAGCATAGATAGGTATAAAGCTAGGCTTTGTTGCTAAAGGATACACCTAACTAGAAAGTCTAGATTTTTTTGATACTTTTTCCCTTATAGTAGCTAAGTTAACCACATGTTAATAATGCTTTCTTGTATGGAGAATTGTAGAAAGAAGTGTATAAACAAATTCTTCTAAATATGCACTAAAACTCAATTGGCCAGATAGATTAAATAAATTTCAACATGGACTAAGACAAGCTAATAGACAATTGTATAAAAAATCTTTTACTTTTTTTTTTCAAAATATTATACTCGGTCAGACGTCGATCATTCTCTATTTCTTAAAAATAATAATTCTAATATTATTCCTTTAGTTTATGTTGATATATTAGAAATAACGGGATTTAAGAAATAACGGATTCGATGTACTAGAAAAACAAACACTGAAATCAAAAAATTTAATTATTTTCTTAAATTTCAATAATAAAATATTATTTTTTCTCATCTTATTACTATTAACCAGACCATCCGTTTGACCTACAAAAGGGCGTTTTAGCCTTACTTAACACTTAGATCTCAGTCTTACTTATACTTCTCCAATACTTAGTTTATAGATCCATGTTTACTGGATTTCGAAAGAGAAAGTGTGGAAGACTCTTCAAAGGACGAAATTGCCATTTTCTTCAGAACCAATTTTTGGATCGCAATCGATCAAGTCTGGGTATTGAAGAATGTATGTACTTTTAACCTAGTATCTAATGGTGGTAGCCTAAAGGTGTTTTTGTTTGGTTGGACTTAAATTTATTTTACAGTTTTGTTCATGTTCGGTCTTTTGCCAACCTCCTTTAATAACAATTAGATATAATTAAACAAACCTCTTATAGATATGTTTTACACCGTTTCATTATTTGGTTTATAATTAATAACTAAATTTAAAATTTTTGAACTGTATATTTTGGAAGCATCCTAACACTAAAACAGAACCCTTCTTACTACTTCACCAAATGACTTTATCATGATAATAAATTGCTTGCACAATGCTCGTGGTTGTTTGATAATTACCTAGCATCCAATTGATTAAGAATAATTTGAAATTGATTAACAATATTTTGGAAAGGATCATCTAATTACTTAGTATTCATTTGATAATATCGACCACTTGACAATCGTTCAGATTTCAATTATCTAGACTTAACATCTTTAAATAATCTTACCCTTCAATCAGTTTCATTGTTCCAACAAACTTAGTTAAACCTTCGATCATCCAGTCAACATCCAGTCATCATTTTATTTTTATGTTGTTTTTAAAAATAAATTAGTGAATGAAACATAGCTTTATCGAAACAAACAATCTCGTTAAAAACCTTAAGATGTTTTTGAAAAAAAAAAAACTCAGAAAAATAATGTCACACTTTTGTTTACATAACTTCAACTGATATAAAATGTAATTTTGTTGTGTTCGGTGTCTGAGGGATTAGACTCCGTCCAACGTCTCTAGCCTGTATGCTCCCACGCCTACAACTTCTCCTATTTTGTACGGACAACCTATTAAAGCTTATTCTCGATCAATTTGGGTTGCACTTTTCATAATACGAGGTTCAATACCTTAAAATGTCTTGATACAACGTTGCTCTTATGTTTTGGCTCCACTCGTCGTTTCAAAGCTTCTCTTCTTATTTTGGCACACTCCATCAATCCTATTCAAGTTTGCTTGAATACTCTCCTCTGAGTTTGTGAGGAAAAACTTGGCGACTCGAAAAGAAGACTCGAGTATTTCGATCAGTATCATAGCATTGGACCCAAATGGCGTTTCTCGTGTAGTAGGACCACGACACCCTTAGGACTTCATTTGACTGTCCAGCTTTACTTGCTTGTAACCTTTTTCTTCAAACCTCATTATATTGCCCTATTGGGCACCGAGGTTATTGGTGTTATAGGGATGTGAAAACTTGCTATACGTCGAGGTTGTGGCACACTTACTTGACTTGGTTGTTTACAAATTGCATATCGTTGTCTATATCAAAAATTTTGGAACTCTAAATCTGTATACGATATTCTTGCAAAGCTTTGAACTTCTAAGGCAAGATTTTGCGTCAATCCATTTTCAATCCGTTCTGTAAAATACTTTACCACTTGTAAGAACTTTAGTTTGGAAAAGGTCCTAAAATATCAACTCCCATATATGAAAAAGTCATGAACTATTTATAGAATGTATGATTCGGACTAGGAATAACTTTGTATGATAGTTCTCATCTCCCAGTGTAGCTTCCAAATATTCCCTTTCTGTCAATACTCGATCTGCCTATGAAGGAAGACCTATCTTACTTAACATTTAGATCTTAGTCTTACTCAATACTTAAATTTAATGAACACTTAAATTATACTATTATGGGGTATTCCCTCACTATGTACTTAATTGGTTAGGGACGATCTCAAGTCCAGGACGATACATTATCAATAAAGAAACATCATTGATAAAAAATTGTTATAAAAATAACAAATTTAGTGTGCATACTTTGTAATAATATTAATATATAAAACCTTTCACGTTATCCGTATTTACTCTAAGAATTAACATTGAAGAATGCAGACTAATAACTTTAGTTTGTTTTGGTTTAATTATAACTTTAGTTAAAATTAAATTGTACCCGTTGGACCATACGAGCTAATGCATATAATCAAAAGATAAATCATTTACTAGATGTTTTTATCAAAAAAATAATCTATAATTTATCTTTATCATAATTCTGAATGAGTTCATTCAAACCAAACCAAATCAATAATTGAAATATAGCAATTCAATGTAAATTATGTAATTTGGCCATGCGGTGAGGGGATGACAAAAATTGCGCTTTCATTAAAGAATAAATATGCAACACATACTCTAATCGGTGATGTATGCCACATTCATGATTTTGAAAGCAACCTCTTGAAGTTTCTCCTGTAGAAGAAAATTAATAAGCTATCGGCTCCAATAAAGATGACATCATGTCAAACCTTTGCATTAGAACTTGCATGATAAATCAAATGAAACCTTCGACAAGATTTTAGCCACGCATTGAGTTCGATTGGAGTTTAATTTTCACTTCATCGTAGCAAGCTTGAAGATCCCTGAACTCGTCAGTATCGGAAAAGCTCACGGCCTGAATATACAAGTTACAGATTATAAAAACTTTTAGGGAATGGGCAAGACAAGCAAACAAGCTAGATTTAAATACAAGTGAAGAGAGTAATGTTTCTTGACTTTTTTTCAACCCTTAACTACACAAAAATTAATTATCTCACCTGTCTGATGACATTCTTCAAGTGCATCTCAGCCGTAGCCAATTGTTTAATACTACCACTAGATGAAAAAATTTCCACGTACACCTGGCAAAGCTCCAAAGATGCTTTTGCAAACTTTTTGAAGCGATCTCGGTCCTTCCATGTGTCAGATCCCTGAAAGAATACAATCAATCATAGTCGTGAATAGGATATGAAAATTGTCGCTACAGATGCATAAGGGATTTCAAAGATTGCTCTCGATAATCAATAAATAATAACATTGCTTGGTCCCCGGTTTTGTTAAAACTACAGAAAGCATCACATCGATGAACAAGAACACTGCATGTGAATGTTTATTTGAATATCTATATCGCCGTAGCATTGTAACTGCAGAGATCTTCGATGTGAAACACTGGTTTACAAGTCTTATTCTTCTTGTGTACATACACAATCCAAATTAACACTATTCTTTCTTGCGGTTATAATTCTAAAATAAAAATGTCAATAAATGACGAAAGAAACACTTTATGATATAAATAAATTTAAGTGAAGTGCTTTCTTTATTTCTTTTTATTATATTTTAAGGTTTTGTTACGTAGAAATTAAGAAATGTAATAGTTTTTTTTATCCTAAAACAGTTATAAAGTTTTCTATTTTCCCTTTTTTTTATTTTTACATTATAATGAACGTGTGTGTATAAATTGAATAAAGATTAGGTAGAGAATAAGAATATAATTAATAAAAAAGTCATTAACGTTATCTTGAACACAGATAGATAAATGAAACCAATATCTTCCAAAATCGAACAATTAAAAAGGAATGAAGGAGCATTTTACGATAAGAAAATAGACTTACCTGGAGTGACCTAACTTGCTTTAATAGGGCTTCAGAACACATAGTGAGATCTCCATTAATTCTGTGCCATTTGGCATATAAGCCCCAGATATCAGGTCCACATCCACTCCCACTTTTAACTATCTGCACCAGAGTATTAAATATTTTTGTTTATTTTACTTGTAGAATAGACAACACTCAATTGCACTCTCATTCTGTCACTGGCATTCTAACAGTTGGATGCAATTTACAGTTAAGCGCACAAACCACTTTAGCTACCTTATCAGTGGGTTGTGATTGTTCATCAATCGCTACACCTGATTAGGTAGAAGGGATATAGGAAAACAGGTTCTTGATAGAATTGAGTACCTGTTGTAAAACCTTTCCAAGTAAAAATAATAGTTGTTCAGTTTCACGTGATCTTCCTGCAACAGATACTTGCTCTTGATATTCTGATCCGGAATCGACAACGCAGAATTGATCTGCTTTAGGCTCATTTTCAGTTATCAAAGGAGGCACATTGCTTGTTGAAACCCGCTTTTCCACCTCCGTTGTGATTCTTTCCAATAATTCGGAATCTACTACCTTATTATTGGTCATGTCCAAAATCATCTGGACAGCTTCCAGTGCCTAAGAGAATTTATCAAACTAATCAATGAACAACCAAAATAAGTTATGCCTCTAGCAGTTAGTTTAGTTTAATCTGTTTAGTTAAATTTAATATGTTGAGGAAATTGAGTTTGTATAAATTCAGCTATCGCTGCCGCATGCTTAATGTTTTCATCAATTATATTCATTTTGCTAGGTATTAAGAAAATAACAATACATCGTTTCAGTGATGGAACTTATAATCGGCAATAAGATGAAATTTCAAACAAGACTAGATCTTTAAGACTTCTTTTGAGAAACTAGTAGTATTTCATAAAACATCCAAACTAATGCATTTCTACACAATCTTGAAATCATTTTATTTTTAAAGCTTAAAGAAGTAACCATGTAGGATATCTACTGGTGAGTGGAATGGAATAAAATTTGAACAAAAATTAGCTCAATCACATACCCCAAACAAGGGGTGGTGATTGGATGGAATAGACCATTTCACTAGGTAATTACTTCATGCACTTTCATAAAATCCAGACAAGGCAATTAATGCATTCATTCTTTCCATCAATCTAAACATAGCCCCTAAGGAAGACGGCAACAAGACATATAGCATGCAGGATAGAGAATAAAACTGCAAAAGGAAAAAAAACATCTTTCATCATTCTATTACTTCAAGCCATATAAGACCCATATGTATCACACTTATTTTGACCAACAAAGGAAGAGAAACCAAAAACGGCAAATACCTGACTGATGTTGCCAACATCAACAGCAACAAGGCTGTAGTTCTCCCACATTCGCCAGCTGTTTCGTCTGTGTTACCAAATATCATTGTGATAGAGAATAAATTTGCAATCATTATGAGCCAATACATATATTGCATCCATGTATGCATCTGCGACAGATATGCATTATGAAAACAGGCAAAGGGAGTGTATGAAAAGTAAAGCTAAAATAAAGTTTCAAGTCCATCATAAATTTGAATATTTTTAATTAAGTCCCTCTTAATTTTTTTGTCTATTGAGTACTCAATTTTTACATTTTTCAATTGAGTCCCTACTATTTAATTTTTCTATTAACTAGGTGACGTAATTATTATCTTGCCACATCATCTTACTAACTTGTCTCCACGTGTTACCAAATGTGAACAAAACCTCACATTTCTTATCACGTGAAGAAAGCAAGATGATGGGATAACAATTAACAGAAAAATTAAACAGCAAGAATTTGGGACATATAAAAATTGAGTACTCAAGAGAACAAAAAAATTTAGTAGGAACTCAATTGAAAAGACTCAAGTTTTTGAGAGACTTAAAACTTAATTAAGCCAAAAAATAGTGTGGTTACATCTTATTGGCATTTAAAGATAATGGCTTATTGGTGGCTTTGTGCTTTAAAGGTTTCATCTCTTTTTTGTAGATAAGGGGGTGCTCCTTTGGTTAATTGTTACCATTATTTTTCTGTTTTCTTCTATTTTTTTGTCATTTGCCATAGGTTATTTCACTTGTGCGCTACTCGCACTTGTTGGTTAGTATCTCATGTACTCAATGTAATTATATGTTTCTTGTGTTCATTGGAAAATATATTAAATGTCTTAATATTATAATGGATATCAAAATTTATTTTTTTTATGATATTTTAAGTTGGTCATTATAAAAAATAACTTTTGGCTCCGCCCCTGGATGCAAAGGAAGTCTAATAGAAGGATTCATACTAAACTTGAATTTCAAGGCTTTTCCAAATCATTATGAACCAATACATTGTTGCATGTGTGTGAGCAAATGCATGTATGACTATGATGCAAAGGAAGTTTAATAGAAGGGATAAATACGGAACTTGAATTTCAAGGCTTCTTTAAATGCAATGAAGGCTTCCTTGCTCTTTTTCTTGATCATATGCCTGCATGTTAAGTAAAACATAAGAAAAAAAGTGACTGGTTTACTAATTTTCCTTACAAGAGTGATACCAAGGTAAAAAAAAATGAAAGCTTGAAAATCAGTCATTAGAATGTCAAACCCTGAGTGAAGGCAATTTTGATCCAGTTTATACAAAGGTATGAAGATACTTCTTTGACACTAGACACCTCAATGGTCAAGCAGTAAATACTACTAGCTAGAGATCTCAAATTTAAACCTAACAAGGAATTGAAAGGTTGAAATTTAAGCAAAGGGGATGACTTCCCTTAGTATGTAGCCAGAATACAGATGGAACCAAAACAGAAAAGATACTTTTACATATTTAAATGTTCGGGTTTGTAACAAAAAATGGTTTACACACTCAAACAAGATAAGGTATTTCCTATTTTTTTAATACAAGAAAGAACTCTTACAAGCATGCAATATTATTCCAAGCTTCCCCATTTTCAGGATCAAGTTGAACAGCACGAGTAAAAGCATCCAGGGCCTTTTCTTTATCCAGAGCCTGTAAACTTTCCCCATTAGCTTAACATGCTAGACAAAGCAAAAATGAAAAAACAAAACAGAAAGGGACTAATCTACATCATCTATCGTCAAAAGTGGGTACTGGTGGTGATTCAGTGCCTAACCATACAAACCCAATCAGGTGATGCCATACATAACTGCATACCCAATTGTGCACATCTGCACAAGTGGTAATCTATGCATAATAACACAAGTCACTTCCAGAAAGTAACTATTTGAACTTTAAACCTTGTCCTATTAAACATTCATTATACCTATTCAATTCACTTATGTTTGCCTAATATTAGTATTGTTGCTTGATAAGTGTAGTGATTACATATGTTATTGTACTTTTCTAACCTCTTCATTCACACTTATACAATGAATTATCCTCAACTTCAGTGAATTATTATATTATGATAGTCAAATTACTGATGTTCATAGTTGAATAAGTCACTACTCGCTTTCTTAAATCTTTTGAAGAGAAATGGAAGCTTGAATATCTGAAAGAGGGAAATCACTTCTGAGAAACCTCACTCAGTGGCAAATTGGTTCTCTCAGTGAGAGGTATGTGAAAATAGAAACAGCTTTAGCTTCTGGATTCACTTGGCGAGACAGTCATTGACTGAAAACCCTCAAACACTCCAAACTTGCCATGTCATTACCCCTCAGCGGGACACCAAATTCACTGAGCAAAAATTCACTCAGCAAAAATTCACTCTACGGACAGGACAAAAGGGAGACTTTGTTATGGGGGAAGGAACTTTTAGCGTTAGTGGGAGCTGTGTGCATGGTTTGGATGTGGATTGCATTCAAGGGACTTCAAGCTTTACATTTTATTGCTTATTTTTTGTACTCCAAATGTTTGGGAGTAGCTAGCCTCACATTCATTGGGGTTCGATATAATGAACCTTGACTCTGTGTAGCTTTCTTTGTATTTCAATGTATATTTTGTCTCCTGCCCATGTTCTTCCTTCATGATTCATGTTTGCATGGTTGGATCATCTATGCTTGTCTAAGTTTCATTCCATTGAAAAATGTTTCGAAAACTATAGGCCAAAGGTGGAACAATCAGGGGATTTTTTATTAGGAATAATAATTGGTGCCTTGGTCATCCATATAGCACTTGCACTTCATGCAAACCTTGTGTCATAGAGAACCAAAGGATTAGTATCTGTAATTAAGGTTTAGACTTGTATCACTAAGGAAATAGGATTTGAGTAAACTAAGAGTGTGGATGAAAGAGTTATGATAGAAACTGTATTGTAGTCTTAATGGCTATTGAGTTGAGGTCATAAAATCCAACCCCGTGATCTCATTATATTATCAACGGCCGTTTTATATCTTTGCAAGTTCATTGGAAAAGACTATAAAAAATTGTTGCTTGTGCTAATGCTAGGATTGTAGTAAGTTCATTTATATCAATTTGATTTACCAACTTGACTACATCAATTGGTACACTTGCCAGGATGTTCGACTTGCTGCCACATCAACAGTAGCAATAGTCACTTTCATTATGGGAATTCAGAATTTCCCTACAAGGAGAATTTGTCCCTTTTTCTAGATAAAATAGTTGTACATTTTATTGCAAATCTAACAGTGCAAAAGCAAATAAATAATAAAGTATAGTGGTCCTCACACAATTACCTTCAACGCAGCAGCCCCAAATGTAAACCAACCATCAGGATACATAGAGTTCATTGACATTGCAGATTCCCTGAATTTGATGAACAAAAAAATATAATATTTAACAGACCGTTCAAAATAAAAAATAAATTATAGTGTAAACAAATATTTTATACGCATTAATGTAATGCTTCAAGTATCAAGATGCATCACACACCACAAAACTTTAGATGTCACATAGTCTCCTCTGTGGTATGCACTGCGAGCCAGAGAACGCTGTCAATCCAACAAAAATAGATCAATTAAGAAAGAAAAATGTAAATAATTTTTTTGAAATATGATACAAGAAAATAAGTAGAAGACAAACATGCATGTGTACAAACATGAATACACACAGCCACACCTTAGCTCTAGCAGACCTATTATTTGAAACTTCCAGAGCTTTTTCATAGTATGCATCATTAGCAGTAGTGTCACCCAGGGAGCACCTAGCAAATTTTATCATGAATGAAAAGGATTATGCAAAACAATCTTCTATAATCTTACTACTTCATTTTTACATTGGATATATACTGTAAGTTAGCATGTCATCCATCCATCGTTGCTGATTTTCTATCAACTAAGTAAATAGAAAAAATCAAATAATAATATAATTAGAATTGGCATCAGCGAAATTTGTCTGTCTTAACTAAAAGGACAGGACATAACATAAGATTTTGGCACAAATAAATGTGTACAAAATTATAGTGTATAATCCAAAGGCAGTTGCATATTTTTAGCCACACTTTCATTGATATTCAAAATCCATTGTATGTGTAGTGTAGCCCATCAGTGAGTAATAGCACACACAAACTAAAATATAAATCATCTTTCTTATATATAAACACATTCTTAAATCCATTATCATCAATATTGTATGGGAGAAGAAGAGACAGCAAGCAATGATATTTAAGTCATGATTTTCTTCTTGAAAAAACACAATCAGCGTTTTATATGCTCTTGGTAGGCCTTTTAGTGATTTCAACTTCATTCAAAATGTTAGTTTTTATTAATTGATATGAAAAGTTCGAGTTAGTGGTAACCATATTTTACTTAACATCAATGTTTATATTCATATCAGCTATGATTATGGCAGCTATTTCAATCCTCAGGAATATTTGGCTGGATCAGAATGTCAGTACTCCTAAGTTTATTCCTTTGCCCAACATTGTATTTGATGAGATTACGTTTGTAGCTTCTCTTGGATGCTCTTATCACAATATCATTATATTATGACTATATAATGATAATTGTAAGTTCTAAAAGGACAGGCAGAGACTGGGAGTCTAACTACAGCTTTTTCCTGTCTCACGTTTTATTTTGTTTTATCCTGGGGTAATTCAAGGTTTCCTCTCAGTTCTACTTTGCTACCTTGTGGTTTAACAATGACACTTCCTCCCATTGTGCATTAATTGGTTGACAAAATAGCTCACTTGCAAGTTGTGTCAATATGACTATCATAAATTCAACTGTATTTTCGTATACATTATATATATACAATACTGCATATAAAATACATCTCCTATATGGAAACTCCGAACATTTTATAACAACATTTACACGAACATTCAAATATGGGCAGAAGTTTTCACACGCACTGAAATATGGACAATTAGCAAGCAGGCATAATTGCAATATTGAATTTAAGGCCTAATATCTGCCTCATTATTTGTCTGTTTTACGCATACTATACACGAATATAAACCCTATCTCATGGGCAAAAAATAAAGAGATCATAGCACTTAGAACTTCAAGTTGGCTTCAGGAACCTTCTTGAAACCTAGAACTGATGGACCTGAAGATTTAGCTTCGAATTTTCGACTTCTATCTTCTGTCTTCGACTAAACTATCCACATCAATTGGAATTTATATGAAGTTTATCAATGTAGAAAATAGACAAGACAGATCAATCGTCAAAGTCACCTATGCGACCATAGTTTTCTGTTTAAGAGATGGTTTGATTCAGCTTTTCCATGGGAAAAAAAAAAAAGCTTTTATTTTTTAGTGTGGCATCACTATTTTAGTGTTTGTTTATGCTTTTGAAAAAAAAATCAAAAACCTAAAAACACTTAGATTTCTGATTAGTTTTAGAAGCAACTTTGGCTTTTAAAAAGGGGGCTAAAATTATAGGTAAATTGTAAAATCAAAATTATTTCCCGTAGTTGTAACTGAACAAAAAAAAAAGGTTTCTGCTTTATATAAAAATTTATATAATAATCACTTCATTATACAATCTTAAAACCATATTTTTTTCCAAGCATCTTAACAGACCCTAAATATGTTTATGGTAAGTAACATGAGGTTCCCATTCCTATACAGCCGGTTTGAAATTGAAAAGTAGCAAGAGAACCCTATCACATAGCGAAGCTGCCTTCTTGATCATGATACATAATAATAATATAAAGAAATTAGGTATGTGCAAACTTGACAGGGTTATGGGCTGCTGGAATATTTCTAAATTTAAGGAATGCATCAGAATGTGTTAGGTAGATTAAATCCTCTTATCCTTTACTAGAGTTGCCCTTCTTTTATCTCTTTACTGAAATTCTCGTGTTTAGGAAATAAGTGTTTAAATATATTTTCTTTTCTGCTCCTCTGATATGTCCTAAGTCCTCCCTGGCTGACCTTGAGCTATTTAAATATTGGTCATATGGTTGAAAGATTTCTTTTCCAGGCCTCTGTTTTAAGAAGCAAACAGATTTTTTAATCAACAAGGTGACACTGAAATTTGGCCAAACCAAAGAGGAGCAGTCCACAATTTACCTTACCCTCCTATCACTGCAAGGTTCCCACATTCTTCTATACCAAAATCTTGTAATAATAATCAACATTTCTAACACAGCACTTTCGGAGCATACATCATTTGAAACACAATAAATTTTAATTGACTGTACAAATATGCAGCACTATTTGTTGGAGAAATGGTTAGAGCAGCTGTTGCTCAAAAGTAATCACAATTCCATTATAAGAAAACAAAATAAGCAAGCCGAAGTAACACACCATAACCTGGGATCATTTGGTCTTTCGGAGAGACATTTCCTGATAAGTTCAACAGCACTTGCTTTCTTCTCCAACAGACTGTTTTGCAAATCAAATATCAAACGAACATCATTGCTAATGAAAGGTGAAGTACGGGAGGAGATAAAATCACTGCTTTATTCATTTTACTTTTATTATACCTGTAGCAGTATATAAGATTATCCCATAATTCTAAATCTTCAAACTCCTTCATTGCCTCCCCTATCAATCCGCATCGCACCAAAAGCAACCCATATTCCCTGAAATTGGAATGAAAACAAAGTAACAAGAAAGTTAAAGAGCCATCAGATTTTTATGAAGCTAAAATACAAAAAAACGATTACAGAGCAGGTGTTTTTACTTCCTTAATGCAGGAATACTAGGAATATAAACAGCATAACAGAAAGCAATTCTTTCTGATATTGATGTAGAAGATTCATGAATACGTTTAACCTGCAAAAAATGCAGTATATTTTTATCAGTTACAATAAGCAAATCAAAACAAACAACTCACTCACTGTAACATGTAGAAGGATATAAAAACTGTGATGTATTATATTTAATAGACAATATTAGACGTAATTAACCTTACTGAATCTTTCGGTCAGTGAAAGATGCTTGTTAGGTGTAAATATTATACAAGTTGTGCATTAGTCTCTCTCAAATTGAAAGTGTCCACTCATAAAAAAGGATTGACATATTTGGAAGAGCTTATGTGGAACTTATTTGGGTTTATGAAAATCACCAAATTTAGATCATAAACTCGTTTAAGAATTTATGTGGTTAGAGTTTATTGAATAAGTGCTTAATTAAGTTGTTTATCCAAACACACCCTAAATGAAATGGAATATGTAGTAAGATGTTGTATAAATATATATAGCAAAATAATTTCAGTTAGTCAATCAGCTACTGCCAGTATTATTTTATAGTTGTTGGGTAGCTGCCTATAAACCACGGTTGTTGCATATTTTAGAATGAGACTGGAATAATAATAGAAGTGCAGTGTGTAGTTCTCTGATCTCTCTGTTTCTCATATCTCTACCCTCCATGTTCTATTCTTCCTCTCTTTCTTCCTGTCACTGTTTCTTTCTCTTTACCACTTAAATCCTATATCGTAGAACAAACAAAAAACGCCCATACTAGTCCTAAGTATTCTACAGAAGGTTTTCAGGTAATTCTCGGATTTTACAGTCCTAAGTATTCTAGGAATAACAGAAGTGAATACCAGACGGGTCTGTTTGAGTTGACATTTTTCATCCAAAGCAATCAATTTTATCTGGGTCCTCAAAATCAAGTTCCTAATTGATCAAACTTACATTTTTTTTTTCAATTTGATCCTGACCAATCTGAATTTCCTGGTTTGAATTGGTTTGCGAATTCAAGTTATCAGATTTACAATATTCCCTACCTGGAGATGTTTTCTTGCGATTCAATATTTTGTAAATATCAAATTGTAACCAATTACTTCATATATATATATATATATATATATATATATATATACATACATATATATATACATACACATACACATACACATATGTATGTATGTATGTCTATGTGTTCTAAGCATCCGTAAAGTGCAGTTTACTCCGCATTCACAAATCCACCAAGTCTCTTAAGCTTTTCAAGATTATCAAAGCATGTTCCCACCTTCTTCGTGGTCTAGTACTATGACCTCCATTCATGTGCCCTATCTTACTGCAGTTGTTGACACAAAATTAGTCAATGCTAATTCTTGGATACCATCATTGCTGATTCGACAGGAACAGAAGTTCATGACCCTATCATTGATTGTTTGATAGCAATCCCTTGTGAAGAGCCCATATACATTGGTTTCAAAATCCTCAGCTCAAGTAAGGTCACTTGTTGGTTAGAATTTCCTATGAAATAGTTCATTGAAATATTTCGGTCCATGTAATCGATTATTCGGTTATAAATATTTGTAACTTCATTTTATGCTTTATCATAATGCTTAATGTTGTTTTCAAAGAAGATTACTCTGAACTGTTAGGTATTGTTACGCTCTCTTTTAAGTAACTAAGTCCCCCATTCCCTCTTGTATCTAAGGAATGTCTATAAGATTCCTGTGTCTTTGGTTCCCACTCGCTTTGTGTATGACCAATTTTTCTCCAAGTAAAGACAAATTAACTGTTAATAGAATCAAAAGTATATTTCTTGTGTATTCTTTGGTACATCACTTATATTTTTATTGAAGGTACCCTCTTGAGGATGTCACACATTAATATGCAGGTTGAACCAGACACCATGATTGTGAGTAATTATTGGATATCTTGTGTATGCTGAGTGCGATTTACTTGTGTCATTTCACATACCCCCAAGTCCTTAAACTCTTCAAGGTATCTAAAACGCACTGATTGTAACCCAAATTCCAATTTAGGTCAACATAAATCATAATGTACAGAAAATCACATGAATTTGGTAGCTTAATCTTTCTCTCTTTTGTGTGTGTGGAAAGCTTAATGACCATTTTTTGTCACAAAAATACAACAACCTTTCATTGCAATAGACATATAAGAAAATAAAGTGTCAAACAATATACATTTGTAATTCCCAAGTTAACATGCTAATCAAAATATGGCATATACCAAGTTATCCATCATCAGTAAGGCACGCTCCTTGGTTCGGCTACGTGATGACTCCCACCGAATACGTAAATTATCACATAAACACCTTATCTAAACCAGGAAAGAGAAAAACATCAAATGCATGTCATGGTTTACAAACTATACAATTTAAGCTAAAAACTAACATTGTGTTAGGATAGGAAATTTTACAATTTCTAAGACATTCAAATATATTGAATTTGAATTTATCTCATTTCAAATTGTTTCATTTTCCAAATGTTTTGTTTAGATAAGGCAATTCAAATTTATTGAATTTTAATTTTCTCATTTCAATAAGGTGTTTCAAGTACCACCAAATGCAAAAAAGAAAATTAAATATCAAACATTTGCCAATAATCTAAAAATATCAATATTGACTATCTTTTTTAGTTGATCTTGGTTGATGTTATTTTTCAATCAAAGTCTGTCAAAAGTTTATCAACTGACATTGAGAAAAACTAGTTTTGGTTGTCGTTCGCCAATATTGTTTTCAATTGATGTCAACCACAATTATTTAGGATGACATCAATCGAGGTTGTTATTAGCTGAAAAACTCTCCTAACTGATGATATTGGCCAAAAACAATCCTGTTTAGGACAACTTTTGGCCAATTAACTAGGATTTCTTTTTGTCAAAAATTTTCTCAATCGATATTAAGGAAGAAAAATTCTATCAACTATTGCCAAAGAACAACATTGGTGTCAATGATAAAATCAATTACCTCCCTCAGACATAGACAAAAAAAATAGTCACAACACAACACACATCAATCAAAAAATTCTAGTTCACATTTGCTAAAAAATATTCTACCCGACATAGACTGAGAAAACCCTAACTGATACTGAGTGAGAAATAATAGTGGTTGACAACAACAACAACAAAATAATCCTAACAATGTAAAGAAAAAAAAACAAATCTTATTAACGACAATAAAAAAAACTAATCTAATCAACTGAAAAGTAGTCCTTTCAATGTTGGCCAGAAAAATAACCTCAAAAATTGATATGAATTTGAAAAAAAAAATGTTTAATGTCAACTGAAAAATATCGTTAACATTGACCAAGAAAACTCTTACTAAAATTGATTGGAAAAAATAAAATAACCCAAATGATGTCAAACAAGAATAAACATGATCATCTCTAGTCTGAAAGAAATCGTCACCAACATTATCGAAATACAATGTTGAGATTATCATTCTCAAACCTTGACGAAACCGAGAATGTCTTGGTTTTAGTCAAATTGATAACATCCCAACCTAAAATCAAACTTATGAGAGAATACGAAAGAAGAGAAGAAACATGAATTTGAGAATATGAAAAATTTCAGATTCTTACTTTTTAGATGAAATTTGAAATTCTCTAATTTGAAGTAATCCAATTACTCTCATAAAATTCTAGAACTTCAATATTTTTTTTTATATTTCAAACCTAAACAACATATTTTGTCATAAAGCATTTTAAATTCTTTATAAAAATGAATTACCCTCTTAAAAATCCCTATACAAACACACCATAAGGAAAATAAACACTTTATGCATTAACAATTGTTTGTGTTGTACAGAAAAGCCTAATTTTTAAACAAATATAAGTTGTAGATTTATGTCTACTTACAGTGAAGTAAAAAGAATGTTGGGAATCAATTGCCTCAATGTAAGGTGCCATATCCCATCCTGAAATCAAGTGACGAACCAACAATTGAATGAACTATTAGCTATATTGTAACATATTGCATTTTCCTCTTTTCAGGAAAATTTAGAATATAATACCAAATGAATTTAGCTTAGCTCTAAGTAAAAGGCGAGGGAAAGGGAAACAGACTCCTAAGTGGTTCAGCCCTTAGATTAAAGGAGCGTTTGTTTCAAGTCATCTTTTTTCACTTCCAGGAACATGAAGATGGGAATACATATTCCTATGTATCTTTTATGATTATGAAAATATTCCAAGGAAAATGACCTCTTCACATTTTAAATTGTTTCTATTCCAATGAGAAGGGAGTGGATATCTGATATTCCATGGTGGTTCAGCCCTTAAATTAAAGGAGCGTTTGTTTCACGTCATCTTTTTTCACTCCCAGGAACATGAAGATGAGAATACTATGTATCTTAGATGATTATGAAAATATTCCAAGGAAAATGACCTCTTCACATTTTAAATTGTTTCAATTCCAATGAGAAGGGAGTGGATATCTGATTCCATGGGAATGGATGCTATTGTCTACAACTACCTACTTCCACTAAATTCTTTTCTTTTTTTTTTCTTTTTTCCAATTTCAAAATTAAATAAGTTTAAATACATTTCAAATTATTAAATACCAACCAAATATGATTCGTAAGAGTAAAAAATGATGGCATAAAACAAGCGCCCCTAAGTATGAATGAATTTAGAGATATAAATTGAGATACAATTGCACGGTTACAACAGTAATCTAGAAGAAAAGTAGTTAAAACAAGGTAAACCAAAATTTATATTGAATTGATCCAGTTTCCACACTTGTTTCACTTCTTTGAGCTTAGCAGAATGACATTATAGGCTATAAGACCACATAATGCCATAGCATAAGTAGTTTTAAACTTGGAAGATTAAAAAGGGGATTCATGTATCCCAAGTATGCAAACGCTAGACATAATATCATGTATGAATGTATAAAATTTAGGTAACCTACGTTGCAATTCGTCATGTCGGGAGCTCTTCTCTATTAGAAGACAATACGCCAGAACTACAGCTTGTTGTGTTGCTGTCAAACTTGGAGTAACATGGGCACCATTTTCCATGCCTTGTGACTTAGTTTTAGAGACATCATTTTCTAACAACTTCGGTATTTTAAGTATGTCTGATGCCTCAGTGGTTTCAAGCTGATGCAAATTCCAGTTATCTTCACCATTGTTGGAATCACATGTTTGGATATGAGTACCCATTAAGTTATCCACATTCGATGTACTTGTGTTTGTAACAAGTACCATTTGCGCCTTAGGCTCTGCCTATGTCCAAAAGTTACATATTAAAAGATAAGTATCATGACAAATGCTATATATCATGCATTTACTATGTTTACCTGATGGACAGAACGGAAACCGAGTACCCCAGTAACTGAAAGCTGAAGCCCAGCTGCATTCTCAGCTAACTCAAAATGCATCCTGAGAGGAAAATGTACTTCATAATAGAAAGATAGCACAGGAGAATCAAAAGTAATATTTCAACATATAGATAGCTTCTCCAGGAATACCTTAGAACATACTGGGGAGCTGTTTGACCTCAGAAAATGTTTCTACTTTCATTTATTACCTATTCTGACTTTAATTACGAAAGGATCACCTTATTTCATTCAATTTCCTGTGTTGAAAATACATTGTGTAGGAAATTATGGAAACAACTTTTCATTGTTTCCTATAAAAACTGTCGAAAAATATAAAATAAAGTAAAAACAAGATGGAAATTTAGTAAATCAAGCTCGTCTCATCGAGTCCCCCAACCCGCCAAACAAAGAAGGCTAGATGAACATCTCACCCAAACTTAATATCAATTGATTTATTTTTATTGAAGATAAATAAATGTAAAAATATAAAGATGTACCAGTTTATGCAATGCAAGCACACCGAACACATGAAAAGGTAAATACGACTTGTGCCCAAATCAAATCTCCCTTTCCCCATGAAAAAGTTTCAGTTAGTTTCGATTCCACTTTCGAAATTATGTAACACATTGATAAACCGGAAAAGTAAAGGAACCACCAAAATTAATATCACAGTAATGAAAATATTGTTATTGGGATATCGCTATTTTCCCAGCAAGAAGAACACGGTCCTTCCAATTGCACATTAAACATTATACAATCATCATTAACATTTTTCATAAATGCTAAGAACCTATATATCACGTTTTGATAGGAAACATTTTGAAGCACACCATCACACAATTCACGGTTCACTGTTCATAGCAACTAACCTGCAAGAGTCAACTCGTCCATATATATATTCCATAATGCCAGCCTCTAAATGAAGCATGGAGACAATATCCAAGCTCTCGCTATTGCGTAAACCATCCTCCCAGTAACTCCGAACTAGTTCCGAAGTGCCGAATTGCTGCAAAGCTTCACTCGTGTAGACATGCAAGAGATCAGACAAGGACGAAGACCGCTCATCCAAAACTCTTTGTTGAAGAAACAAAACCCTCGCAAGCCACCACGACAGGCTTCCAATCTCCACGCGTAAATCCTTCATCCGCATAAGCAACATCTTGGCAAACACTATATACTAGAAAAAAAGAAACGCAACAACACGTTACGAATTATCAACTTGAGCTGAGTCATGTTGTTAGGCGTGAAATGCATGACACTAGTACCTGAAGATTCGAGAACTTCCCAAGCAAGTCAGAACCAGCAGACATAAGCTGATTCCGCGCCCAATTTTCCCATTCATCACTACCATCCAAACACAGAGGACACTTCGGTAGCTCTGTTCCATTCAAAGGCCTAGAGTGGAAACGGTCTCATTTTCTAATTCAAAATAAAAGCACAGATAAAGTGAAGATTGAAATTTTACCCGGTGAAGTTCGCTTGAGTGAACCCTAGAATTGCGGCAACAGCGAGGCACATGACAATTACGGCCCTGCGACGCTGTTCGGCTGCGTTGGAGGCGGCGTCTGTGATGAAGGACTCAGCGCGTTGGACCAACTCGGAGTAGACTCGGTCAGCGGCATCGAGTGGAAGCGATTCATGGCCGCCGAGTTGGAAGACGGTGGCCGAGGGTTGGGAGGTGAGTGCTTGGACGTAGCTGCCGCACTCGATGGACTTCAAGAGGTCGTTGATGAGGCCATCAAAGGATTCTCCGTCGTGGCGGATATCCGACGGCTGCGAAGGACTGAGGGTGCAGCGAATGAGGCGTAGCTCGTAGCCGCGGACGGCAGCGACGTCGGGTTCGAGAGTACACATGCCTTGCGCTCTTCAGCGGTTCCAGACTATGCTCTTAATTCCGTTTCAGGGTTTATGGTTTTGGAATCCCCTCGGTTTAGCTTAGTAAATGTTACAAATTAATTATAACATATATATTGTGTACCAAATTCTTGGAGGTGCATTTAATTAAACCACTATAAGTTAGCATCGAAAATAATATACTTCAGACTAAAATGATTAAAAATAATATATTACAATTTAAAAAATAATATGATTTAAGTAAAATATTTTGAAATGTTTGAATATAAGTTTAAACAAAATATGTAGCAATTGATTTTGATATCAACACTCAAGCTCAAATCACAATACTTATAATAACGAGAAAGTTGAAGGTCAAGAATATGAAAAATGAAATCCATGTAATTCAAGATTTAGGTGGTCCATGCTTAAAGGAAGATTTAAGAAGATCTAGAATTTTCAATTCTAAAAATACTTATTGAAAAGATTCTTTATTTTTTTTAATTTTATTTTAATTATATTAATTTTAATTGAGTGAATTGGGTGGTGGTATGTATATTAGATTAATTTTGAATAAAATTAGGTTTTGATATTAACTCAGAAAGATGAATAGTTTGATACAATTAATATTATCTAATATATATATATATATATATATATATAATGAAAACGGATGACACCCCATCCGGTTTATATAATTTTTTAAAACTTTAACCGGACGAGGTGCCATCTAGTTTAGAATTGATTTTGAAATCAATTGTAAATCGGATGATACCTTATAATTTGAAAATTTATATAAATTGGATGGGATGTCATCCGAATTACATTCTATTTGAAAATATAAACTAGATGACACCTTATCACGTTCATATAATTTTTCAAAATCTAAATTGGATGAGGTGTCATTTAATTTACATTTCCAAATAGAATGTAAACCAGATAGTACTCCTTCTTCAGAAAGGATAGATGATACATTTTTGTAAATTGGTGAGAGTGACTCCTTATTCATATCAACTATTTTACTTGAAATTCTTATTTTATTTGAAACCTAAGTTTCAATAAATTCAAGTTCATATCCTAGACAAGTATGTGTTCTTGAATCCCAATAGAAAAATTCACATCAGATTTTATTTTGAGTGTATGATAAAATGAATTTTTATAAAATTTTAATCCTCATGTGTATATGATCAAATGATTTTTTTATAAAATTTTAATCCTCATGTAAAATTTCGATTCTAATGTAGTGAAATAATTACTTGGATAAATTTAAACATATCAAAAATACTTTCCTATCAAAAATTCTTTTCTATGAAGTTTTAATCTTCGCGTGATATCCATAAAATGTTTTAACATTTGGTGTAAATATTTCTGTAATTTATATATTAGAAACTGTTACAAATTGTTAATTCCAAATTCATTCAGGTCAGCGGTAGAAAAATTGGATAATTTACACACAGTCTAAACTTTATTTTCATCATTATTAAAAAAAAAAGTTTTGCTTTATTTTCATCATTATAAAAAAAAAGTTTTGCTTTCAATATGATGACATCGTTGGTCAAAGATTTTAACTGGAAAGGTACTGTAATCTTCAATTAAATTTTTAATTGGAAAAGTAGAGTATTTCTTTATAATATTGTTTTGAAATATTAAAAAAGAGCATCATGTCATAAACATATTAATATATTTTTATATAGTTGTATACATTATAAATAATATTTTTTTAACTACAAAGTAAAAACACCTATCAAAATATAAAAGGAAATTTAATTTTTATTAGGAGTATTTGTATTTGCAACTAGGTTTGGAATGAGCTTTTGGCATAAAGCATCCATAGATATATAATTTTATGAATATAAGTGATAAGTTAATTTTTATTAGTAATGAATTTTAAATACATTTTTCAAAATTAAATCCAAAATTTAATTCAACTGAGTGCATTTTAACTTTTATTGTATTTTACAATTTTTTAGTATGATGATTTGTGTTATATTTAAGTTTTTCGGTGTATTTGTATGTGAGATTAATTGTAATTGTAAATTTAATTGTATGTTTAGTCTATTAATTGATTAAGTATGCTGCTAATGTGTTTAAAAAGTGTGTGAATATAATTATTTAGATAATATGTACTTTGAGTTTAGTGAGAATAGATTAAATATAGCATTTAGGCGTATTTGTATTTAGTAAGACATCTTTTATGAAAAACTACAAAGTAAAGCACTGTCTTTTTCGTTTCATTCTTCATTACTTTTCACGTTATTTTTATAAGATTTAAAATAAAATTATCACAAATATTAGAAATTCAGATTAGAAATTGGAATTAGAAAATTATTCTCGTTACTTTTCCATCATTCTTGAAAAGATTCAAAATAAATTATCACAAATATTAGGAATTCAGATTAGAAATGGGAATCAATTATAAGATCAAGAGATGCAAGAAAAAATCCTAACATAAATACTCTCATTCTTAATTTTACAAAGTAATCATCCTTATTCTAAACTTTTAAAAGGTATAAATACAAATAGATTTTACTTTCTTTGTAAGTAAATAAAAGATATAATCTATATATTACAAGAAATGATAATTTGTCTTTTGTGGTTAAGGTAACACATTTTAACTCCAATCAAAATGATAATAATTTTATTTTATTATTCCAAGCATGACATAGTACTTTGGTGTTACCAAAGTTATGAAATTCCTTGTAATCTACTTCAACCCTTTGACATTTATCAATAATACAATTTATTCAATACAAAATGTATATTTGTCAATATTGAAGTATGATTTTTCTTTTATAAGGACATTCAAAACAACAAACAAATATGAAAATATATAGAACCATGTACCATTAATTTAATAAATCATCTAACTTAGGAATCAAGTGTCTATACTTGATGGTGATGTTATTTAGTGCTCTACAATATGTACACATCCTTTGATAACTATTCTTTTTAGACACCAAAATAATTGAAAGAGCACATGGGCTCATACTCTCTTGCACCTATTTTTTGTTCATCAATTCTTTAACTTGAGTTTAGATCTCTTTTGTCTCGTGAGGGTTGTCTTTATATAAAACATTTTGTTATCATCTTCACATATCAAACATTTCAATAAAAAAAACAGGATGCAAACTAACTTACTTTAGATTCAACATTATTGTCGATAACAGCTTTTTCCTTTCCAGCCATTGTTGTCAATAACATTAAAACACCTAAGCAAAACATCCAAGTTAGGTCAGATGACCATTTTCACAAATTAACTTGTGTTTATTAATATTGGTCCTAACTTTGCATTAATAAGAAGTTACCCCTTCTTTAATGAGGGGACACCTAAGTACAAGTTTTGGTGACTCAACAATCATCAGTCGCCAAAACTTGTACTAAGATGTCCCCTCGACAGGCCATGGGTAACCACTGATGTTTTGTAAGCTCATAATCACTTATTATTTCACAAAACACCTGTGATTACCCCTTATTTAATGAGGGGACACCTTAGTGCAAGTGTTGGCGACTAAACACACATCTGTTCACCAGTCACCAAAACTTGTACTAAGGTGTCCTCTCGTTAGGTCATGGGTAACCATTGATATTTTGTCAACTCAAAATCACTTATTGTTTAACAAAACGCTTGTGGTTACCCCTTCTTTAATCAGAGCACACCTTAGTCAGCACATAACACCATACACACAACAAACAAACAGATTCAAACATCATAAACCTAAACCCCTAACAAAAATCATTCTTTTTCCACCAACAACTAACAACAACATTGTAAAACGACCATTAAAAACATATTTTCCCTTTCCAGCCATCAATGTTCAAACACCAAAGCAAAACATCCAAGTTCAATCAGATGACCATTTCCACAAATTAACCTGTGCTCATTAATAATGGTTCTAACTCTACATTAATAAGAAGTTACCCCTTCTTTAATGAGGGGACACCTTAGTGCAAGTTTTGGTGACTCAACACACATGTGATCATCAATCACCAAAATTTGTACTAAGGTGTCCCCTCGACAGACCATGGGTAACCATTGATGTTTTGTAAGCTCAGAACCACTTATTGTTTCACAAAACACCTGTGGTTACCCCTTATTTAATGAGGGGACAACATAATGCAAGTGTTGGCGACTAAACACACATCTGTTCACCAGTCGTCAAAACTTGTACTAAGGTGTCCCCTCATTAGGTCATGGGTAACCACTAATGTTTTGTCAGATAAGAATAACTTATTGTTTAACAAAACACCTGTTGTTACCCCTTCTTTAATCAGAGCGCACCTTAGTCAACACACAACACCATATACACAAGAAACAAACAGATTCAAACATCACAAACCTAAACCCCTAACAAAAATCATTATTTTTCCACCAACAACCCACAACAACACTGTAAAACGACCATTAAAAATATATTTTCCCTTTCCAGCCATCAATGTTCAAACACCAAAGCGAAACATCCAAGTTCAGTTAGATGACAATTTCCACAAATTAACCTGTGTGCATTAATAATGGTTCTAACTCTGCATTAATCAGCGGTTACCCCTTCTTTAACGAGGGGACACCTTAGTGCAAGTTTTGGCGACTCAACACACATTTGTTCATAAGTTGCCAAAACTTGTACTAAGGTGTCCCCTCGTTAGGACATGAGTAACCACTGATGTTTTGTAAGCTCAAAACCACTTATTGTTTGACAAAACACCTGTGGTTACACCTTCTTTAATGAGGAGACACCTTAGTCCAGGTTTTGGTGACTCAACACACATGTTTTCATCAGTTGCCAAAACTTGTACTAAGAAGTCCCCTCGATAGGGCATGGGTAACCACTGTTGTTTTGTAAGCTCATAACCACTTATTGTTTAACAAAACAAATGTGGTTATCCTAGGGCACGCCTTAGTGATCACACAACACTAATGCCAACAACAAATAAACAGATTCAAACATTACAAACCTAAATCCCTTACAAAAATCATTCTTTTTTCACCAACAACCAAGAAGAACATTGTAAATCACATAAAAGACCAAACTTTACTTTAACCACCAACGGAAATCAAACGACAAACAAAAAGACCTTTTCTATTCCAGCAACGACCAAGAACAGAACTATTAAACGACCAAAAAGACCTCCTTTTCTATCTAAAAACTCAAACTTTACTTCTACCACCACAAACTCCAAACGACAAACAAAAAAAACATCCCTTTCCATAAAAAAATCACTTAAAAAGAAACCTTTCCTTCCTTTTCCAACGTAAATGACATAAAAAACCAACCTTTAAGTTCAATGACGAACTGTTGAGGTGGACGAAAGCACGGCTAAGAAGACGAGAGTAGGGAGACCAGGAGACAAGAGCAGACAAAATGTAGTAAGAGTGCACAGACGAGTGCAGAGAGAGCGAGAGAGTGAGACGAGTGCAAAACGAGCGAGAGAGTGAGAGTGCAAAGCACACCAATGCTTTTGGGCTTCAACATTGCTTCAGATGCCATTCACTTTACACACTTGATTAAAAAACTAATATTTTTGTCACATCAGCAGTGTCAAATGAATATCATGCCATGTAATGTCAAAATAACATTACTCTTTAACAAAAGCACACACATAAATAAAAGCATAAAATTTAAATAAATGCACGTAATAAGTTTAACATGGTCAGAGTGCAAGACCTACACCCATACTCAACAAATTTATAATTAATCAACATTTAATTTTTTTTTTCCAAAATTGTAAGCCTTCTCATATAATTCTTTAAACAAAATTTGCAAATCTTTTCTCATAACACACAACTACCGAGCCTTCGATACATCCAAAAGCTTATTAAGTTGTAGTAACAATATTACTATTTCCTACTTTTTTCTTTTTTTATATTACTCAACGCAAGACTTCATTAAAATTAAGAATAGAGCATGCACTTCTTATTCATAAAAATGCCCCAAACTGCTTGATCCCGCATTACTAAAAGGACCATCCCTTAACATTTGAAGCAGCACTTCTTATTCATAGAAATGGCCCAAACTGCTAGATGCAACATTACTAAAAGGACCATCAAGTCCGTTAACATTTGAAGCACCAACAGATGATAATCCATCTTTCCAGTTCTTCCTGGATTTACATTCATTCCTTCCAACATTGGGATGCTACCATGACGAATTATGAAGATGTCGACCATATACAAGACTAAAAAACATTGGCATACAAACTATTCTCTATAACCAAAAGGCATGTTTGCAATTGGGAAGTAACAGGGTTTGTTAAGATTATAAAAACCATTTGAATTGTAGGCTGCTGATTAAGTCCAAGTATGGTCATGATGTTGGATTAATTATTTTGTGGACATACATAAATTAGTAATTTCTCTAGATTAACTTATTTGTCAAAATATTATGTAACCATTATTGTTATTATTTATTTGATTGTTATTATTTATTTGGTTACATAAAATAATATTGTTTATATTGTGTGAAATATTTATTGGGTCAGCTGATAATAGGTGGGCTGAGTCTATTATTAATTAATAATATATAGAAGAGTCCCTACAACTGCTTAAGGTCAGTTTTTTTATTCTGCCCTATTAAATAATAAAGAAGACAATTCTCTCTGTATATGTTTCTGACCTTGGAGCAGTTTGTACAACATGATAATGAATCAAAGCTACTCTCCAGGTTTTGATTCTTCTTATCTTTATATATTATGATGTTCTCATATGTCATAATCATACTGAAATTTTATTGGTTATTGTGAAGAAAATTTAATGATGTGGGCAAGTTTCAATTAGACAATGTGGAGCTCAATAGACAGGAGATATGTGTAGACACATTTTATTGTGCTTTGCTCATGAGTTTACATCTCAGATGTTGTAATTCCATATGCTCATTTTACTGACGTTGTCGATATGGCTTTAGGATTTTCGAAAAATTGATTGATTTTTAGTTTTAATATTTTGTTGTTAAATTGATATTGTTGAATTGATAAATAAAAACCCAATCTTTTGTTTTTCTCCAACATAAGTTTGTTAATGGTACTTCTATTTATCACATTTGGCTTACGCATATCTGCCTCGTAAGGCCAAGTATAGTTTAGTGTTTAAAATTGTTGTTTTTCTACTGGTTTTTGTACTCTGTACGTTGCACAATCTATTTATCTTCTAGACTGTTTGATCAAACTAGGTTGGTTTACGTGCAAGCTTTATGTTATTGTTAGATGAATACGGTGTGCTTGTCATTTCCTGTTGGGTCTTCTTATTTTTTATGATATTAAAATATGAAACTAGATCTGATGACTCCTGTAACATGATACATGACTATTGTATACTCTCTTCGATTTGTTCTTTATTCCAGGGAAGAAATAGTTTTGGTAAATCATGTGATGGTTTTTATTTATTTAGTTATGCATAAATGATATATATTTCGTTCACATTAATTAATTCCTTTATCTTATTAGTGAGGCACTGTAACATTGTGACCATTATTAATTAACATTTTATATCATTGATGTTCTTATCTGAACTAAGGCAGCTTAGCTATATGGAAATTATTAATAACTTGATGCATATTCTGGATGCACTGATCTCTCTTCCAAAACAATTAAAATGATAGTGTATGGTTAAGGAAGTAGAGATTTTTTTTCAGAGCCTAATGTGCCTTTAACAAATGGTCTTTATCATAGGACCTTAATATTGATAGGACCTTTGTTACCTATTGTATTGTTATCAAAAGAAAATTAGTGCACAATTTCATATTGTGCAAGTGTTTCCAAGACTTCTGCAAATACTGCACAAAGGCAGAGTACTAATAGTTGTTATGATGTTCTTGTTTGTAATCTCTAACTAGTTGCATCAGGTCGCCAAGTGGAAATATGATTAGTGAGACCGTTCACTGTTATATTCATCATTTATTAGTTGTATTAGGACGTTAACAACTGATTTTTAGTTTAGGATTTTGTAATTGGTGGAATTGTTATCCAATATGGTGTATGCTATGCTAGTATAATGCTTGCTGCACATAACAATTGGGTTGTTGTGGGCAGTCCATACGGGTTTTAAATGACACTTGCGATTGCAGTTGTGATTTTGTTTTGCAATTTTTAGTTTGTAATCCTTGGTATTGTGGATGAGGTGGATGTAATAGGATTGTGGAGACCAAAAATACCTTGATGTTGTAGCTGCAATTGTGGTTGTGGACTGTTTTCTAATTTTGCTACTTATCACAGCTGCCTGAGATGTTGTTATTTTGTTAGATGGTGTGGAGGGGATATCGATAGATCTGACATTGTTGATGATTCCTCTCTAGTAAATATATGATTATTTCTTTCAATCGCCATTTGAGTGAGGATAATATAATTTATCAGTAAAGGAAGAGATTTACTAGTACTTCAAATTTATAGTCGTAGTCATGGCTATTGCTGTGTTTATAGAGTCCAAAATAATCATAATCCATTTTTCTTCCTTCAATTGTGAAAAAGTTTTATATTAAAATATATGTGCATATATCACAGTATCATGTAGTTATTTCTTTTATTTTTTTTTTGTTTGGTAATAATGATGGGTTGTGATTTAATGTTTTGATTTTTGGGAGTAATAAATTTTGTTTAATGTTAATGAGAATATTTATTAGCAATTCGGGAATTCGGGATGCATTATTGGTTCTGCTATGAATTCTCATCTTCAGTTTAAATCTTGCATCCTTTCCTAATATTTGATGTGCGTGACTTTAATTTGGGACAACGTGTTGGTGATATTGTAATTATTGCTTTTCTTGTGTAATATTTTATTGAAAATTTATGATATAAATATATTTTGATAATATTGTTGTATATTTTTTATGATTGAAATTCGTCTTCGCGGGACGGATTGTGATAAAATATCAATTTTGATAATATTGTTGGATATTTTTTATAATTAAGAGCTCACCTTCGCGGGACGGATTGTGATAAAATATAAATTTTGTAAATATTATTGGATGTTTTACATAATTTTAGTTTCACCTTTATGAAATTAATTATGTTAAGTGCATTATTCTGTTGTTAAACACTATTATTTTTATTGTTGCATTGAGATTTATATTAATAATAAACTTACCCTTTAGTTTGTTTATTTTTAACGTAATTTTTGATAAATGGTTTATTATATTATTAAGGTTTTCAGTATCTTCTCGATATTAGCTTTAAGGATATGATATTATGGTTAAAAGCTTAACAAACTTTGTGGGTTAATTTGCTATTGTTGATACGTTTTGTTCCAGCTTTGCCTATCCAAATAGGTTTTTTGATCAAGTTGAATGTAACTAATTATGAGGACTGAGAGAGAATTTTTCTAAATATGTGTTCTCATAATAATTGTAAAATTGCACAAATAGAGAAAAATAAATTCCTTATGCTTCCGCTGTTGACATCTTATGTATGTTCAAGTTTGCACACGTTTTGATATGGCTTTTGTTGTTAATGTGCTTGGATGATACTTGAACATATTCCCACAGAGTTTATAATTGTATATCCCTTTACTAAGGGATTGACTGTTAAAGTCTTTGTTGAACACGTAACCCGTATGGGGTATAATAAGGGTTTTTTGATATATTGGTTTAGTGGGAGTTTTTCTTTTATGTATATGTACTTCCCATTTGGACCTCATTTATTGTTTATTGTATTGTCGTATTGTTGAAATGATTGATAATAATAATTTATTGTTGTGACGACAAATATTGTGTATTGTCATATTTCCTTTATTTTGATTTGTGCAATTAATGTTATGACATAATTTTGAGACATTTTGGACCCAATCTCAAATTGTTATTGTGGTGAGATTGTTTTAATCTCATATAACATCTTGGGTGGATGATTGAAACATATGATTGTCTATTTTGTATTGCCATATTTTGTTTATTATGATTTGCACAATTGGTGTTATGGTATAATTTTTAGACATTTTGGACCCAATCTCAAATTGTTATTGTGGTGAGATTGCTCATATAGCATCTTGGGCGGATGATTGGGACATAATTGTATTTATAAAGGTCACTCTGAAATGTAGGTGTTTCATTTCTGTACGAAATCATCACTCCTTCGAGTGTGATTTTCTACGGTGATAAGATGCTTACATATTTTATTTTGGATCTTTTAGTTAGATATGTTGTAATATTTTGTCATTTTACTGTGGTCACATGTTGTGAGTTGTTTTGGATTAATTTTCAATATTGGGATTTAATTTATGTTGTCCGAGTGGAGATTGTTGAATTAATTATTTTGTGGATATACATAAATTAGTAATTTATCTAGATTAACTTATTTGCCAAAATATTATGTAACAATTATTGTTATTATTTATTTGGTTACATAAAATAATATTATTTATAATATGTGAAATATTTATTGGGTCAACTAATAATAGGTGGGCTGAGTCTATTTTTAATTAATAATATATATAAGAGTCCCTACAACTGCCCAAGGTCAGTCTTTTTATTCTGTCCTATTAAATATTAAAGAAGACAGTTCTTTGTATATGTTTCTGACCTTGAAGCAGTTTGTACACACTCTTCTTTCTCATTCTTTGCAGATAGGTCATTGATCAGGAACAAACGAACAGGATAATAAATCAAAGCTAATCTTTATTTCAGGTTTTGATTTTTCTTATCCTTATATATTATAATGTTCTCATATGTCATAATCAAAATAAACTGAAAATCCTAATTAAATTATTTCTTTAATGTGAGTGTTATAATCTTCTGATTAAGTCTTTTGGCATGATCTGATAGTAAACTTCATGCCTCCTAAAACAATCCTCACGTTAAAATAGCTAGTTTCCAAACTTTCCTAATGGGTTGAGCCTAAAAGGGGTGAAGGAGACAAAATAACTCTGAACAACCAATACCAAAACCTTTTTTTTTTTCTGTGTGAGTGTGCCACCAATACAAGAAGCATTGCTGCTTGTAAGGTGATAAAAGAAAGTGGCATGCGTGTAGAGTAGGCGAGGTTGAGGTTAGGTTGCGGAATGAGAAAAGATGGAGGAGAAAAGATGAAGCAGATATATAAAAATAAAATAAAATAGATAAATTAATTATTTATTTATTTTAAATACAATAAAAAACTTTTTTCTTTTAATTTTGTGTACTATATATCTTTTATCATTGAAATACATTTTTCCTAGTTTTTCAATCTTATTGTTTTATTATTTTTAATATTTTATATTTTTTTCCATTTTTTATTACTATTTTTTCAATATTTTATATAATATCTGGATAAATTTGAGTATTGACAAATTTATGTATTTCTTATTTATTTGTATATTTAATTTTTAATTATAATTACATTACAAATAAATTTCTATCTTAAGTTAAGAAAATATTAAAGACAAAAAAAAAATAAGAACCTACTTAAAAAATGTTGTATTGGAATAATTTGAAATAATAATGATTTAAATCTATAGATTTCACAAAAGATATGTCATTTTCAAAATTATTAGGATCTTATATAAACATCTTCAATTGCCTGAGCATGTTACTTTACACCCTGAAAATGACCTGGGAGTTTGATACATTGAATATGCCAAATTCCCATCCCAAAAGCCATTAAATGAAAACCACCTGTGCCAAAATGTACCCCCAAACCCAAAGAGCTCAACTTGGGCCATTTTCATGCATGGTATACAAATTGTGTATTTATTCAAATTTTTAAAAAAAATAGGATTTATGAAGTAGCTTCTTCCATAAAAACGGGGTATAATTTTGGTGAATAGATTTATCAACTTTTTACTAGAACAGACTTATGGAACATACCTGTGGTTCTTTTTTCTTTTCTCATAATAGCAAAGAAAATGTCTGATTTTTCACAGGTCATAAATGAAAAGGAAAATAGATTATTGCTCCACTTTATCTCATGAATTAATGTATCACCCATATATCCATGCTCCGCACATGCAGATAAAATTGCTGAAATTTCATTCCTTATCAAAAGGTAGGGTGTCTTTTCAGCCCTAAATCATGTTCCTTAACTAAGCACACACCTGCCTTATTTTTCTGTATGACTATTGGTTGAAAATAAATTCGAAAAGACTGAAGACCTAGCCATTGTTTTTTGTTTTATTATAAATTTAATATATTAAAAAATTTCCAACTTGAATATTTAGAATTAATATATAATAATTTCTATCTTACTTGTTAGTTATGTATATATAACACTATCCGTGAAATTAACATCTATACCGACGTAAAGTGATGGTAATCTATCTAATTACATCACAAGAATACACATGTTAAATATTTAGAGACTTGATTATAAGCTTACAAAAAGAATGAGTATATTTAGACGTGTTTGGACCTTCAGCTATAGGCTATTAATGTTTGCGGAGATCATTGTACAAGACATGGAGTATAGAATAAAAGACTTATAATCTACCAAATATAATAACTAGAGTTACGATCAGGAGGATATAAGAAGACTAAAGTTCAACTTCAACAGAAGCAAGTCTTATCATCATTAACCTAATTTTATTATGTAAATATGTATTAAGTAGTTTAGAATTTAATAATCAATGTATCCGGTCACATAGTGTAGAATAATTGGATCATATATTTAGGCCAATTATAATAAAACATTGGATCTTGTATTTGTGTTATGAGTAGATTAGGATTATAATTAGATAATGTAGTCTATCTAGGACTACAATTGAGTTTTCGTAAGCCTAATATAAAGGCTAGGATGTCTAAAGAAGTGTAAGACACATGGAAAGGAGCAAAGAAGGTGTGAACACGCATAGAGAGCATGAGTAATACATGTTATACTTTCATTTGAGAGGACTTTATGAGCTAGGTTTTAAATTCTTTTGAATTTAAATTTTTCCACTCAATTTTGTGAGCCTTGAATGTCTGACAGAATTTAAATTTTTCCACTTAATTTTGTGAGCCTTGAATATCTGAGATACTTATAAATAGAGGTATCATGATTTTGTAAAAATTAAATTGAAATGAGTAATAAAATTGTGTCAAATTGATGCTTTAACTTATTCTTAAATTGTAATATCTTTCTAGACTTTTACCTAGACTCTTAGTGAGTTAGCCTAACTTTCCATTAAATCTAAATTCTAATTTCACGTTAGCCTAACTTTCCATTAAAATCTAAATTCTAATTTCACTTTTCAAATGTCGTGAGATATCTACCTTAATCAAAGCTTCCACAAATTTTCTCCAAATTTTATCTAAAGAAGAAATCAAAAACATTTTCAAAAGGTACACTATTCCATCAGAGAGGAACTAAACTCTTTTCTTAAAATAAGTTATCTTATTATATTATTCTTTTAAAGAAAAAGAAATAAAACTAAATATGTTAAAATTAATAGGTCTTTTTAAGAAAGATTCCAAATTAATCACCAAAACAAACCGTTAGTTTTGAAATTACTAATAATTTTCTTAAAAAGAGATTCACTAAAAAAATTCAACAATAATAAAACTTGAATTAAATACTTATATACTACTTCCAACATGTGATGATGAATTTTAAAATTTTTTTTATATATTATTTAACTTTATTATTTTTACTTAAGATGTAAGTAACTCATACTTTAAATATCAAATCTTCTTATTAGTTATATATGTACCTTCACCATTCAATACTCACAACAACTGTTAACAAATATAACGAATATAGTATTAACATATAACATATTTTCAAATTTTCTCTATAGAATAGAAATTCGAGTTAAATATATAATTATATAGACTAATTAACAAGTTAGGTGTTGCTATATAAAAAAGTATATACGTTTATTTTAATCCTAACCGTATAAATAAAAGTATAAATTTATGTCAATGGTCATATATTCAATTCAGTTTAAATTTTGGCATGCAGAATACAAAATGCTTCTTGCACTTAACAAATTCTTAAAATATGTCCTTGTTATTTTATATATTAAATAATTTATCTTCTTCTCATATTTACATAAATATCTCTCTCATATCTTATTTTTTATAATAATAAAAATAATATTGAATGTTGTTAAGATATTTACAATTTAATATGATTAATTTTAAAAATTCAGTTTAACACATTATTTTCAAATATTTAGTTTTTTGATAACTAATTCAATGTTACTTAAAAAAATATAGATATTCCTTAATATTTATTAGATTTTTTTATTATTTATCAAGAAAATTTGTTAATATTTATTAAGAAAAAGAGAAGTTAACAACTTTTTACTTGATTGCATTTATTTGTATACATCATTATGGAAAAAAAGATATTTAATAAATAAATTTTAAAATAAAAATTTGAGCATTTGTTAAGTGCAGGAAACAATATACATAGTGGAGAAAGCAACTACCTTAGATTTTTTATGAACACAAATGGACATATACCACATGTGTTCTTTCAACAAAATTTACACACAAACACACACACACACATATATATATATATATATATATATACATATATATATATATATATACATATATATACATATATATATCCTCAAATATTTTAAATTTAATTATTTAACTTTTTTAAGTTAATTTTACAAACCAAATCTATTACATTTAACAAATCAACATATAACGAGTTTATTAATCATGTTAAATATTGCATATTTTTAATTTACTCTCCATTATAGTCTAAATGAAATAAATCTTAATAGATTAAGTAAGACATCCATGTGTTTAATAGGACAAACTACAAGTAAAAAACTAAAGGAAGATTAACAAAAAAGAATTTGATAACATTACTTTTATGAAAGGCATAAAAAGTTATAACTTTATGAGGGACAAAAATTTCAGTAAGTCATTTTTTTTTCTAAAAATGAAACATAAATAATTTAAAATACACCGACTTGTAACTCGGACTTTCGTCTTCTTTCAGCCAGCATGTGACCACTACCCTTCTTTTCTGTGTGATATGTATAGCAAATAAATCACATAGCACATCACCAAACACATAAAATTACATTCTTATACGTTTGGATTGTTCTTTTTCTGAACTTTTTGAATTATATTATCTTTTATATATATATATATTTTAAATTTTCTCACATGAACCCCTTTTCATATTTATAGATGTCAAACATATTAATATTTATTTTCAGATATATTCATTATCTGAAAAAATACATTGTCAATCTTCAAATCTATACGAAGGAGAGTATCTTATATTTCAAGAACATAAATTATTGTCCATGATAATAACTTATTTTCATTCTTTTTACTTTTAATTAGTTAGGTTTTATATATTTAAAAAATATCAAACACGTGAAAATATTTTTTCTAAATATAATATCGAGAATGCAAAATTATACCTAAATTTTATTTTGCTTGTTAAGTTGTGTGCCTGAACTCTCAAGTAATTTCTTCACAAACTTATACGCATACAAGTTGATAATTGCTGTCAAATATAATATTGTTTTAGAGTTAACATGTTACTAACGGACTTTAAGTATCTATTAAAATCAACAAGCTAAATAAATATGATATAGTTCTTCTTTAGGAAAACAGTTAACAATTCATAAAAGTATAGATAAAAGCTTCAAATACACCTTTTTGTGTAATAAGATAAACTATTTATTTCTTTGTGGTAGATAAATTTTAATATATTTAATATTATTTAAAATATTTATCTTTATGAACTATATTAATTATTTTAAAATTCTTTGTGTTGCCAAAATAATAACTTTTGATTTATTTTGAAAACACAAGCAAGTTTATCCTACTTAGATTTCATGAACTTTTTTTTTCTTAAATAGCAGTTGCTATCAAACTATAATTGAAGTTAGAAAACAAGTAGAATTTAAATCAGAATTTCATTTTGTAAATAACTCAACACTTTAATATAGTTTTCTTTAAAGAATTAATGATTTAAAGACCAACCGTTATCAATCGGATAAAAAATATATATATTGTCAGCAACACATACGAGTTTATCTCTAAGCCTGTCCCAGTACACGGTATGCTAACTAATTAAACGTTTAAACGTATTAAAACAATAAAAAAAATGACAAAATTATCTTAATGTTTATTTAATTTTTTTCATAAAACGTGCTTATGACCACTAACCAGCTCATTTACACATCTACTGGGTATAAAAAAAAAGTCCAAGTGATTTTTACAAAAAGCTTTCTCACATAAACAAAACCATGTAAACAACCATTTAATTATTCGAAACAGAAAGTTTCCATTGAAATTCA
>Ga0099825_1000377_pt1 | contig 45031 bp, 16 predicted proteins | sample SiratroredBW_FD_76838 | JGI IMG/M metagenome (GOLD analysis project Ga0099825, IMG submission 76838) | Root nodule microbial communities of legume samples collected from California, USA - Siratro red BW | ecosystem: Host-associated > Plants > Roots > Nodule | place: USA: California | collected...
AATAATAATAATAATAATAATAATAATATTGTTATTCAATTTACCTCATGGTGTATTTTTAAATATTAAATTATTCTATTTTTAAGTATTAAATAATATAATTTATAATTAAAAATATTCTAAAAATATAATAATAAATGTTTTGAAATTGAAATTATAGAAAAATATAATTCAAAATCTGTGATATAATTAATCCAACATAATCAAGAGTGAATTAGGTTGAATTAAATTTAATAAAAAAATTCTCATTTAACCTAATCCAAAATTCTTTTATTCGAATTGAATGATGAATTTCTTTTAACCTAACTCAATCTGGCTCTCTATTTTTTAAGCTGAATTAACAAGTTTGTATTGACAATTAACTTATATTTGTTGGAAAAATTTATGGATTTTAATGCTAGTTTAGTGTTTTGAATGATGAAAAATAGATATGGGATGATTGCATGGTCCTAACCAAGACCATGAATCATGAGGTTAACACTTGTGTATAAATATTCTTTCTATTTACACCATTTTTATAGAGAGATTATTGTGGTGGGAAGTTTTATTTGTGGTTTACCTAATTTAATGTTTTTGCACCTCTATCTTAAAACAACTAGGATCTATAGGTAATTAAAAGTACAAGTTATTTTTTGTTTTTTGGTTTTATAATATCATATATTATTTATTTAGTTATGGGAAATATATGTGTATTTTTGCATAATATATTTCATAAGAATGAATTAATCATCCAATGCAAGGATCAACTTACATGAAATTGTTTCCACTCAAATAATGGTTTGGAGTTCATCCCATAGATCAATATAAATATATGAATCAAGTATGTGTATGAGTTGATTTATCTAATCTTATTATTTAAATATATAAAAATATCTTGAATTTAATAAATTTTAGATAAAATCGTTCTATTTTCGGCTATCATTATTTTTTTAACACAATCGCTTTTCATTTTGTTTTGTTTTTTTCACTTTCTTCAATTTAGAATGATTGCCGTTTAAAATTTTTACGCCATTTCAATTTTAGAACATGCAAACTAGCTTAACCTGTCAATGTTACCTAAAAACCTACATCACCGGACAGGTTTTGAACTCGTCGTTCTTATTTTTATTACTAAAGTTAAGAAAAATATTAATTAAAACTTGGGAAAATGGATCTTAATGATATTCCTATAACTTATAACTTTTAAAATAGATATTTAAATAAATAACATTCACACTTTTTAATTTTTATTAAGCATTTCATTTTTTCTTTTTTAAATGAATAATACTCTCTTTTTATTTTTTTATAATCTTAATTAATATTACTTTTATTTTAGTGTTGGTGTCACAACGAATATTAATACTATAATGTAGGAGTTGGTCCAGTGAATATTAGATGGTATATAGCAACAAGCAATAAAACTATCTTTTATTTGTATTGAAATTGTTTAATAGGTTAGTATTCGTGCATTGGTTGACACTAAGCATTATCTTTTCGTTAAAAAAAAAAAATTAAAACTGTGTCTTTTGTGGTATTCTGGTTGATGTTAAGAGAGAGTGATCGTTCATGAAAATATGATTACGTGGTAAGTACACGTTTCTCTATAACTTAGTTTATCATTAACAATGACTAATCTGATTAATATTTTTGACAAACTTTTCCTTTTAAGTATATTTATTTTATTTTGAATTTTGGAAGTGGTGGTAACATTATTGAATATTAAGATTAAAGTATATGATTGAATCTGTTTGGTTGCAAAGTGACTAAGTTTGGGTCATATGTCCTTTCACTTCCCCTGCTCATAATATGACCCTGCTTTGAGGAGGACATAGAAACACAGTGTTTTTGCAGTGACCTTCAAAACTCTTGAAGAGTCACTTTTGCCTTCTCCATGATTCCAAGATTTTAGTTGAATCACTTGAATCCCTTGTTAGGATTTGTTGAGATTTTAGGAGGAGAAAAAAATGACTTTGATTAAGATTGTTTAGATTGAGAAAAAGATAAGTGAAAAATGGAGAAAAAAATGATAAAAAATTGTAATAATTTATAAACACATTTCTTTATAACATATATAAAAAATATAGACTATTAATAAATTATAAAATATACGCAAAATTGTATGTAATAAAAGAAATTTAACTTTTATAAATAAAAATTGTTTACATTGTTAATTTTAAGGATTTATTTGAACGTGTCTTTGGATGAATGTGAAAAAGTCTTTGAAAGTAATAATTTAATTTAATATATTATGTTTAAACTTTAATTTAATTAATTGTGTGTTTAATATAAGTACACGTATACTGGTTTTATTTATTTTTTATTAGAGGAAGATAGTTATTTCTAAGTTGAGAAATTAGACTAGTTTTGGTGGAAGTTGTAAAAGGAAGTAGATAAGATCATGAAGAGTGCATACATGAAAATTTATCTTTTTATTAATTTTAATAAATAAAAGTTAGTTTAAATTTATTTTGATTATAATTTTTAGAACAAAAATTATTTTCATTATAATTTTACTTTCAAGTAGTAATTGTAACCCGAGTTTATTTTATTATAATTTCTAATTTAATTAAATCTAAAAGGAGCTGTTGTGAAACAACTCAAACCTAATTAAAGTTTAATGTAATATTATAGTTTTCAGTTAAAACTACAAAAAAAAAAAAAAAAGAGATAACGTCAATGTCAAATAAATAGGAAGAGTTTGACTCAAACATCAAAAATATGATATTGATCTAGATGGAAAATTTTTAAATTTGAATTTTATCTTCATTTTCTGATCACATATTTTAATATATGAGAATTAGAAAATTTTTGAGATATTTGTGAGAATAATTATTTACTTTTAAGTTTTGTCTTAATTTTCTGAAAATTTTGTGGTAATTTTTTTCATAGAGTTTATCCTGAAAATAAAGATGTTTCACACATCAAAAGCTTCTTGCATTACTAAGTATTTTTCACCTTTTTCTATTTTTATTTTGTCTTTGAGTTCCTGTTTTATTTTGTTTATGTTTTAATTTATCTTTATGTATTTCTTTTTGTGTAAGTTGTAAAATTTCACTTTTAGGTATTTTTAATTATTTGTTATACTTTTATTCTTATCTTAATATTATACATTAAATACCGTGTTATCTGTTTATATCTATCTTCTTTTATCTTTCTTGTTCTTTAAAAGTAATAAAACTTACTTTCTCATCAAATGTTTCAAGAAATATTTTCAAAAATTTGTTAATAGCTAACATAATTTTAAAGAACTAATTCATTCCTTTTTCTTAATTAATAATTTAGTCTTATTTTCTAACCTCTTATGCTTAAAAAGTGAACAAACCAAACTTTAAGATTCTAAAATCATAGAACTACTGACTTGGAAAATGTATAGAATGAGAAACTAAAGTAGATTAAATTTTTAGTATATATGATGTAGAAGGTGACGACCACATCAAATTATCTTTTTTAGAATTTAAAAACTATGATATGATATGGTGAAACAACTCTTGTAGACATGATCTCTTGAAAGAACTTAAAGTTATACATCCACATTAGATTTGTGCCTTTATATTATAAGAAAGAACTCATTTTGAAACTCAAATACTTCAACAAGAAGACATGAGCGTTATTTTAAATTCATGGAAATTGATATGGTAAAAAAAAAAATCACATGATAAATCATTATATCCTAAAATTACTAGTTTTTATGAATAGTCATAATAAAGATGTCTAAGATATAGTAAATTATATTGATATATTTGTTTGAAAAGGTTGTGTCACTAAGTAGAGTGGAATTCTAACTTAAAAGAAGAAAATATTTTAAAAAGAATATTTATGATGGTAGTTACTTTAACTTAAATGAAAATGATAAAAGTATAAAAATATGCATGATTAATCTCTTTCCAAAACTTTGAAAGAGACTATTCCATAGTAGTTCTTAGGAATATAAACATTCCATACTTTCCTCTTATTTAACTTCTTATAAGACTAGTTTAATCAATTTATTTAAATATGTTGAGTACGAACACATTGCCTTTAATCATCCTACCAAAGTCTCAAGATGAAGGACACATGAATATTGAACATTCATTTCCTTCTTTAAATTATTGAGTATTTGAATTGAAGAAATTTAGTTTCGTTTAGTGAAATTTAAAAAAAAAAGATTAAAATATATATTTTTTAAATTACTCAACAAATTTGATATTAAAGAAACTGATATACAATAAACAATTTTTTCTCGATAAATTTTAACTTTATTGAGTAGATTCTTAGAAAAAACCTTAACTTTTATTATTGACTCTTATGATTTAAATAGTCATCTAAGATTATAATTAATTTGGTTAGTGAAAATTGACTATGTTATGAAACTTGAGATTTAATGAAATTAATGGTTAAGTAATTTTTATTGAAGAGGTTATAATCTAATGTATGCATATAATATAAATATTGAAACCATTACAAAAATGAAATATTTATCCTTTACGGATGACCTAGATAAATGTATCATGTAATAAAAAATGTAGATTTTTATATAGCACTTGATTGAGTATGTATATCTCGATTGCATGTGGATAATCATATATATTCGGAAGACTTTGATATGAATAAAATTTTAATCTAGTGATCTTCAATTGGATAAAGTTTACAGTAAGACACCACGAGATTTTTATAATGATTATCACTTGAATAAAAGACAGTACTATTTTTTATTTTTAGAAGTTGTACTTCAAACTTTTTAAATGAAAATTAATTTTCTCATAACTCATCAATTTTAAGATCATTTTATATATTAAGATATTACTTGAATATCTAATTGTGAGTGTGATTAATTAAAATGAAATGAATTTTACTTCTTACCTATGAGAGCCATGGAGTGTGTGCTTCTCACAAGTCTTCAAGTCAGCCTTTCAGAGTTGTGTCAAAGGTAAGACAACACAGATCCATGAAAATAAACATATACCATGTACTTGAATATTATATATTATTGTACAAATTATTTTCATTTTCTTATTCTCAATCTCCTCTCAGTTTTTCTTCGTTATTCTATTTTTTAGTTTGAAAAATATAAAGATCAAAATTATAATTAATTTTAAGGTTTTTAAATTATATAAAATTAATGTTAAGATTTTTAAATTACCCATGTAAAATATGTAAAAAGAAGTAAGTGACACATTTGGTAAAGCTACGAAAGTTGAAAAACAAAATATAGAATTCAATAAATAAAACTCTAATGAACTAATAATTATAAAACTGATATTTAATTAAGTTGTAAGAAATTTATAAATTTCGGATATTTTTAAATAATTTTAACTTTTTTATTAAGTGTTTTTTATTTTTATGAGTATTTAATTTGGTTTTGTCGTTATGATTATTATTTCTATCTTTTTATTTATCTAATTTATAAATTAACTCATTTTTTTCTTCTTTCTAATGTGCTTCAACGAAATTGAGAGAAAACAAAATTAATTGATGGGTGAGTAGAAGATAAAAAGAAAATATAACAATTATGTAAAATGAGAAAAATACTTAAATAAAAAAAAATTTAACATTTAATATAAGGAAAATGTAAGTTAGCTAAATCTAGAATTTAATAATGTTTATCTATAAGTTTGGCTTCATCAGAAGAAGAGTGGGAAGGAAAAATGTGAAAGAAGAAAAAGGGTGATGCAGAAGGATGAAGGAGGTTAAGTCTTCTGGCACTGGAATGGCCACAAGGGAAGCTTACTCGCAAAGCCCCAAGAAGAAAGTTCCTCTCTTTCCTCTTCTCTCTCTTCTCTGCTTCACTTCCATCTTCCTCCTTCTCTCTCAGTTCAGAACCACCTCCTCCCCTTCCATAACCCACTCTCTTCCCACTTTCCACAAATCCCACTCTTCCTGCAATTTCTCCGACGGAACATGGATCACTCACCCCCCCAGAATCCCAACCTACGACCACACCTGCAAGGAGATCTTCAAGGGCTGGAACTGCCTCTCCGCCAACAAATCCAACGCCCCTCGTCTCCCCACCTGGCGCTGGCAGCCCCGCCACTGCGATCTCCCCCAATTCAACCCCCTTAACTTCCTCCGCACTCACACCCACACCGCCATTGGTACTCTCTCTCTCTCTCTCTCTCTCGTGCTCTCTCTTCTTTGGGATTGTCAATAATGGGTGTTCAGCAGTGCAGGGTTTGTGGGGGACTCGCTCAACAGGAACATGTTCGTGTCTCTCTTCTGCGCTCTCAAGAGTGCCTCCGAGGGGCAAGTCAAGAAGTGGCGCCCCGCTGGGGCTGACCGTGGATTCACCTTTCTCGCTTACAATCTCACCATCGCCTATCACCGTACCAATCTTCTGGCTCGTTATGGTAGGTAAGCTTGCGCCTTTCTCATTCATTACTCCTTTCTCTCCCGTTTTTCACGCCTGTTTTCTTCTGGGTCTTGTTTCAAATGATCTGCTTTTTCTATGAGTCCACGGATTGCAAAGTCTTTATGTGATGTATAAATGTATAAGTACGGATTCTAGGATTTTCAATTTGTTATTATTTGCTCTGATGTCATTGTTTACATTATCTTATGTCCTGTTATATAATTAGTGTCAAGTATTGGATTGCAAATGTGAATGTGAGTGTTTCACATTAGGTAGAAATGGAAAGGTTGAGAAACATATAAGTGAGAAAAATGTCCAAACATGGTTTTGGGTGGAGTCTGATGTCAACTTTGCTTTTGTTCGTAGCCCAGTGGAGATGTCCTTACTATCTTAGGTTCTAACCTCATTGCTTTCGTTATTCGTAACAAAATACTATTGTAGGCTGTAAGTTGTTTTTTTAATTGAAGACAAGATGTAGCTAAATTGTTTTCATATATAAGTTGTCTTCGCTAGTTAGTCTGAAGAGATTATTGAAATAAGCTACAATGAACTTATGAACAAGTCATGAGCTATTTTCTTGATGTTCATAAGATAAACTGAAATCAGTTGTAAGAAGACACTTCTTAATTCACCGTATATGGTTCTAGTTGTTGAACATTTTAACTATTATTGATGTTGTTCTTCTGTTTGTGCAGCTGGTCAGCTAGTGATAAAGGTGGTGCCTTAGAAACACTTGGATTCAGAGAGGGATTTAGAGTTGATGTTGATGTTCCAGACAGCACATGGGCAAAGGCTCTGAGTTTCCACGATATTCTAATTTTTAACACGGGACACTGGTAATACTAGAATGTTTCTATAGTCTCTTTTTGTAAATGGGCCATGCATGGAATTTGTAGCTGCTTTCCCTTTCGCTATTTGATATTTGAAAATAATGGATGGGACCGAAGTATCTTTTTGTCCTATGATTTTGTCGTGTTACATTGGAATGTCTTCTTGTGTGTGCATTTACTTGATTTTTGAATTTCCTCAATGGGTTGCCAGACTTAAGCTGTATTCATGTCAGTTTTATTATCTGGTTTCATCTGTGCCCATGACTTCTATCTGTGTTCTTTTCAACAATGCATATACGGTAATGTCTTTCATGTATCTGCTTGCTTGTTACTTTCTGTTGTTTGAGTTGAGCTGTTGTTGCTGGTAATTCGACAATTGAAGAATACCTTTTGAGTTTTATGTTTTTTACTTCTTGCTCCTCACTTTCCCTTGTATAAGCTGATGCTGTTACTGTTTTCTTTGGAAAACTGAGAAAGTATACGGGAAAAATATTAATTTTGTTTATCTGGTTTGTGTTAACAGGTGGTGGGCCCCTTCAAAATTTGACCCTGCAAAGTCCCCTATGCTTTTCTTCAAGAATGGCCAGCCAGTAATCCCTCCATTACGTCCAGATCAAGGCCTGGATATGGTTTTGGAGCACATGGTAATGTCTTTGCTTTATATTACTCTATAATGGTAGTGGAAGTGGTAGGAAATAGGAACTTCTGTAATTTATGGCTCTAAGTTAACCTGACTATGAAACAATTACGTACATGGTATCTTGTTAATTGACTTTAGTTCCTTTGCTTATGCTGAACTTTGTATATTTAGTTTCATATCATAATACTTTTTCCCATCAATGTATGGGTCTGAGTTTCATAATATGGATGAAGTGTTCACGATTGAGTTGTCAACAACTGTTTGCTAGGGAAGGTCCATTCCTCACTAGTGAAAGGATGAGGTGCTTACTTTAGTGGTTTAGAATGTCAAATATTGTTGCCACTTTCAATAAATTCTCTGTTGTGAATCATGACATACATGTTATCATTGTGAATATCAATTTTTTCATTAGCTTCAATGTGATCTTATTACAATTGTCTTAAGCACAGAAATATTGTTTTGATATTTGACTAAAGTGTATAACCTTAACTTTGTAAACATCTACAGATGAGCACTTTATTGTAAGGGGCATTTAGGTCTCAGATATGATAGGCAACCTCTTATTGAAAAATGAGAACACATCTATAAAGAACTTCTTTAGATTATTCAGACGGAGATTAGCACCAAGAATATAGATTGGTCAACATGCTCTCAATTGACATGTCAGTATGGATTTGGAACTATCCCAACCATTAGCAGGAAGATGAAGTATTTTGCAACACAACGAACATTAGAAACAAGCATTTGGGAATTATGCCTAGCAAGTACATTGAACATCTGAATGTGTGTTTGGATTAACATCTTTTGGGGTCTTACAAGTTTGTTTTTTTTTTTTTTTAATTTTTATTTTTATGCATCATAAGCTTTTGAAAAGGAAAAAAAACAGATATTCCCCTAAAAAATTGTTTCTTAACACGCATCATCAATTATTTCTCCCCCAAACTGATCATGACTAAGATACTTTTAAAGGATTTTCTATAGTACTCTGATCCCTAATACTTTTACAAATCCATTTACGGCATTACACCTAGTTTAAATCGGTATGTGATTGATCTGCATATTTTAATACGAGAGTGGTTTGTTTGCAGATCAAGTATGTGGAGAAAAATGCACGCCCAGGTGCAGTCAAATTTTTTCGTACTCAATCACCCAGACATTTTGAAGGGGGAGATTGGGATCAGGGTGGTTCCTGTCAGAGGGATAGACCTTTGTCGATAGAGCAGGTGGTCTATTTACTCAATTATCTTTTTAAGCATGTTTTTACTGGAAGAGTCATCCAATGAGTGACATACGTGATGTGATTCTTCTTGCAATTGTGATAGTTTCATGCTAAATTATTAGTAGCGAGTTGACCTTGGAAGTTTTGTTGCTCTTTTAGGTAGAAGAACTTTTCTCCGTGAAGAACAATGGGACAAATGTGGAAACTCGACTGGTGAATAAACACCTCTATAAGGCTCTCAAGGGGTCTGATTTCATTATTTTGGACATCACTCACATGAGTGAGTTCAGGGCTGATGCACACCCTGCTTCAGCTGGAGGAAAAAAACACGATGATTGTATGCACTGGTGCTTACCTGGAATTACGGATACCTGGAATGATTTGTTCATAGAGCTTCTGAATAGTAAGTATCAAGGGTAGAAGTTGATAAAGTAGTCATTTATCTATATTTGTTATAAAAGGGTTAAAAAAAAGAGACATTGTTCATAACGATTCTCTTGTTTTTCATTAGTATATTGCATTTTTTCTTTTCTCATGTGTAGCCGAAAGTTATTTTTGAGGATCTATGAGATGAATACCTGTCGAGTTAGGCCTTCAATTTTTTTGTCTGCTCAAAATCGCTTTAGAACTGTCTTCAGCCTTAACGGGTGCTTCTAGAAAACTAGAAATTACAGGCATGCATGCTATGCTGAGAATTTAAGATTTTACACACTTCAAAGCGTATATAGACAAAAAAGAAAACGGAGTATTGTGATTTCCTGGCAAATTGACGTGCAATTAAGCGAGCAAAACTAACACCGTAAGTTGGAATATTCTTTATCCAATGTGACGTCGAAAACAATATCTATCCACTTTTAATAACCTCTCTAAGTTTGCAGGATGAGACTGAGAAACATAACAAAAACATGAAGTATGATGACCGAGTTTTTTTTAATGATTTTTATTAAGTAATTATATTATATAGTACAAAATGGTTATTCTTTGAACTTTTTTCAGAACAACATATCCCCGTCATCATCCTAGAGGGAGGTGAAGAGGAAAAAAAAAATAAAAAAACTCAATTGAGCGATATCATGGTTAAAGCACAAATTAAAATAAAAGTGAGGCATCATTCGTCCAGAAGAGTAGAGGTTGTGCTAATTGATCAATCTATTCGAACTTTCCAGCCCCTTGTGTCCTCAATGCACCCAGTTTGAATTCCAACTAGTGTTTTCCGCAGTTTTTGAGACAATGTTTCTGCTCCTGTTTTGTATTCAGCTCTGCATTATCAGTATTATCGGCAATTTATTAGCAGTGTTGGGAATTTTCAAGAATATTAGCAAAGATAATAGACCGATAACCAAATTCCTAGTGAAAAAATCATTGAACTTTCTTTTAACACTGTTTTTAATCTTACATGTTCATATAAGAAATAAAATTTTAACAGAAAACGAAATTTGTAATCTAAAATTGATATTAAACAATTATAGAGTGAGCATTAATAATCAGTACCAAAGCAGTTTTACCTTGTTTCCTTGTAGGTAACAGATGAAACAGAGTTGACAACAACAGCAGTTCCTGTGCAGAACACTTCATCAGCATCTAGCATTTCCTCCACCGATATGGCACGTTCCATGACCTTAAACATTATTCAAGTATTCTTATTCTTAGTAGCTAAACAAATATTGCGAAATCATTAACAGGATGCATTAGCCAGGATACTAGACTCTCCACAAAGATTAACTATTTTGCATATCAAAACTTACGAAAAATTAATACCTGATAGCCCAAATCTAAGGCAATTTCAATGATGGATTTTCGTGTGATCCCAGGCAGGATGGCTCCATTTGTTTCCGGAGTGCAGATACTATTACCCTTCACAATATAAAAAGGAAAATATGAAATACAAATAAAGATAAAATCGGGTTTTATTAACGTGTCAGGTTAAGGAAAACATAAATGCTAGTTCTGTTATTTTCTTCAATAATATTTTGTTGTTCATTCTATAATATGTGTCATCATGATAACAATCTATTCTTGAATATGAATGTAAGGTTGTTGGTTTACCTTCACTACAAACACATTGCATGCAGAAACCTCTTCTATGTTTTTTCCAGTTGCTGAGTCCAAGAACAAGACATCAGAGAATCCATCGGCCTTCGCTGCAGTGGTTGCAGCATAAACCTACGATGCAAATATACACAGGGCTACACAGTCAATGAAGAGCGAAATTCATTTAAGGGATTATAATATGCTCTATGATTTTGTCTGACTAAATGTGCATTCATTTCTTGTATTTTCAGCAGCATATACAAGCAAAATGGACCCGCTTTCACTAGAATTTAACTATTCCCAACAAAGTAAAATGGAAATTCAAAATTAGATATGCTTATAAAATGGTATTGATATGCTTACAGGGGCATAATTGGTAACACTCTTGATCCCTCCGGTTCCACCAGTGCCAGATATTGCTCGATAGAACTTACTCTCGACTTTCAAGTTCAGTGAACCCTGTCATAATATTCAAATTTAGTCTTGATATGAAATTTCAGTAAATCTTTTCTTTATTATAAAATCGAATTCCATATATAACAGACCTTGTGGTAGTTAGTGACAGGAGAACAAAAAATAAGTAGTGTGTATTCAGGTGCAGGAACCACGCTTAAAGAAGCTCCTGTTCCCATGAGCAATGGCCTAATATACAATGATCCTTTTCCTAGTGGAGGCACCTGTTTCATAGTTGAAGATTAGTTCAACTTATTTTCAACTTCTTATAGGGAAAAGACAAAGATTTTTGCTATCAAAAACAAAATAGATAAAAGATTTTCATACTGGTTAAGTAGTCTATGCTGCAGCAGTGAAAAAGTAAATAGTTTATGTACTATATTAAGGTTCAAAACCTTGTTTTGTACACAATAATAAGAAGAGTACATTCATTTAAAGGATCCAATCAGAAATCATTGTCCATGATAAATTTATTGATATTTACAATAATTACACCAGTATTATACTGAGAGTGTGTATAAATTAAACTTTGATATAGATAAACATGAAGAAATTAGTACCCAACGTTTGTTGGCAAGAGCTGTCTGTTTTACAGCATCAACGAATTGGTCAATGGATGGGGATGGCATGCACAATCTGTCTGCGCCTATCTTCATTCGTTGAGCATTCTCTTCTGGTCTAAACAGAACTATACGCCCATCTTCAGTTCTATATGCCTTTAGCCCCTCAAAGATTCCCTGGTGAAAAGTTACATCAATTTGTGAGGCTTGAGCTAGAATTTGATCAAAACATGCTTTGTGTGGATTGTGCAAACATTGTATCATTGATAGAAGCTGATGAATTCAACCAGGTACAGTGTTATTTTAACCTGTCCATAGTTTAATATGTTGGCAAAAGGGCTGATCTCTATGTTTCCAAAGGGAACGAGGGATCCCTGAGAAAAGTTGTCTCCTTTTGCACATTTCATGACATACATGAAATCTGTCGGGACTGGACTAAATCCAAGCTCATCCCAGTTTATGTCAGCGCAGTTTTCAACATCAACACCGCTTTTTCAAACACAAAGTTAAGGGGTTAGAATGAGGAATAGTATCATCAACAACAGAAACAAGAATACCAAGTTTATGTATAAAACAACTTGGACTTTAGCTTTGAATTGATGGAAAATTTTGTTATATTGTACCTTTCTGAATTTTGTCCACAGTTCCCTAAAACAGAATGGAGAGTCATAGTTGTGAACTGTGGTCTTCCTGCAAAGTAGAGAGAGTCAAAAGTTGGTGCAAGCAATGAAGTTGTGTAGAAGTATCAATGATAAAAAAGAGAAAGAAGGAAAAGAGTTATATATCATGCAGTTACTTGTGTCTATCACTCTCTTCCAATGCATAAAAGGTCACCATTTAATTTTAAAAAATGCCTCTTACGTAGCCTAGGTAGAATATTTGTTTTCTTGTATTTGTAGAGATTTGAAATTTGTATGTAAATAAAATCATTGACTTATAGTCTTATACTTCTGTTAGTTTTTGTTTAATTTCATTAATGATTGAGGTTACTGAAAAATAAATTTTGTATTTAAAAGAAAATTAATATTAATATATAATTTCAGAACTCTTCAAACAAAGGTTAATTATATATTAATATTAATTTTCTAATAATGACTAAAAGTTAAATTGTGTTCATTAACTTCAATAATTAATAATACTGAATACACTATTTAAAATATTCAAATAATTTTGATATTTAAAATTCACAATTTCCATATTGAAAGTGTGAGCAAATGTGATACACGTTTTACCCCTTTTATTTCCACTAGTTTTGTTTCCGCAATTATTTTGATATTAAAATGTCATAAATTTTCTCAAAGTTGAGTGCTTGTTCATCATATGAGCAAACACTTTTCTTATTTCTCACCAATATATCTTAAATATAGTAAAAAAAATTTGAGATTCAATAATTCTAAGAATTAATAATTTTTAGAGGCTTAGAGCAGTAAAATAGTGATGTGTATGTCTAATAGCAAAAATTAAAATCATCATTAATATCACATACTTAGCCACCCATACCATGGGATCACCATGTCCTCATCAAATCCACCAACCAATTTTGGGACAATAGAGTTGTTTTCATAACAACAAATATAATACTAAAACATTATAAATTGGCTCTTAATTATAAAAGAAGAAGGAACGTAATATTATCTAAGATTGATTAAAACCTACAAACCTTGTTCTTGGTGTGTGAAAGTTGAGTGATCACAAGACTAAATATGTCACAAATTAGAAAAAAACAGTTAAGTTACAGCAAGTGATTTCTGAATCATGCATATCCATATGGAAATGGTGATAAAAAGAGATGAAATTATTGTTTACCTTTTTATGATGAAAAAAAGGTGGTGAGTGTGCAAGGTCCTTGATAATGGGATGAAAGAATGAAATGAATGAAAATGGAAAATGGTTAGTGGTATTAAAGCATAAGCAGTCAATCATGTCGCCGCCGCCGCCGTTGAATATTTATGTTTTAAGAACGGTTCTATTCAACCACCCTGCCCAAAGCAAATTAAATTTTAAACACTTACCTGAATCTATTTAAAAAATTTGACTATTTCCAATTATATTTTTTGATTAATTGTTTCTGTTTTATTAAATACTTCAAAAATATTTTTAAAAGTATTTCTAATTATGTTTTTATTAATGGTCTCTATTCATTGAATATTTAAAATATTTTTAATTTTACTGTTTGTTGATTTATTTTTGTCTTTAATGTGATAACTTGACTTATTTTTTTTTTATTTTTAATCTTTTTTTTAAAGGATTACCTCCTTTCTTTTAAGAGTACGTTGACTCGTGAATTGGAAAATATTAAAAGAGAAAAACACAAATTAATTGGTAAATTGAAAATAAAAAACAAAAGTAATAATTACCATTATGTTGTTGATAACAAAACAAAATAACAATTAATTAAACCAAAATAAGAATTGAGCATTTAGTAATTTTTTTTAATATAAAATAATTAAAAAAATTTAATAAGAATTTTTTAAAGTACTTAAAATTTAATTAAATTTTTTAATTTAAATTTAGAATCAAAACTTTAAATATAATCCATTTTAAAAGTGTATAGTAATGTAATTGCGAGTAATCTAAACGATGATACTTTTCTATTTGGTTTTATTTTTAATTATATTATTTTAACTTTTATTCAATTAAAATAATTTTATTATTCAAGATATATAACCAAACAATTTCACAAACTAAAGCTAACTAAGGGTTTAACTTTTCAGTTCAACAACAATTATATAATTCCTCCACGTTTACTTTTAATTATTTATTCTTTTTATAATTTAAACTATAATATTTCAATACAATAGAAATGTAAATTCACTTCTTTAATGTGTTTTCGCTTTATGTAATATATAATTTATAAGGTGTTTTCGCTAGACTCATTATTTAAGGAATAAGATTTGGATATTATTATAGATTGATATTAAAATTTGGGAGGAAAGAAGGTGATTGTTTTTATTGAGGAAGTGTAATCTTAATAATTTAATTACATAGATCCTTAACTCTTTTTCTTCAATCTAAGATTAGATAAAAATCTATAAAAATATTTTATTTGTTTTTGTATAATTTTATTTTTTAGTACAATACTTAAAACTATAGAATTATTTTTTAGTTTAATTTTATTGTAATTATAAGTATTATCGTATATTATATAAATTTTTTGAGAAATAATGATATTTCTTAATTGTTACATTTGCGACTGATACATTTGTTATTGAAAATTTATGCTAATAAGGATCAATATTATTTATCAAAGGCTATGTTAATTGAATTATGCGGATAATTTTGATAAAATGAGATATACTATTAGTTGTGTTTACACTTGTATGAATGAATTAGTTATCAAAGTTACATGATGTTGTATCTATTACAAAAGTTAAATAAATAACAATTATCAAAGTATGCAAGAAAGTTATCTTGATTCAAAGTTAATTGTGAAACTTGAACAAAAATAGTAAAAGATTATTATATATTGTAACAGTCGAAATATATCTCATACATTACAAGAAATTTCATCTTTTAATCAGAGAAGTAAGAGAAGAAGAAAGTGTGTATATGTAAAAAATTCACACCAATAAAACTTAACAGATGTTATGACAAAATCAAATAACATTAACAAATCATATTAAGATTTGATTACTTTCATTAAAAATTTTCCGGAAGAATATGAAAAGAGAAATCTCATATCAGAAAACTCATCTACTTTAGTGCTTACTTCTATTATAGAAGCACGGTATTTTCATACTAAAAGAGATAAAAAATCACTCTTCCATTTCTATTTGTTAATGTGGTAGCTATTACTTTATGCTTCATTCTATTATATATTAGATTTATAAACAATGATAATATTTTTACTGTATTACTTTTCATTCCACTTCATTCCATTCTAATCCTTTATTCCATCTCATAACATTCCTTCAATTCAAACATAAACAACTAAAATATTTTTCGTTAAGTTACTAATAACAGCTAACAAAGAACAGATAAATGTGAGGAAAAAAAAAAAACTAAAAGTATAACTTTTCATATTACACAGAACTTGTAAAAAAATGACACTAAAGTAATGACTTAATTTTAAGATGAAATAGCAATCATCTTCATTTAAGAGACTACGACTGTCCATGACTTCTTATCCTCAAGACACCCTGTTTGAATTCCAACAAGTGTTTTGCGTAATTTTGCAGCCAATGTTTCTGGCCCTGTTTTGTAATCCGTCCTGCATTTGGTCGATAGTAAAGGTATAAGAGGAAGATGTTCTAAATATAAGAGTTGAATTAAGATACTTCTCAGTATCAAAATTTGACTTTAATTTATACACAGTCAGCATAAATTTTTTTATACTTGACATCCAATAAAAAATCATCATTAAGTATAAAGATAATCATTAAAATGGTTATTGAAAAATAAATAATTTTATCCTATATAACAGTGTAAAAACTGGGTACATTCTAACTGAATTGACGTAACATATTGGGACAAAAAGAAATAGAATAATTGAAGTGAAATTTAACCTCGTTTCCTTATAGGTAACAGACGCAACAGAGTTGACAACCACTGCAGTTCCTGTGCCGAACATTTCGTCAGCCACTAGCATTTCCTCCACTGATACGGCACGTTCCATGACCTGAACATACATAATTCAAGTAACCCCTTCCTCAGTAAGTAACTAAGTATACAATATTCAGAACATTTTTCTCTGTACAAACATAGCTAAGCTAGATCAGGAATATTTTCTAAAGCAAGTTAATAATTTGCAGAAAATGAAACCATTAAGATTGATCAAATACGTGCCAATAATTGAAAGAAAATCAAGTAATACCTGATAACCCAAATCAATGGCAACTTCAATGATGGATTTTCTTGTGATACCAGGCAGGATGCTTCCATCTATTGCAGGAGTGGAGATAGTGTTGCCCTTCATGTGATTAAATTAAACAAATTTTATTCAGACTATCACCTGGTTTTGGATATATAAATTGTTAATAGCGTGCCCACATAGATAGTGTTCAGACCTTCACAACAAATACATTGGATGCTGAGGCCTCCTCTATATATTTTCCTGCTGCTGAGTCTAAGAACAACACATCATGGAATCCATTGGCCTTTGCATCAGTTATTGCACTATAAACCTATGGCACCAGAAACATACAAGGATAATATACTCAATCAAGGGGGACATTATAATTTAAGGTAACTTTTAATATGATCCATTATTTTGACTTAGCAGTCTAAGTATAAGCATGCTTTTTGTTGGGTTTGTATTATTTTCATCAAGGTAGTGTATGCTTACAGGGGCATAATTGGTGACACTTTTGATCCCTCCAGTTCCACCGCTCCCTGATATTGCTCGATATAGTTTATCCTCCACTTTCAAGTTCAGTGTACCCTGTAATAATTAACCAAGAAGAAATTAGTGTAGAATATGAAATTTCAACAAGTTGTAAGTAGATTTTTTTTCTCCTTGTATTGTAAAACATGTGGAAATCCAAGAGTGACCTTGTGGTAGCTGCCAACTGGGGAGCAGTAAATGAGAAAAGTATACTCGGGTGCTGGTGCCAAACCTAAGAGTGGTCCTGATCCAATGAGCAAGGGTCTAATATATAGTGACCCTTTTCCTGGAGGAGGCACCTGTTTCAAAGTTGAAGCTTAGTTTGATTTTCAACTTCTCCATAGATCATAGAGATGAATAGGATGAGGAAATGAATGAATACCCATCGTTTGTTGGCAAGAACTGTCTGCTTTACAGCATTCACAAACTGGTCAACGGATGGGGATGGCATACACATTCTATCTGCTCCATTTTTCATGCGTAGACCATTCTCTTCTGGTCGAAATAAAAGTATACGTCCATCTTCAGTTCTGTGTGCCTTAAGCCCCTCAAAGATTCCCTGAAGATTCACAAGTTTATTACATATTTGTGAGGCTTAGATACACAGAATTTGATTTATGAACTGCATGAAGTCAACTTCTATGCTCAAAGCTTATCATTGACAAAAATTAATGAATCATTAAGCACTAATGTGTGGCATATGAACCTGTCCATAATTTAATATCCCAGCAGAAGGGCTGATCTCAATGTTGCCATAGGGAAGGAGTGATCCTTGTGAAAACTTATCTCCTTTTGCACATTTCATGACATACATGAAATCTGTGGTCACTATACTAAATCCAAGTTCATCCCAGTTAACCTCAGGAGCACTGATTTTAAGACAAAAGCAGGGTGATCAAACTTCAAATTCAAAATCACCAATATTAAAATATTGTATTGTAAAAACATGATTAAACCAAGTTCATATATCATTGTCTTGTTCACTAAAAATTAGGCAATTAATCATTCAATACCTTTCAGAACCATTGTTGATGCTCCCTAAACCAGAAGGGGGCGACATAGTTGTGATCACGGGTTTTTGCTTTCAAGTAGTGTCAACTGGTGCGAGGCTCGAGACAAAATACCTGTATAACAACACAGGTCACGTCAAAATATATACTACAGTAACCATCATTATCATATATGACAAAATTTCTTCTATATTTATATATACAGACACACGCACACACGAGTGCATATAAAATTATATCTTTTAAAGATCTATGTAAAATTAAAGATCTGATCAAAATTAAAGATTGTTTAAATATAAAAGTTCTAAAGTTATAAATAAGAATTAAAAATGTTTGATTTTAGGATAACATGTTCGATTTTAGGTTTTAAATCCCTGATTGACATAATGTTAATGATCTAGTACGTGTATGAATGTGATTTTAAGAAACAACACAGCAACATGATTCTCATTTTTTTTTTCTTTCGTTTCATCTTGATCTTTTCAAATTTGCTTTCTAGTGGCTTTCTTCGTTCCATTCAGTTAAAGAAGAGAATGCGCGTGGAGAAAGGATACCCAGTAACATATTTGAACAAATCTTGGAAATTTGCAGAGATAAAAAATGGAATGAAAATATGTGTATATATTCACTTTGAAGGTTCATTGGAAAGTGAAGCAATGGAAAGAAAAAACATGAGTACCTTGTAAAAGCTGGTAGGAGCTTTAGTAGATGGCTTGACGTAGGATTGAAAAGGAGAAGAGATTGAAAAGGTTTAGATGGAAAAAATAAGGAGAATGAAAGAGAGATAGATCTGAAGGGGAATGGGAGTGATAGTGATGACAAAGGATGCAAAGAAACATACTGGTGCATGCCTTTTATATTCAACATCTGGAACCACCATAGAAAGACATCAAATAAATAATTACCACGTGAATTTTAAGTTTAATTAAAATGAAGTTTATTTTCTCTTACACAATATCTCCAACAAACTGAGTTTCACAATTGACACGTTAAACGTGAGATTAGATATTTATAAATAATCTAATAATCACTTACCTTATTAGTATAAATTATGATATTATATAGTTAATAGACTTTTTCAATCTCACAAAACCAATTTAAAATTCATTTATATAGTATAGGGATCTCTTTTGTGATAAAAATTAGAAAGTTCATTTTAAACTTTTTGACAATTTTTTCACTCACAATATTTTAATAAATTTACTAACTTTAACAAAAAATCCAATTAAAATTTTATACAATTCCATGCGCAGGAATATATTGACCAATACAAATAAAATAAGTTTACCAAAACAACGATTATTAAAAGGAGATAATATTAAAAAAAAATGCACAAATAACACCTACCTAATCCAATAACATACTAATTTATATGGACACGAGATGATTAATTATCAATATATATATATATATATATATATATATATATATATATATATTAATATATTAATATATATATTAAAAAAAGCGTATTAATTTGCAAAAGAATTGATAATGGCATGCAACACTCAGACTAAAATGATCAAAATAATAAAAATTCAGCAAAAACAACTTTATACAAATAAGCCAAGGTGAAATCGTTATTCACCTAAGGAATCAACTAACAACAATCTCCCTTTATTTTACAGATTTTAAATTCAAAAGCAGTTACATAAACACAATTTTTGTGTCCCAGTAGAAGTAATATAGCATATATATTAAAAAAAAATTTAATGGTTAGTTGAGTTCGTGTTTATTAAGGATATGTAAACCATAGTTAAATTTTCTCTAACCACCCACGTTTTTATTTAATTAATTATTAGATGATACTTATTTTGGGAAATGTTCCAAAAATGGAGGAGATTTTGTCCAAATTTTATAAAATTTTAAGAGACTAAATCTTTTTAAACCATGTTAAAAAATTTAAGATAAAAATCTTCAAAGTAGAAAGAAGATGGGCTAAAATATTTTAGTCCATAAGATTAAATATTTGAAATTCTTTAAAAATCTTGAAAGTGGAATGGCGGGAACGGGATAAGCTATCACACACTTTCTTTAAATATATATTTTTTTGTTAAATATTTTAATAAATATTTATTAAATATTTAATAAATAATATTTATTAAATATTTAATGAATAATAAATATTTATTAAAATATTTAAATACATAAATGAATATTTATTAAAATAATACAGAATATATATTTATGTATTTAATGAATAATTGAATACAGAATATACAATTAATATTTATTTAAAATTTTAAATACAGAATAAAAGTCTTAAAAAGGAAAAGAACTGTACATTTTAAATATATCCCATAACTGGAACCAGCATTATTTATGGTATTCATATTTATTAGAAGACACAGTGAATTGGGATTCGCGCAATTGGTATTTTTTTCCTTTCTACAAATCATGTCTCACACCAGAGTTTAATAATACACGAGAATCTCACTTATTCACTATTTTTATCATATTTGTTGTTGGGATTCATTAATTAAATTGTGATTTTGACTTTTCTATTTCATGTCCCTCCTCATTATTCACGAAGTCCTATTATTTAATTGTTTCAAAAGTAATATATATATACTAAAAGTATAAGAAAGGTTTATTAGATTAAGTGTTGGACTTAAAATTTATTTCCTAAATTAATAATAGAATCTATTCTAGTGAAATTTATTATATCTTTAATTATAATTTTTATGTAAAAAATATATTAAAAATTGTATATTAATATTTAATTAAATTTAAAGTTTATTTTTTAAAAGTGTCAAAGAAATTTATCCTAAATTTGAGATGAGGAGAATAACAAATAACATAAAAAATATTCTTTCAATCTATTATTTCAAGGATAAACACATTAAAGATAAAAATACCGTAGATCTAATTGCAAGTTTCACGTTCAACTTTAGCTATTAATACTAATAAAAACAAGTGTATATATAAGGAGACATCAATCTCTTAAATAAAGATATTATATATCTAAGACAAATAAAATACGTTAAGTGTGGGTGTATCTTCACAAAAATGTTTTTACATTATAATAAATAATGAGTAAATTGATTTATGTTATTATTTAATCATAAACTATTATCTACAGTAAGCTTACTACTTTTATTACAATTACTTTGAAACCATATTAATAATAACTTTTTATTGATTGACAATGCAAAAATTTTTATACTGATACTTTGTTATACTCTTAAAAATTATGTTCCGCACTATTTTTAAAATAGGTCATGAATAAATAATATTTTTATTGAAATTTTGTTTAAATATATTAAAATATTATTTTTTAAATTTCAAATAAAAATATTTTGGGTCTTTTTAAAATAGTTAAAGTTTAATTTTTGTACCTTCAATATTTTGTCTGTTTTTAATCGTTAAAAATTGAAAAATTCGTTCTTTCTTTTTTCCAAATGTTCAACAGTAGTTGATAATGCTGATATAATAGACATGATTACCACTTGGCCATTCACATTACTGCTACCTGGCACATGAATTTATTTTATTCGTAAGAAAAAGAGTTTGATTGTAATTCATATCAAATTTAAAACTTGACTTTAGTTTCTATAAATTAATTTTACTCTTAAGAAACTTCAAAAGCTTAAATTTTAAGTCCTCATAAAATATTATATTTTTATTTTAATATAATATATTAAATAATATTAAAAAATTATATAATTTAACAACTTGATAATCTTAATGTCAGGGCAGATGAGATATGTTGTGAAAGTGTCTTTTTGTATATCCAAAATTTGGTTATGATTGCTTATGAAAACTAAAACCTTGATCAAAACTTAATTATGTATAAGAAAACATTGAATAAACTTAGTTTATTAATGTAATATACCATAATCAATATCAATAGTATTGATAAAATATTTTTTTTAAATGGAAGAAAAATGGCTATTTTTTCTACATGGAAGAAAGATTTTCCTAATAGTCTGAAAAATTTTTAAGATTAAGATTATGTTGCGTTTTCATCAAAAAAATATTATTAAGATTATGCTCTTTAGTAGATTTTTCAAGCTACTAATAAATTTGAATGCATGAGTTTTTCAAGCTAAATAACCTCGTTAGGTAAAGAATTATATATGTTTTCAATTTTTATAAAATGAGTATGTTTTAATTTTCGGTCTTTATTGTTTATGCTTTAAAGTTTACAAATTTATTTTTAGTTTACATAAGATGAATGAATTTAGTTACAGTGGATGTAATTTTTTTTCTTATAATTTTCATTTCCAAAATCTAAAATAACTTTTATTTTAAGGAATTTATTTTAAGTATTTATATATATTTTTAAAGTGTTACGTATTGACATTGTTACTTAATACTTATCACCTAACTTTTGACACAAGACATTACCGTTAACGAGCATATGAAGTAATATGAAAAAAAAAAAAACTAAATTTAAAATGTTTGACGGATAAAAATTAAAGAAAATATACTAAAAGAATCGCAAATTAGATACATATAAATAAAAATTTGTATTATATACGAACTTTATATATAAATTTACATTTATATCTAACATTAATATTATATAAGAATTTTTATATACTAATTTACATCTAGAATATTCCATTCCATCGTGATTATTATTAACATTTTTAATATTAATAATAATAATAATAATAATAATATTATTATTATTATTATTATTATTAATATTAATATTATTAATATCATTAATATTAATATTAATAATATTATTAATGTTATCACTATTAATTATAGAAATCTTAATTATAATAATAATAAAAATAGTTGTAATAAGAATATTAATAATTATATTATAATAAGAAAGTTGATATGATGTAATAATAAGGTAAATTGTGTATGTACGAGAGATTTTTAAAAAAATATTTTGTATCTAATTGTATATGTCAAAGTTTATCATATCGTACCAATCTTAAAATTTATTGGTGACCGTTGTCATTATTTTCCCTATCTGAATTACAGGAGGAAGTTAATTATTTTTTAAATTCATACGAATTCATAAGCCATTTCACATTAGAACCAACAAGTTGTTATATTTTATGGAACGAAGGTGGATGTATGAAAGACACTGTGCTAGATGCATGTTTATGGCCAATGGATTTTTTTTTTTCATTTTGACAGGCAAAACCTTAAAGACAGCACATGACAGGGTTTAGACATAAAATAATAATCATTGGATGTATTACTTTTTAAGTACTGAATGACATTATTTTGTTTTAATTTTTTATTATAATATATCATATCAGGTGCATGGGAATATTTAAGGCAAAGATTCTCTCCCATGGCTGCACCATGCAACTGCTGGGACCAGGGAGAATACAAAAGGGTTGCATGTGTTTCCTATGGAAAATTAAAAAAAAGAAACTTTCTAAAATTTTCTTCTCTACTTGTTCTTTTTCGTTTCACTGTTTTTTTTCCAAATTAGCTTTAAATTTTGTGAATTATTTTATCATTCAATTATAAGATTAGATTAATTTAATAATAAATCATAAATAATTATCATTATTGATTTACTCAATGATTGGTTTATTGAATGTGATTGGTGTGCGTTAGCAAGGAAAAGTGGTTAGGAAGTGAAAATTGTTGTTTACTTCTGAAGTGGATAAGCTAATGTGCAAACAATGATGTAAAAAGTTGGATTACACGAACACACATGTTCTAGAATGTTAGTATAAGAGATATAAATATAACGAGTCTTAGTTATATACCAATTTATATCTGAGAAGTTTTGACATTATTTTTAGTATAAAGTTTTAAAATATTAAGTTTGTGTATCTTTCTATTTATATAATGTTAAGGTCAGTTTCCATATCCATATTTTTTTTTCTTGGCATTAAAATATTCAAATAATGTGCTTTGGTTTAATAAAATGGCAACAGTGTAGTGTAATCTGTACTGTAGAAGATCTAGTAATGATGTAGTAGTTAGTTTTGATAAAGACATGTTGAAGGGAAAGCACTTAATTATTACTCTTTTATAATATTACTATAATATTACTATTTCTAGACCCTGCATTGCACGGGTAACTATTTTTAATTATTAAATAAAACTTCATTTTGCATCAATACCACTTAAATCACATTCACTCTTTTCTATATTTTACTATTTAAATTTCATCTGATAAATTTTGTTATTAATATTTTAAAATTAAATACATTAAAATACTTTTATTGCAAAGTATTAAGATTAAGATATAAGTTTTTTTCATACCTTCTTATTAAAGTATATTAAGATAACATAAAAAGTAAGATTCAAAGTTTTAAATAAGTTTCTAAATTATAAGATAAAATTATTTATTTTATTTTAAATATATATTTTTATAAATAATTAAATAAAACATTAATGAGAATGTGGATCTTATAACATATAAAATAAAAATTACAAAAAAAAATAAAAAATAATAAAGTAAATAAAACTTATAAAAATTAAATTAAAATATTATAAAATAACTCTGCAATAAAAATGTTCTCATAACTTTATTTGCGAACTCCATCAAATACTATTTTAATCAGTTAGTGCCATAAACTTAAAACTATTTAATCTAATCAACGCTTTAATCAGTTAGTGCATTTTTTACCTTTATTTTATTATGTTTAATGTGATACGTGGGAAGATATTATTACAATAATTTTATTGTCTATTTGATTACTTATAAGTAATATATATTACTGAGAAATAATCAATTAAACAGTAATATCAAATCTAATAAGATAATGCATGTTTATTATGTAATGATCTCTTAATATTTTTTTAAATCGTAATAAAAATATATAATGCCAAATTATCTCTTCACTTATTGCATTAGTGGAAGCTTGTAATTTATTGTCCCTCTTTGTTGGTATCTCATACACAAATCAACGCCACCAAACCCAACTATCAAAACCGAACAATTAAATTTCCAAACGAGAGCAAGCAATGAATGGTCGACACTATTCATATGTTATTATCTCTACCGGGTAATGATAATTATAATTGCACCGATTATCTTGGATAAAACTACTTAACAACTTATTATTATAATAATAATAATAATAATATAATTTAAAAATTATTTTATCAACTTAAATATTTATACGATTATAATAAGTTGTCGAATAGTCATATTTAAAACAAAGGGTATCGAAATATTATTTTTCATCTCTATTTATTTTGTTTCAAAGCGTCGTGTACACAGGCAAATGAATATGGGGAGAGATGGAGGAGCAAACAGAGTAGGAGATGAGTTCACCCCATAAATTCTATCCACTAAAAAATTTTGCTGATTTCTAACCATTCTTATTACATAAAACTTATATATACTCATGAACATAGTAGAATTATAATTAGTCATCATACAAATTACAAACAAAATGGATAACCTTTTCAAAATTAAAGGATGTTAATTTTGAGAAAATAATCTTGTTCAGATTCATCATAACACTAGCTTGATGATTAATACCATTTTATAAATTACACTTAGATTAAAAAAGATAAAGACTATATATAAATCTAATAATAAGAAATATTATATAAAATAATATTCATAATTATTTATCTTAAACATGTTTTACTAGAAACTAAGAAACTAACCCTTAATATAATCGTTTAATATATGCGGACATTAAACTAAATTTAACATATTTTATATCCAAAACTTTATTTCATATATTTAATAAACTTCCTTTCCTTTTTTTATTCTAGTGACTTATATGATCAATGAATTTAGGGAAAATATGCTATAACATACTTTCCTGGCTTATATGACAATGATTTAAGCTCTCTTTAAAACCACACATTTCAACCTTTGAAAACCATTGTTAAAAGGATTCTTAATCGTTGAAGATATTTTTAATTATCATTAAAGAGGTTTTCTGCCGGCATATAATTAAACTTCCTTTCCCACTGATAAATTTGTGACAATTTTTTTTATTCCGCAAAATCTATCACTTTACGTTTGTTCCTACAAATAAATATCAAATACTGCACAATGATTTCACCCTAATCCAACCAATATCATTATTTAAATATATAGTTAATACATGTGGTATATTGAGCTAGTTGCCCCAAACTATATATATATACATGTATCACCTTATAGTATATGATATTAGTAGTTAATATCTTAGTCAATCTTCACCACCCATCCTTTCTGATCCTCCAAAACACCTGTTTGGATTCCCGTAATGAAATCATACAATTTCTGGGTAACAGTATCTGATCCTGTTTTGAATTCTACCCTGCCAACCCAATTTTTTGTTCCACATTATTACTATGTTGGTAGTAACAGTAGTAAACTATAGTAACATTGCAAAGCCAAAGAAGGGAACAAGATTTTGGATTCTATTTACCTTTTATCCTTGTAGGTTACACTACCAACCTCAGAGACCCCAACAGCTGTTCCAGTACAGAAAACCTCATCAGCTTCAAGCAATTCATCAACCGTAAATTTGCGTTCCTCCACCTAGGCAAAATTAACACCCTCAAAATATTAAGTGATTGTAGCACTATATTACGAACCATCCTTATAAGAAAATATAATATCACCTTCAATCAAAAACTTAAATAAAAAATTGAGTCTTGTTTTATTTTTTCTTCCATTTTTCAACAGTATATTAAAAATTAGGAGTGAATCACCTGGAAACCCAAGTCACGAGCAAGTTGCATGATACTGTTCCGTGTGATTCCAGGAAGAATAGTTCCGAGTGTAGGTGAAGTTGTAATCACATTACCCTAGAGATGCCAGATTCACAAACGTGTATAAGTTGAAGGAAAATTATGAAATAGGTAAAGTAACAAAAAATTACCTTCGCAATGAAAGCGTTGCACGAAGACACCTCCTCCACATATTTATGTTCCACTGCGTCAAGGAACAGAACATCAGAAAATCCTTTGGCTTTTGCTTCTTTCGTCACTTCGAAAACCTGCGTTTAGATAACAATCATTTGCTTAAAATGCTAATCAACTTCATCATGTAATTCAGTAACCAACTATTTAAGAAGATAGGAAAAAAATATGTAGTAGTTTCGATACTTAGAATGATATTTTATATTTAAAATGATATTAGATGATTTAAACTTTTTCAAAGTTTGTATAATGTGACTTTAGTATTTATATATGTTTGTCTATCATTGTTTCAAAATTTAAATTTTTGACTGAAATTTTTTTGTTTTACGTGTAGCCAATATTCCCAAAACAAAAACTAGGTCTATGTTAATTCATCATTAATTTTTAAATTGAGTTTTAATTCAAGCGGGTCACTCGACTAAGTTATATTAAATAAATTTTAAAATAAATAACGGACACTAAAAAAATTTACTTTTAATATTGATTTAATTTAAAATAAAAACAGTACCAACCTCTAAATCACATAATTTTAACATGGTATGAAAGCATGCCAACTTCTATATGAAGTATTATTTTTGTTTATCTAAAAACATTTTTACTCATTGAGTATGGTTACCAATGCCTAGTAACTAATTATTGATAGGTAGAAATAAAACAGTACTTCAAAAACACCTAATAAAATTATTTTACCTTTTATCTTTGTTTATTTATAAAACTAGTCATGAAAGCTGAAAGCTAATTCAATCATATAGTATTTTTAAGGAAAATGTTACTTTAATAACTGATGAAAAATAACTCTCTTTTAACACCTGTGAAATGACACAATTGCTTATTGTGACTAAAAGATATTTTTTGTTTTTGCTTAAAATTTGTATTTTAAAAAGTAGAGAAGTGTTTGAGGATTGAACCTCAATGTGAGGAGTCCGAGCATAAATCGAAGAAAAATCACATTCCACATTAAAAAACCTGTCTCATACTAAAAAATCGCTCCACACCAAAAGGATTAGGATTGAAGGAGACGAGTAAGTGCACAAAAGTGGAATTGTCTCACACCAAAAAAGCCATGAAAGGAAAGGGTTTTATTGGAGAAAAAGAAAGGTGGAGTTGACAACAAACGGAGAACAAGTAAGGGAAAACCAAAACCAGGTCGTTCCCCAAAACAGGAACTGTTCATGAACCACCTCACATCACTGCAAATCAAAACACATCACCGCTCCACCAGAGAACTGCGACCCAGTGACTCATCATCACTCCAAAGCACCACCTCTAAAACTCGTCTCCAAAGCACCACTGCTCCAAACCAACGATCAATCATCAATCATGACGACATACACAAAATAACCTAAATTCATTTTTATTTCAAGTTAAACACCCCTAAAGTTCAATAAAAAAAATTGTTTCTTTGATACAGTCAACACCCATTTTTGAGAGTAAAATGTTACTTTGACAACCAAATGGAAAATAACTCCCCTTTAACAATAGTGAGACGACACAATTGTTGGCTAAAAGGTATTGCTGTTTTTGTTCAAAATTTATATTTTAAAAAGTGAGAAAGTATAAGCGTTTAAGGGTTGAAGGCCACTATGAGGAGTCAGAACAGAAATCATGTGGAGAAATCACATCTAGAAAATCATCCCACATCGGAAAACTCGTCTCATACCAGAAAATCACTCAATATCGGAAAGATTGAAGGAGACGAATGAGTGCACAAAAGCAAAGCCGTGAAGGAAGAAGGTTTTATTGGAGAAGAAAAAAGGTTAAATTTACAACAAACATAGAACAAGTAAGGAAAAACCAAAACCAGGCCGCTATCCAAAACGAAAACCTTCTACAAACTACCTCACCTCACTACAAATCAAAACAAATGTTCCACCGGAGAATTTCAACCAACTACCACTCTAAAGCACCACCTTTAACACTTATCTTCAAATAACCATCCCTCTAAACTAGCGACTAATCACAATACACATAGAATAACCTATATTCATTCTCATTTTACCTTAAACACCCTAATGTCCAATAAAAAATTATTTATTTAATACAACAAAGACTTCCAATTAAAATACTATTTTCATTGTCAAGTTATCACCGCTCACTTAAGATTATCAAGTGATTAGACGCTGTCAAAGTGTCATAACTCTATTTTAAAATATAGTTGACAATGCTCAATCAACTTCAGTGGAGCATTATAGAATCAGAGTTTTGATGGTATAAATTACCGCAACGAATAATCAAGTACGCATACATAACGAATATAAATAAATAACTAACTTCCATTATTTGATCTGGGCAGAGGTATATAAACTTACAGGTGAATAGTTGCCTATATTCTTCACTCCTCCAGTTCCACCAGGATACGCGCGAGGAAGTCTATCGTCAATCAACAACTTCAGTGATGAAGTTCGTCCCTGTCCAGAGGAACAACTCCATATATATCACAAATGACTAATCACATAAAGTAATAATCAATCAACATGTTGAATTTGCTTGAAATATTATATAAACATCTATGTACATGTCTAGTTCAAAGTTGAAAACGGTGAACACCCACCTTGTAAACGTTGCAAATTGGGTTAGTGTATATGAGGAAGGTGCATTGTGGTGCAGGTGCAATACCCATAACGGATCCACTTCCAAACAGTAAAGGCCTAATATACAATGCTCCTTTTCCGTAAGGAGGAACCTGCAGCAAAAGATAAGGAATGAAAAAGAAAAATATGGGAGCAACATACTATATATTATATGTGATGTCTCTGTTTGAACTTAATAAAAAAAAAAACTAAATAAGAAGAAACTTGCCAAAATTTGGCAGTACATACCCAACTCTTATTTGCGGCAACAACTTGTTTGACAGCTTCAATGTACTGCTCAACAGAAGGGGCCACCATTAACAACCTCTCTGCTCCCCTCTGCATGCGTACGGCATTTTCTTCTGGTCTGAATAACTGCACCTCACCATCTGCTCTTCTGTATGCCTTCATGCCCTCGAATAATCCCTATTTTTCATACTTGCATTATATATATATACTCTATACTATAACACTTCTTGTGCATAAATATTAAGCTTACATTCAATAAAACTTTTGTAGTACTGTTATAATTTTAGTTATATTTTCATTGTTTTATAATGTTACACTTTAATTTGTCAAAACAGTTTGCTTCATGGAATTTCTAAAGGTAATTAATTGATATTACTGAATGATATTCAGGTTTTGTTTTTGGAAAAGCCACACACACACACACATAAGAAGCACAATAAATCTCATCCAAGCACATGAAGGGTAGACGTTATAATCTTTTAGCTGATAACTTTCACTTGTGCAATGAATAATAGTCAATTTGTGAGGTGTAATATAAATATATACATTATATATATTGGAAATGTATGGTATTATTTGGAATGCTGTGATTTAGGTTATTTGTAGAAATGACAATTTTTTTTTCTACTGGAATTGCTGATTCTGTCTTGCTATTATATATAAGATTAAGTTTCATCTTGAAAATGATCACTGTCAAGACCTAATTGTGATGTTTGTTTGATTCTCACTGGTGTAGTAATTTGAGAGGTTGTATTAGTCAGCTAAGGTAGAAGTTTATATTTACATGTGACTAAAACTTTTCTGCAAATGAGTTAGAATACCTCTTATACTTTAGCATTATATATATGAAAAATGGATGTGAGGGAATGTAGTTGAATCGGTCACCTGTCCATAATTTAACACAGAAGAATGTGGTTCAATCTGAACGGTTCCAAAAGGTATGAGAGCTCCGTTTGAAAAGGTTCCATCTTCATTGGATTTCATTATGTACATGTAATCAGTTGGAATCACATCGTATCCAAGCTTGTCCCAATCCATCCTGTTAAATATATTCAAAATCGTAGGTAACGATTTGTTTTAGTGAAGGTATACGAATGTTTTTGCAAAAATACTATAAGATTATATGAAATGTTTTGAAAGACGATACATAAAAATGAAACCTCAGCTTGCTCAAAAAAAGAGATGTATTGTTGTTTCATGTTTAACAATTGAAATTGATTTTCATATCTGGATTTATAATCTATATTGACATTAATGCGATGAAACTTCAATTTTTAATGGAAAATATCATAAACAACAATTATGAAATTGTATGTTCATGCAAAATTTCATGCTCCTTGTTTGCCACCGCCTCCACAACAATTAGTCTTGCTACTTCTTCATCATGAAAATTGAAGACCCCATGGGAAAAATTGAAAATAAAAAACCAAATGGCATATTACTATTCACGCAAAGCGTTTGATTAGGATGAATTGAAATTTGTCGTGGAACAAGAACCTGTTGCATGGTTGATGGGAATTTTCCATGAACAGATGGAAGGTCTGATAAAGATGGAGGGTAGAAGAGAAACTATTAAGTTATTGGTTTAGGGTGAATAGGCTTAACGTTAAAGTACATGCTAATATTTATAGGTACGAGGGAACCTAAAAATTGAGCCCGAACACCAAGGATTACTGCTCACGTGGAAGTAGTTATACTTGTCTGTCAAATGTAATCTGTTCTTCTGTTTTCATGAATCAAAGTTTTACTTTCCAATGTTTCAAAATTGGATTATTTTTTCTAAACCTTTATTAGAATTACAATATTTTAAATACGAATGATCTTAGAGTTTATTATTTTGACGTAAATTATAATAATAAAATAGACTTACCTTGATTTATTTTTTTTACAATTATTTTTATTGTTCACAGTCTTTTGTTAATAATGAAGAATCTTTATTACAAAAATAGAATCCTTATTTTATTTTCTTTAATCAACATCCAATAAATTCATTACTTTCAGATATTTATAAAATAAATAACTATATACTAACCCATTTTTACTCCATAATTATACTTCACATAACTTACATTAATTTATTTATTCTTTAACACTTTTATGTCATCTTTTATAACCAAGAAGTATGATTTTCCTTCAACCGGATATACGAGAGAGTAGGTACAACTTCATGCTCAAACTAGAGATCGAATCCCAAATCTTCTAAGAAACTCAAGTTTATGCCATTTGTTTGCACAAAAATAACATATTTTAATTCAAATAAAATTTTCAAAATAAGAAAACCATTTAAAATTAAGAAGGGTGATACATGTATACTTAATTCAAATAAATAAGAAACAGATTGTTATATGTAACTCAAATTATTTTTAAAAAAATTGTTTTAGAAGTTAAGAAATTGAATTTATAAATAAATAATTGTGAAGATAAAAAACTAAAAATAATGATTTAGGTCAAGTTCTTTTTTTAGATGGAGTTTTTGTGAAATCTTACTTTATCTAGACAAACAGAATAAAATAAAAAACGATTTAAAAATAAAAATAATAGTGTAGGTAAAATAAAAATAAAGTTGAAATCACACACAACATTGCCTAATCTTATAAAATCTCGTGTATCATGCATAGGTAATTTATAAGAGAACCACCTTTCAGATGAAAATGAGAGAGTGAATCATGTTTTTTCTTTTTTGCTTCAAAATATTCGCAAGCCACCTAACACAAACGGGAAGATCACCTACCCACAAGCTTAAGAGAAAACAATAGGAAATTCACTTTTATTAGTGTATAAGTAATTTTTACTTGATAGTTAATGCTGACAATCCAATGTGACATATCATATGCCATTAAATTGAAATAGGTATAAGAGTAGAAAAAACAAAAATACCAAAACTATGGAGCGATCAAACCAAATTCACCAATAGAAACAATAATATCTCTCACAAAGAAAAAAAAAACTGTATGGGAGTTAATACCTATCCTAAAATAAACATAAACAAACAATAGAACGTAAAAATTCAAATTAAGTAAAGTCTATTATATTTTTCTTTTTAATATTAAGAAAATTGTCTATCTTTAAGAATCTAAGTAACAGTTTGAAAATAAGAAAAAATTTGATAAATCAAAATAGAATTACATTCCAACCATAGATGTTTAAAGTTATGAGTCACAAAATTCTCAATAACTAGAATAATAATTGCAAATCATGTATATAAAGATTTACTAATACCAAGGTAAGAAGGGAAAGTTTTAATGACTCCTACTACAAATGTTAACACAAACAACATGATGAAGATACTAGTATTCCCATTATTACTTCCACCATTAATGACTCCTACTACAAATGTCAACCACAAATAACATGATCAAGATAGTCTCTAGTATTCCCATTATTACTTCCACCAAATAATTTCAATACCTAACTTCTTTCTAGATTTGTGTTTGAATATCAAAGAATTTTAAAATAAAAAATTAAGTAATACCATTTTTCATATTTTTTTTAAAAGAATTACCTAACATTTTTATAAGTCACTGAATGGTATGCATAATCATGTCAAAATTCAATTATTGAAACCAAACATGATTTCTCATCCTCTACAACATCTAAAATATAAGTAATAACTACTAAATAAACTTGTTTCACCAAAGACCTATTGTAATATTACGAAACTACAAAATATTATTAGAAGGCAAAAAGAAAGACAAAATCAGGAAAAAATTGTTGTAGCTAAGACCATATTTTAATAACCATTGTGTACTAAAAAAATATATGAAGAGTACTCTCCTCTAGTTGATTGCATAAAGTGCTCATGGAACACATAGAACATCTACAAATTAAACATTCTTATCCGAAAGGAATTTTATTATACAACAACTTTCACAACACAATGGTTTTGGCAAGTGGAATGTTATTCAACTATATCAGATTTTCCTAGACAACATTATTATGAGGTGTGTGAAAAAAAGATCTAGCCACTTTTTGACTCACCACACCAAAATCATTCGAAGACCAATCAAGAATATTGGGGAGATTAATGAGAATCAAATTATTTAGATTTTCCAAACTTAGAATGACTTGCAAAAAAGGGGGCACAATCCAAGAGTTACCAAGCATGAACAACTTTAAAAGTAAGTTTGCCCTTCACATTACTAGGTACCCAGCCATCTAAGAAATGCTAGGATTGGAATACCAACTGTTATTCCAAAATTAATCTGCTCACCATTGCTAAGAATGCAATAGGTTATTATCATAGTTATAAATATGTCAAGAATTAATATTATCCAAAAACTTCTTTCGTGAGAAGTACATTGTATAAGAAGTCATTAAGTTTTTTTGAGGTACATGTCAAAATCTAAACCAATAGAAATTCTTAAGAGTTGACACAATGGAAGATGTGAAAGAATACTAAAAAATGAGAATATTAGAAATGTGAATAAAAAAGTAGATCAAACACTTTGTACATATTGAACAACATTGATGAAGTAATCCCTTACCTATCATAACACATAAGTGAAATCAAAGCAGTACACCCTTCGAATGAATGAAATGTTAATATGGGCCTTGTAGGGCTTTAGGTGTTTAGTTGGGTAAAATGATTCATTGTATCTTTCAATGCTTGAACACTTATACTTGGACGGAACGTTGTTGACCATAATCTTGGGAGTGAAAGAATGGTCTTAGTCGATTCCATGATGTGGAAAAAAGAAGCTACTTGTGCTTGTTTGAATTCATTTTCTTTTTCTCCAAGCAATTGAGTTTACTACTTGGCATTGTCGTTCGACTGTATATAATTATTATTTCGAATTCATGATTTAGTGAGATGCTTTATGTGTCAAGGATTGCGGCTTTGTTGATTGTCCCTAATATTTCGTAGTTGTTGGTCACAAACCAAGATGTCTATTTGGTCAACTAGAGCTCATTGTTTTGTTGTTGGAGGTCATCTTCATGTTGTTGTCAAACAAACTTCAAGTCTTTTTCTCGTTGAAACCAAATGTTCTCATCACTTTGCTTTTGGATGATTACAATTCTATCTTATATTATCTCAAAGTTCTTTTCCATATATATGCTTTTAGGATGTTGAAGGATCCATCTCACCATTTGAACAAAGAGAGATAACATTTGAATTTATATTAAGATTCATAAAGGGAGTGACTTAGGAGAGTTTTACTTGAGAACCATGGTGGATGTTAAATGTTCTTAGTAGAAAGTTGAACATCACTAGACGAGTTGTGGAAAGAACAAAGTCTCCTTGTTTAATTTGTGAACTTTCCAATAATGAACTTTAGTTATAATATTTGAGTACTAAAAGAAAGTCTATCCACAAAAGACTCTTTAACATTAGAGATGATAAATGAACTCGTTTATTGGATATCGTCCGAATTTGTACCGATTTTGATGAAGATTCTCTGCATTGATTGGATATGGGTATAGATACAGAGATGAGTATGTACATATTTACCTCGTCTTTGTCACCATACATGTCCTAATATTCATTCACGTTTTCATACCAGTTACTGTCTTAAATTACTAAAATACCTTTAATTTATTAGATAATTTAAAAAACTGATACTAACTTTTCTTTTTATCCCTCAAGGTTACACATTTGATAATTTTTACACTTTTCTATCATTATTTTACATTTATTTAATTACTATTTGATAATGTGAGTTGACATTTATATAACTATAATCTCTTTCTTGATATTGACATTAGAGAATAAAAAATATATACTTTTTTAACATTGAATACTAAAAATATCATGTTTTTAATTGTGATTTTTATTTTTTTTAAAAATTATTTAATTAATATTTAGAATAGTTAGAAACGGGTATGGACACAAGTGTGTATACCAAATCCCTAAAAAAGATGAGATAAAAATTTTTATATCCATCATCGGATGTAAGAATGAGAATAAATATGAATTTTTACTTTCACAGATTACACGAATAAAGTTGAGTAACAAAATAATATATTAAATTTCTTGATAACACTTTGTTCTCTGTTCCACTAAGGTACTTGAGTTACTTTCCTAATTGTTCAGTTTTAATATCCGTGATAATTAAAATGTATGCGAGTATAGGCAAAGTGGATAGGTAAATATTTATTAAAAAGAATGTTACAAAGATTAAGTTTGTAATGATGAAAGAGAGGTTTTGAAGATCTTATTTATAGATTAAATACAATTTCTTGTAGTGGCATATGCTTTTATATCAATGAATTTATTTTCTTATATTTGTACTTTCGATGACATCTTCTCCTGTCTTTTTTGATTTTTTTTTTTATCAGCAACACCCTGTCTGACTCTCTCTTTTGCTCTTGATCTGCATTCTTTACTTTACTGTTTTGTTAAACCTGTTTTCTAATATACTTTGGTGAAGATATCTGTCTTCAAAATTTAAATGTTTTGCAAGTTGTTTTCTCTATCTGAAGACGCAAAACTTATTGTATGTCTTCGAATCTTTTCGTGGAATTTATATTTCTGTAATAGTTTTTTTAGTAAAATTGTTGTAGAATTTGAGTAAACTTTAATTAACATTTCACACTTCGAAACACGAGAATGCCCTACTTCGAATAAAAGGAAGGATACTTTTTGAAGTGCTTAAAAGAAATATTCACTTAATATTTCAGTTTGATAATATAATATATTAGTATTTTAAATTAAAATATATAAAAAAATAGTTTTTAATTTGTTTTTATTAAGAAATGTCAAAATACTCCAAAAGCATTTTGGTGATTCCAATACACGTGTTGTCAAAATTATCTATTTATTAGTTAATGCGAAAGTCACCCAATAAGAATTCGAAACTTATATAAAATTTTCATTGTCCAAACTTTGCTTAATTCTACGAAATTGCATAGGGCTTACTTTGATAGACGACGTGTATGACTAGACGTGAATCTCTGTCTGATATAAACCATCAATGAACTAAGCTTCATCAATGTGTGGGTCAAGAAAAATGTTCTTTAAATGAGTAACTTTCACGGTCATGCAGAATCAAATGTACGTTCTCTGTTTATTCAATTATGTTAATTTTACTTTCTCAACCAATCATTTTCATACATGAAATGTAGAGATAGAGAATGAGCGAAAGAAGAGGGTAGCCACTGCATTGACGGTTAATGCTGTCACGTTTACGTCCACACGTCATGGTTTATATTGCACCATGCATGGCGTCCCTTGTAACAATATTCAGTGCTCGATCGAAGTCCTTCAATATCAAAACAATTAAGAAGCAATGAAGACCTCAAATCTTGTGTTCATCTTTACCATCATCTCAATGTGCAGCATTTGCTTCGCCCAGAGCTCCCCCAAAGATTTCCTTGATGCACACAACGAAGCTCGTAAGGAGGTTGGTGTTAAACCACTGAAATGGAACGAAACCCTCGTAGACTATGCTCAGAAATATGTGGACTCGAAGAAAAAAACGTGCGAATTTGAGCATTCTTATGGGCCTTATGGGGAGAACTTGGCGCAGGGTTATGAAGAATTGACTGGCGTGGATTCAGTTAAAATGTGGGTGTCGGAGAAGCCCTACTATGATCACAAGAACAACAAGTGTGTTAACGATGAGTGCTTGCATTACACTCAGGTGGTTTGGAACAGCACAGAGAGTGTTGGGTGTGCAAGAACCAAGTGCGACAATAACTGGATGTTTGTCATCTGCAGCTATTACCCAGTTGGTAATATCGTAGGGATACCAGCTTACTAAGATTTTAGTAACCAACCATATTTAACTAAATATAACACTCCCTATAAATAACTTTAACTTTCATTATCATTAAATAACACTCTTACCATTTTGTAGTCATTCTTTCAATAATGTGGTGTGAAGTAACACCCGGAAGGCGAAGCTGTCCTTCTTAGGTTGTATTTGGTGTTTGTTTGGAGAATCTCCATTATGTTGCATTAGGAGCTGTACATTTATGATTAGTAATACTTTTGAAAATTTCTGTATTTATTTTTAACAGTCATTAATAATAAATACAAATACTTAAAGGGGTGTTTGAACCCAATTAGAACAATAAAACTAACAAACGATTATATAACCCTTACTCACATACTGCAATACCATTTACAAAATCTGAAAATAATGATGAAAAAATTGATAACACCTATTACAAACCTTGCATGGTAACTAACAGAAAAAAACAATCAATGCACTACTAACACGTTTACATCTTCCTTTTTGAAATTCTCGTGATTAATACCTTGCCTCAAATTTGAGTGTTGTTTCATCATATCCACCTCCTATTCCGCTTATATGCAAAAGAAGAAAAAAACTATCTACGTCTAGACATGAAGATCCACACCCAACCTTACGATTAAACACTCCTGAACCCAAATGATGAAACTCCACCCTTCATCATTTATTTCTTTAGATACGTTCTCGACATAATAACCAATCTGATAATGAAAAACTTATCTCAGAATGTTTAGTTTGGCTGGAAATTTCTATACATCAAATGATAATTGGTAATGTATGAATATGAATAACTTTTGGAAATCCTTGTTTTTTTATATCAGCAAGGTTGAGTGCGTGAGAACCTTCACTCTATCTGTCTCGTTGCCCCCATATATCCATCATAGTATTATAAACTTCAAGCATCTCAGGCCTTTCATCTGCGAAAGGCTGAACACACTCGCATGCAACTTTGATGAGAGTTTAGACCTCGTTTTCGAAACCTTCCCCTATCAGAGATTCATCGATTGCGTTAACAAAGTTGGAAGGGTTTCCCGATAGGTTAGTTGTAGTAGTATTGAATGAACACGACAACTCCTTCAATGTTTTCCCTGTGATTAGCTCAAAGAGCAAACTACCATAGTCATAGACATCCTTCTTCCCATCACTCACATAAAACACTGTGCTTGCACCGTCTTCAATGTTGGGATTCACGAACTTGGCGCTTCCAAAGTTGGACAGTTTTGGTTCAAAATTCTTGTCTAGCAAGACACACTCGGAACTTATATTGAGATGCACAACATGCAAGTTTCATACATGGTGGAGCCAGGACAAGGCTCTTGCTACCCCAAGTGCTACTTTGATCCTCTGAGGCCATTTCAATGTAGCTTCACCTTTTAAAGGAACCATCTTGAAAGCCTTCCATTTGATATGAATTGGTATACCAAAAACCTTTCATTTCCTTCTACACAGAACCCAAGTAGTGGAACTATATTTCTGTGTCTGTACTTACCCAGAATTCTTATTTCCAACAGAAATTGTCTCTTGTATTGTTTGGGATTCGATAGTCTCTTAATGGAAGTTTCCAACCATTGGGTAGCCTTCCCTCGTACATTATTCCCATCTTCCCCATCCCAATGGCCTTGTCTATAGAAAAGCTCTCAGTTGCATCTCTCTCTTCGTTGAACCTCATTGTGGACTTCATTCTCTCTGTTACTACAGATATCTGTTGATGCAACCACAACTATATTAATCATTGCTAAACCTCCATTATAATACATTAATACTATTACAATTTACTACATCGTCATTTAACCAGTCAATCCTTAATTTTTCCGTTCTCAACCAATCATTTTTAGGCATGAGATGTAGAGATAGAGAATGAGCGAAAGAGGAGGCTAGCCACTGCATTGAGGATTAATGCTGTCATGTTTACGTCCACACGTCATGGTTTATATTGCACAATGCATGGCGTCCCTTGTAACAACATATATTCAGTGCTCGATCGAAGTCCCTCAATATCAAAACAATTAAGAAGCAATGAAGACCTCAAATCTTGTGTTCGTCTTGACCATTATCTCAATGTGCAGCATTTGCTTCTCCCAGAGCTCCCCCAAAGATTTCCTTGATGCACACAACGAAGCTCGTAAGGAGGTTGGTGTTAAACCACTGAAATGGAACGAAACCCTTGTAGAATATGCTCAGAAATATGTGGACTCGAAGAAAAAAACGTGCGAATTTGAGCATTCTTATGGGCCTCATGGGGAGAACTTGGCGCAGGGTTATGAAGAATTGACTGGCGTGGATTCAGTGAAAATGTGGGTGTCGGAGAAGCCCAACTATGATCACAAGAACAACAAGTGTGTTAACGATGAGTGCTTGCATTATACTCAGGTGGTTTGGAACAGCACAGAGAGTGTTGGGTGTGCAAGAACCAAGTGCGACAATAACTGGATGTTTGTCATCTGCAGCTATTACCCAGTTGGTAATATCGTAGGGATACCACCTTTCTAAGATTTTAGTAACCAACCATATTTAACTAAATATAACACTCCCTACAAATAATTTTAACTTTTATTAATAACACTCTTACCATTTTGTAGTCATTCTTTCAATAATGTGGTGTGAAGTAACACCCAGATAGCGAAGCTGTCTTTTCTTAGGTTGTATTTGGTGTTTGTTTGGAGAATCTCCAGTATGTTGTATTATGAGCTGTACATTTCTAATTAGTAATACATTTTGGAAATCTCTGTATATCAAATGATGATTGGTAATGTATGAATATGAATAAGTTTTGGAAATCCTTGTTTTTCTTTTTATCAGCAAAAAATAAAATATTATTGATCAAACAAAGTATATATACATATGATTTTCAGGATTTGCTCATTCTTATCCCACACAAAAAGAGAGTGGCCTAAAACAAAGGAGTCAAATGAGTCCTTCCCCTATACATATCATGTTCTCTAATGGTATGATTACAAAAAAAAATTCCATCGTACAGAGGTCCAAACAGCATTCTGTTGAGCTACATGACAGAAGCTTTGGAAATCCTTGTGTTTTTGTCTTCCGGTTAGAAGCTCCAATATTATACCAGTTTCTTATCTTTCTCATCAACTATTTAACAAAGCTGATGCTCCTGGTTGTTGTATTGGAGGAATGAAATTTACAAAATAAATAAAAGAAAAGAAAATCTCGAAATAAATGAAAGTTTCTTTACAAAACATAAAACTAAATAATGAAAATAACTTATTTATTTGTCCAAAACTTAACTGTTTCAAAACTACTATATTTATCAGGTAACATTGTAACTTTGACAACAATTCTGTTTAAAATCTTGAAGGAGGTGATTGGAATCAACAATCGAAAATGTTTGAGTTTAAGAAAGGGATTTGTTAAACATTAACTAAAAAGACCTTCAGTTTATTAAAGGGTATACGCTTTTGTTTTGGAGAAAATTTGAATGACCAAGTAAGCCGTCGCGTTTACGTGTTTCACAGGTGAGCAATTTAGTCTATACTAGGAGAAGAAACAGCAAGGTTGAGTGCGTGAGAACCTTCACTCTATCTGTGTCGTTGCCCCCATATATCCCTCATAGTGTTATAAACTTCAAGCATCGCTGGCCTTTCATCTGCGAAAGGCTTAACACACTTGCATGCAACTTTGATGAGAGTGTAGACCTCGTTTTCGAAACCTTCCCCTATCAGAGACTCATCTATTGCGTTAATAAAGTTTGAAGGGTTTCCCGATAGGTTAGTTGTAGTAGTATTGAATGAAAACGACAACTCCTTCAATGTTTTCCCTGTGATTAGCTCAAAGAGCAAACTACCATAGTCATAGACATCCTTCTTCCCATCACTCACATAAAACATTGCGCTTGCACCCTCCTCAATGTTGGGATTCACAAACTTGGCGCTTCCAAAGTTGGACAGTTTTGGTTCAAAATTCTTATCTAGCAAGACACACTCCGAACTTATATTGAGATGCACAACATGCAAGTCGCATACATGGTGGAGCCAGGACAAGGCTCTTGCTACCCCAAGTGCTACTTTGATCCTCTGAGGCCATTTCAATGTAGCTTCACCTTCTAAAGGATGCAACCATCTTGAAAGCCTTCCATTTGACATGAATTGGTATACCAAAAGCCTTTCATTTCCTTCAACACAGAACCCGAGTAGGGGAACTATATTTCTGTGTCTGTACTTACCCAGAATTCTTATTTCCAACAGAAATTGTCTCTTGTATTGTTTGGGATTCGATAGTCTCTTAATGGCAAGTTTCCAACCATTGGGTAGCCTTCCCTCGTACATTATTCCCATTTTCCCCATCCCAATGGCCTTGTCTATAGAAAAGCACTCAGTTGCATCTCTCACTTCGTTGAACCTCATTGTGGACTTCATTCTCTCTGTTGCTACAGATATCTGTTGATGCAACCACAACTATATTAATCATTGCTAAACCTCCATTATAATACATTAATAATATTACAATATACTTCATGGTCATTTAACCAGTTAATCCTAACTTTTTTTCTGTTCAAACTTCATAACCATATAATTAATCATGAGTAATGATTAAAATCTTCATAAAATTCTTGACCACATGAACAAATGTGTATGATTAGATTCATTTGCTTTGGATTACTTCGTCATAAAATTCATCTTATTTATACATAAAAGAAATTTGAAGCAGAGATAGATGGCAGGAATAGAACGTACCTCTTTGATGACTTTCTCTTGCAATTGCAGAGGTTGCAATTCGTGTTCTGCATGAGCCTGAGTAGGAGTCTTTCTCCCAGCAAAGAACCAAAAAAATCTGCCTAGTTCTTTAGCCATGTTCTGGTGCTTCTTCCTTTGAGGCTTTGATTGTTCCCAAGGTGCAAAGTAGGATATGTAAATGACGATAACAGAAGTCACCGAAAAAGCATAGCCAACGGCAAGACCCTGCTTGAACAATTGAAGGAAATCACTTGTGCATGGTGCCAAAGGCCCACCACACAGCTCTTTATTATTGGCGTAATCAACAGAAATTGAGCGTTGGAAGAACAGAGGCACCGACCCGGATAAATAATTGTGGGCAAAAGAAATTGATTTGATGAGGGGAAGCTGCCCGAGTTCTTGAGGGATTTGACCCCTTAAATTGTTGTTACGAAGCCTAAGAAAATTGAGGTAAGTGCAATTAGCAAAATTAGGTGGAATATTCCCACTGAAATTGTTATGTGAGAGATCTATGGAGGTAGCAAAAGGGATTAAGGTGCATATATCGGAGGGGATGGGTCCTGTGAGGTGGTTGTTGGAAAGGTTTAAGGCTGTTAATGACAAGCAATTCCTAATGCCCAGTGGAAACTCACCCTTCAACCCCATGTTATCTAGTGAGATACTTAACACTTTACTCTCACCCTGATGCCAGCATGTAACACCAACAAAATCGCATACGAAACCTTCGGTTTTGTTGTCGAAGCTCCATAGTGACAAGTGATTAAACGGGTCTTCCAAGGAATCCTTAATGGATTTTAAGCAGGAGATGTCGCTTGCAACTCCATTAACTACCATAAGAGAACTCAGCAAAGAACATGAGAAAACCTGGATGAAAATAGCCATCATCTTCATTTGAGAACCCATTTCTGTTAAGATGCAGAAACGATCCGTTCTGAGTAGAACGATAGGAAAAGTGAATTTAAGGGATATAAAGAACGAAACTGAATTTTTTTTTTATTATATTTGTTAAGAACAGTCTAAACGCGTAAACAAGAAAATTGTGGCTCCCAACCTTCAATAATACGCTAGAAATGAGACTTCGTATTGACTTTCATCAGCTGTTTGCTTTAAAGTCGAAAACAGAGTAAACGAGAGGGAAGACTGATATAAAAAGAGTTTTATACCCAAAAAAAGTGGTGTTAAATAAGTACAATAATCGTCTTATGATTATTCGGTATGTTGCCGTATCATCAGTGCTCGCATTTTGTTCGAACAAGTTTTCGTTCTTTTAACTATAGGAGTGGTAATGGGTTTAGGATTCAACATTCCAATAACTCCGAGAATGTCAAGAGTGTACTTTTTTTTTTTTTTTTTTAAAAACGTGCATTTCTTTTTGATTTTTATTTCATAATTCACCAAAAGGAAAAAATAAAAAAGCAAAAATTGGACAATTTTTATGACAACAATTTACTTACCACTGGAAAAATTTTGTTTGTTGTAATATTTTTTTTTTGGAATAATCAATTTCATTTTGGATTTGAAGATGAAACTATCTAGTACGAGACAATTTATTTAGTGACATAATTTGTATTGAGTTCAAATTTTTTCAAACAAGCATGTCACCTTTTTCTTATAAATTATCTTTTATTAGTGGTGGTGAAAGATGTTCGAGGAATGAGTCTATTCCTCGATCCTAATATGAACCACACTTTTAAATACGAGAGAGAGAACTTTCATTATTTACAAGTCAACTTCATTGGAATCAATCAAACTATTGTAGCGCGTAACGCAGGAATAACAATACAAATGAAACGTGTTTCTATTTGTAGGATAACCTTGGGTCAATAACCACAAATTCTAGCATGGAAGTTGGCCTTAGAACAATGGTTTTCAGCGTTCTTCTATACATGTGGTCATTGCAGACCTGCTTCACCATGAGTGTGGCAGGTAGCAGTAAACTCTACGGAGAATCGCAAGAAACTGCTCATAAGACGTTGTTTGATCCATCATTTTGGTACAGTCACTAGTAGAAAATTAGGTTTCTATGTCGGCAATACAACGTCAGTTAAATCAAAATCCGATATTGCCAAAAACGCGATGACAATTTTGTAATTAAATTAACATCATAACGTCGGTTTAGCGCTTAACTGACGTTGGAGTACACACATGACGTCGGTTAACCCATATAACTGTCTTCGAACAAACTATAAAACTTTAAATTTTAAATTTTAACTTTTTTTTTTTGGCGCTGATTGCACAACGTCGATTGGGAGGGGCCAACCGACGTTGTGGGAGAGTTGCATGACGTCGGTTATAGCCCAGTAACCGACGTCGTGAGTGCCGTAATAAAGATTTGGGTAAATTGGGGCTGAAAGAGGGTAATTTTAGGGTTTAAATGACGTCGGTTGGGTGTTTTTAACCGACGTCATGGAGCACAACGTCGGTTAAGAGGTGGGAACCGACGTTGTGCTCCTTCCTTATTTTTCCAGCGCACCTTTTCTCCTTCACTTCTTCTTCTTTCTTTCCCTGCGCACCCTCCTCCGTCATTGTTCCGAGACTTCCTTCGCCATTTTCGACCTCTATTCTTGCTTCCTTCACCTCCATTTGTGGTTTCCTCCTTCGTTAGAGTCTATTGCTTGCTTTAAACGGTGCCATTTCGTTAAAGCTTCG
>Ga0099825_1000379_pt1 | contig 45022 bp, 29 predicted proteins | sample SiratroredBW_FD_76838 | JGI IMG/M metagenome (GOLD analysis project Ga0099825, IMG submission 76838) | Root nodule microbial communities of legume samples collected from California, USA - Siratro red BW | ecosystem: Host-associated > Plants > Roots > Nodule | place: USA: California | collected...
AATATTACAAATATCAATATATTATATTACATTTTTATATATATATATATATATATATATATATATATATATATATATATATATATACAAAATTTAAAATATTATACTCTGATATAAAATTATTAGTGGGATCTGAAAATATGACTTTTTTCGCTTGAAAATTGTATTTCCAACCACTATTTATCCTTATTTATAAAAATTAAAAAAATATGTCTATTTTAGTAAAATAAGATAGGAATGACACCATGGTACGAATATACATACATAAAAAACTTTAAACAGAAGTGATGGTACCGGAGAGCTTTTGCAGCTGACCCTAGACTTCGTACTGCCATAACACTTTCCTTTAAGAAAAACTACGGGGGAAAAAAACCTTTGTTTCTTTCAATACATTTGATTGAATTTTTGTGCTTTTGATAGTATATAATCCAAATCAAATGAGATTTCATTGAAAGAAGAAAATATATTTCATACGAAGAAGTGCACCGAAAAACCAGAGTTTCTCCCTTCTTTTCTTTTTCTTTTCTTGATTTGTTTTGGTTTATACAAATTTGTATTTGCAAGAGGAATTTTGGTAGTAAGCAATTAATATAGTTCAGTACACATGGATATGTTAATATACATTTTTTAATACTCAGTTTAATAAAAATTATCTCTGGCATGATTTTAAGAAAATTATTTTAAACGTTACTGCATGCCATTTTTGTATATTAAATAACAATTGTCACAGTGCATGCACTTATGCTGTTTATGTATTTAACTATACATATATGTTGTGCCAAAATTTATATCCACTCAATGTCTTAAAGGTAATGATAGATCAAAAAGCATTTTTAATATTCTTGAAAAGAGAGAGTAAATAAGCATAAAAAACATCATATTTATAGGATAATAAATAGTTATTATTTATTTCCTCTATTATACAGTAGTGTTTTCAATTTTTTTTTCTAAAAATAATAGTACTTTTTAGTTTTTTATTTTTTTTCAATCGTGTTTCTATATCTGATTAAAAGTAATCAATACAATACCAATTACATTAAAAAGAGACAAAAAAATATATTGTTTACATTTACACAGATATATTGTTTACATTTACACAATCAATTTAGCTACTAAAAAACACAACTGATCTCTCCGTTCTTTTACCAATTACGATAAAGGTTTTCATTCTCACGTTTTGGCTTTCAAAGTATACGCTTCTAAATAAACATGTTTTATACTAAAGGGTCGGTGATTGTTTTCTAGGCTTTATTCTAAATTTAGACCTCAGGATCATAGGCATTCAATCCTTATTAGGAGCTAAAAAACATAATTGCTTAAAAAGTCTCTTGGTATAAATAGCATTAAATAGTTAGAAAAGTATTTAAAAAAATATTAATTCCTTTCAGCTTAGAAAAGTACTTTACCGGTGCACGACAATTTAAAAGATTCTCTTAAAGAAAAATGACAGTTCATGTTTTTATCACTAATCTTTACTTAAATAATGTTTTAGATGATTTGGCACGAATTGTTGCAGTGCAATGACGACACAAGCGGTTTCATGGACCCTCTGTATCAGCACCACTGATCCAGGTTAAACAAAATCCGTTGGCTCTCTGTGCATGCCACATGATTGTAAAAAAGCAAAGCAATAGATTGACCAAAGTGGAGGCACAGAACAAAACCACCACAAATAAGCCTCTAGTTTAACTCCATTCCAATGTTCCAATCTCCAACAACACAGCCAAAACCCCACTAAACCCATGGGCCGACCCAAGCACCAAAAACAAAGTCACAAATTTCAACATCAACCTCACCCACCCTTCTATAAATATTCTCCCTTCCCCTCACACCATTCATCACCTTCACTACTAATTCCTCAAACACATTTCCCAGATCAAGAAGAGGGCATCAGCATCATATCAAAGACAACATGGAGGCAGTTCAATCCTGGGTTTCAGAGCACAAGCTCACCACCGTTGGTAATTAGTTATATATATGCAAAAAAACTCAGCCTGCATTTTATATGGGGAAAAATGTTCTGTTTTTAATACTCTCCTTCAATCATAGTAGATGATAAATTTGTTACCTTTTTATAGTAATTATCTTAAAAACTTATACTAATAATGTCCTGTATTTGACTAATAGGAGAAAACTATTTTACACTGTTAATGCATGATCTGATATATAAAAGATTATCAAACTTTAAAGAAATTGGTCTTGAATTAATTTTAATCTTATTACAGGGGGACTCTGGGCATCTGGAATTGGAGGATCACTTGTGGCTTATTCATGCAAAAAGTCGCCAATGAAGCCAAGTCTCAGGCTTATCCATGCTAGGTACATATACACTTCTCAAAAAAGTTTAACTTAATAACAACCATTTTTCAATCTATGCCCCAGGTGAATAATGAAATGTTGTTGTAATAATATTGTAAATGTAACTAATGAATGATATGGTTTCGCAGGATGCATGCTCAGGCACTAACTTTAGCAGTGTTGTCTGGTGCAGCTGCTTATCATTATTATGAGAAACGTTCTGTTCAGCCAAAACCAGTGGTAGATAAGAATATTCCTGCCACCAATTTGAACCAGATCGTTGAATATGAAATTCACTGTCCTTTCTAAATTAAAAACATAAACAATAGGGATCATGCTATTGAGATGTCCTTTCATCAAGTTATTGCCATTTCCTAGAATGAAAGTTGTTGGATAATGATCAGACTCAGAACAATTTGCAATGCATCCTATGTATGTATGTTCTGAGGGTTGATCTATTTTGTAATGTATATAAACAAGTTTTATGAGAAGTTTCAGCTTGATTTGCATTATTCCTATAAAGTCTATTATTAGAATAGAAAAAGAAAGTGAAGTGGTGAAGAATGCTGGACCTTATCTACTCTATATGGAAATCTCACACGTGACACACACCCCTTTTATTGCTTTCTTTTTCCAGTATAACGTGATTCTGATTATGCGAGTAAAATAAGTCTAATTAATAATTAACAAAAAAAAAACCGTTTTAAAATTTGGATTTAAGAACTCAATTTCAATACAAAAAAAGTTAGTTTGCAACGTTTGTTCATATATCTAATTTTACTATGGTACCCATGAAAATTCTCCATCAAACAAACCCAACATAAACGTGGATAATGGAATTTTGTTCAATCATATAGATTATATCCACATCACCTTTGAGTTTGACCAAGTTAATTTATAACTTCAGGCAGGAGCAATGTTTTAGAGGTTTTGTTTTCTTTCAAAAAAAGAAACAAACATCATATTCAAAAATGAAATCCAGAAAACACCATCTACAATTTGACCTGATTTAAGAGAACACTGTACATTCCATCCCTCCAAGTTTGAAGAAAGGAGTTCTAGCAATACCTCATTTAACATATATAAATACTACAAATTAAAATTTTTAAAATAAAAAATGAGACTAACATAATGTTATAATTTCTCTTGTAAATTTAAGGTCAAGATAAAATAGTTATTTTATCCTTTAATAATTAATTATGTAGTGCATCAATGCAATATAGTTTTCTTATTTTCTATCTATAAAATTTTATCATTGTAATATATTTTTTTGTCTTGAGTAAGAAATTATTTTAAAAATAATTATATAATATAATTTTTATTACTATCACTATCATCATTATTGTTATCATTCTTTTCAATGTTTTTAATACTTATTATTTTATTATCGCCAGTCCCATTATTTTTTAGTTGAACATCTTATATAAATGGTTTTCCTATCTTATCTAAGTGTCACTACCGCACCATAGTTAACAACCACCCACTCGAGATTTGCATATTAGTGAGACAAATTTCCTCATTGTTTCAACGAAATGTTTCTGGCTAACTATTTTTGTGATGGTTTCACGAGGAATAGCAAGTGAATATTTCCTTATACTAAGTCCAGTTAGCTAATCAGTAAGGGGTTATTTCCTCGTAATCCACTACAAATGTCAATGTGAATTCCTCACTAATTGCACTAAAAAAAGTTTATATTTGAGCATTTGTTCAAATTTTTTACAATCCCTTAAAATAATAAATACAATTTCTAGTTTTATTTTTAATATTGAAAAGACATTAGTTAAATCTATATAAGATATGAATCTTACTTTCAACAAAAAAATTTTAAAGATAATAAATTTGTATATCTTTTCTTTATATATATATATATAAATATTATTTAATTTTCTTATATTTTTACTTAATGTCATGAGATTAGACTCACATAATAAAGCCTTCAAAATAATTTCTTTTACTATTTTGCGAATATCTTGCAACTAGTCCGTTGCTTTTATAATTGAGTAGTGAAACAAAAGTTAGCGAATTACATAATAACTTATAATTCATACGTGTGTCATTTGTATTTTTATGTGAGATTTTGAATGAAAGCTTTTCATACTTCATTCCACAATTATCCATAAACTCTATGAATTATCTACACTTTGCGTTAATAAGCCTAACCAAATCCAAAATCTAATGTATCTCTTGTTTCCCTTGATTGTAGCTTATGTAATGAATTGAGTAAATAGTTTTTTTTAAGATAAATGTAAAAAAATACACTATATATATACACTAAACAATTTTTCACTTTTATTATTTTTATCATTATGTTGATGTTATGATTATGATAACTATTATTATTATTATTATTATTATTATTATTATTATTATTATTATTATTATTATTATTATTATTATTACGTTCTTTACTATTATTATTATTATTATTATTAAATTTTGATATTAGAAACACTAAATATTAGATATAATTAACATTTATTTTACTCTTGTCATCATTATTATATCATATTCTTGTAACCAAATAAGTAGTAACACTCAACATATAAAAGGTAGGTTGGTTGATCATTAATCACGTAACTAAGTTATATTTTATTATGTCTTAGGTGCGAAGGAGGAAGTTTTGTAACCAAGACTAATCCAATATAAATAAAATAATTTTTCTAAAATATACGAGTGTTTTGTTTAAAGAAATGTTAGCTAAGAAAAGAGTAAAAGAGAGAATATAATATTTAGAAAGAGAATATAATATTTAGAAAGATAAATTAATTTGTCAAATTATTGTATATCAATGAGATAAGAAAAAGAAATAGACAAAATTTAAAATAAAATTTAGAAAAATTATATAATCTTTTTTATCATTATCATCAAACTCAAGAATGATATATTTTACAATTTAGCTGTTTAAAGTTGGAAAAAATATATATATACTTATCATTATTTGACTTAAAATTTTGATAACAACAATACGGAAAAATGATTTATAAGTTTTGTACAAAAAATGAATAGCGTAATAAAAACAAAGGACACAAACAAGTTAGATTACAGCCGACCACTAACTCCATATGTAGTGACATACAAGCATGAACTACAAAAACATAAGAAGTAGTTAGTGGCCAGTTACTGCTCTAATTCATTAATCCTTCATGCTGTTGTATGCTGTTGTTGTACCGAATGTATAACTAATGACCATGATTGACCAATTAATCATGTCATCTACTGTTTCTTGCAGCTTTGGGTATTAACTAAATATCCAGGCTGGCCTTAAAATACATTATTTATAGTGTTGACATTAAACTAATCTTAATATCAATAATTAACGATGGTTACATACACCTTTCCAGGAACTACAAGAAGGAATGAAAAATACAAAGGTGGTTAGAGGAATGGCCTTTGCTTCGCTCATTTGTGCTGTTGTGTGGTTGGAAAGTCTTCTCCTGTCTAACTGCTTGATTCTCTTTGTTAAGTACTTTACTAAACACTACTCTAAAGAGATAGCCTACCAAACAAACCACCCTCTCTACCTCCATCTGATTCTCAATACATATTCCTCTACTCCTTATCTCATAAAAGATAAATCTTCATCTTCTATTATAAAATAATCTACAAAAAGAAAATGATGGGACATCTGCACATAGTTACGAGGTTACATCCAACCTAATATACACTCTTTTAGTTATACAAAAACTTTAATAAATATATACCACAGAATAAAATAGTTTTGCAAACTTAATCATACTAATTAAATTTTGATTAGACGACAATGGATAAGTCCTTTACACCATTAGTATATAGTTTATTTTCCCTAATAAAAAAATGTGTGGTATGCATACAGGATGATGATGTACATCTTCTTAATTAATTGGACATGAGGCTTCCATCATTTATTATGATGGGTCCAAGCAATGCATTATATAAAGAATGAAGGTAGATGGCAACTCTTTAAATTAGCAAGTTCTTTGGAAGAAGGGAATATCTCCTTCATCTTTTCAAGAGAGCAGAGGAGGGGAACAAAGAGAAGCAGAAGCAGAGGCAGGCATGGATTGTTGTGTGTGTACAACTATGCCCCTGATACTGAGGCCTCCGAGGAATACAATATGCGGGGCATGTTACGAAGGAGTAAGGAGCATAATCAACATGATGAGCAGTGTCGAAAGTGAGAAAGTAAAAGCCATAGTGCCCAATCCAAATCCAAACACTTCTCTACTTTCACGAAGAAATTCGAGTAAGGCAAGCTCTGATTCATTTCTTCTTTAAGCGTTTGATTAAAAAAAAAAACTATATTAATTAGCACATGTCTCAATTTGATTATTTTTTCTCTCTGCAGACACTTGAAGATTGTATCAGATGGTGTTCTGAGCAGATAGAACAGTTTAATCAACAAAAGCAAGACCTGGTTTTCCTGAGAGGCTTTGTTGCAGCCTTCAAAGCACAGATTCACACAGATATATTGGTCAATCCAGGCAGAGACGGTCCACCTATACCTGCACATAAGTCCGTTTTGGTAAGCTCTTTTTTACGTAATTTAAGGTTATTGATACAATTTCTTAATTGGACCAAATTGTATGATTCTAATTAGCGAGGTTATAACAGCGTATTATAATGTTGCAGGCTGCAAGATCAGAAATATTTAAGAACATGCTAGAGTGCGATGAGTGCAAAGAGGCACCGAGTAACAGCATAACTATACCCGATTTGAAGCATGAAGAATTGGAGTGTCTGCTTGAGTTTCTGTACAGTGGGAGCTTGGGTGTGGAAAAATTGGAGAAACATGTGTACGCGTTGTCGCAAGCAGCGGATAAGTATCTGATCCCACATTTGCTGAAACACTGCGAACGGTACCTGCTGAGTTCGCTAAGCGCATGTAATGCCCTTGAGACGCTGGAGATTGCGGACATTTGTTCCAACCACAACTTGAAGGAGACAACCTTGGATTTCTTGGTCAAGAACATTGACCGGGTTGTGTCCTCACCTAAATTTGAAGCTTTTGTTCACCGGAGCCCACACCTCACCCTGCAACTAGTTACAAGGGCCTTTGCCAATGGTACCAAATAATCAATTTCTCTCCAACTTTACCAGTGCTTCATTCTTTCAATTTAGCAATGTATTTACCCTGTAAACCAGATCTCTTAGCAGATTTCATCAATTTATGAGACGCCAACGAAAAAAGACAATAAAACACAGAAAAGAATATATGCCTAAACTCGATTTTTTTTTATTCCATTTTTGTAAGCTAAAAATCTTATTACTGTTTGTTCTCGTGCCAATTAAAGTACATTTTTCATGAATTTTCCATACAGAACATATTATTTCCTAATTGATTAAAATATAATAGGCTAGTATTCTCTCTTATAGCACAGTCTTTATTAATGGAGGTTAAGTATTTTTATAAATACTATAGATTTATATTAATAATATAACACATTGTATAAATATTTAATATAATGATGATATATTTCAATATTTTATACCGATAAAAAGGTTTTGTCTGTTTATAAACTTATGAAATTTATATTAATGTTTTTAAATTTATCAAATAAATATATTGACTAATCTAATATTTAAAATGTTTATATAAGACCATTTTTTAGTAAAGTCGGTAGCCCACAACAAAGGCCTGTTTGGCGTGTCCACAGTCGTAAAACCATCCATTGAGGCCTCTAAGAAGGGAGGTTTCTTTTTCCACCCGTAATTTCCTTTTCAACCCCATAAATATGAAAATCCCTTCTTCGTTTTTCTGGTTAGTGAAAAAATCAGTTGTGCGATTTGAAAGTCTTTTTCACTTTCAGATGTAATTTGAAAGTTTTTTTCTTTTACTTCTAGATTTAATTGTTAAGTCAGTTTTTTTATAAAAAAGATTTTTGAATTGGATGATATGAAAGTAGTTTTTGACTTTTAAATTATGCCATTTATAATTTTTTTTTGTTTTTATTTTTATATTGTGCAGTTCTGAATTTATTTTTCACATAATTTTTTTAATTATATAATCTAAAAGTCATTTTTATAACAAAACATTCCGACTGTGTAATTCGATAATGTTTTATAAATTACACAGTTTGATAGTATTTTTTAACTTCTCAATTGTAACATAGAAGACCCTCCCGAATTATACAATGTAAAAGATATTTTCAAATTAAACAAATCAAAAATCTTTTTTTTTCTTACGTGTATCCATGACATCATTGATAGACAAGGGAACAGTGACGATAAGGAGGTGACGAGACGAGACAGGTACAATTTGATTTTTTAACCACCTCTACAAGGGGTGTACATAAAAACTATGGGGTACAAAAAGAAATAGCCTCTAAGAGAATCTGACCCAATCAGTATGAAGCCCATCAAAGACTCTAAAGCAACAGATCAAGACTTACGGTTTTGTTATTTAAATATATTTTTACTTTTTGTAAAATTAGTGTATTTTATTTTTATTTCTACAAATTTTTATAAAAGTTGAAATAAATTTTTTCATTATTTTATAAAATATTTAAATTTTACTTTTAATTATCTTAAAATATATTTTGTTTTTATTCTTTAAAAAAAATTTAAATAACTGTTTTTAATTTTTAATATTTATTTTAAAGTTAATGAATAATATTATTTACAAATTTATATTTTCAAAATGACACACTGATATTATATTAATACTTTTCAGATAAATTGATCATTTAATCTTTTATTTAACACAAATAATTAGTTAACAAAATAAAAGAAAAAGTAATTTTTTTCAATTTAGAGAAAATAAGAACAATTTTTCCTAAACCCTAAAAGATACAAACTAAAAATTAGCTAATTTTATAAGAATTAAAAACATGTCAAAGTTGAATGCTTTTTGAATCGAAGGACTACTTCTTTTTTTTCTCATTTTCCTTCCCTTTCAATCTTTTTCTTAAACTAAAAGAGCATGCACGCCATGTGCTTATTTGATATATAACTTAACATGGCCATGTTATATAAGGAAGAAAAAGAGATATTGAAATTCATTCTTATATTGTTGGAGTTGAATTGCTTTCACCTATAATGCAAGCTCCTCTACCAAGATAACACCATGAGAAACTAAATGTGAACAATGATAAGTTGAAGAAGCCAGCTGTCAGGCAAAAATAATCGAGCATGCATGCATGCAATAATAAACATAATCTTGTGATATCTATAACCTTTGATGTTACTTTGTAAAGAAATTGCTTCTTCCTTTTTCCCCCTTAAAGAAAACATCAGAAAAGTTTGGAAAATGATTTCTCTTGATGAACCCTTACAAATTGGATGTCAGATTTGAAGGACACAACACAATCGATCTACGAATGGAGGACAAGGATTTTGTCAGGAGCTTTGTTGCTGGATTTAGCATTTAGTGAAGAAATTCCCACTGATATAACAGTCAATACTGCCAACAATGGGCCTCCCATTCCTGCACAAAAATGCTGCATTGACATGATCGCTCTACCCTGTAACATTGCATGTGATAAGGTCCTACCCACAGTTTTATCAAAATTATTATCTCAAATCTAGATGAGGTTAAATTTATTGGAACCTACTAATTAAGATGAGGAGAGAATTATTAAATAGGAAATTAAATGTATAAAAATAAAGAGAATGTTTGAGAAAGATTTTCGAAAACAATATTGCCGAGAACTCCATATTAAAATTGCTTTTGTAACCCCCTTCCTAATAATTTTTTTTCTCCTATAAAAGGCAAGCACATATCTTTTTTTGCTTTGTCATGGGTGGTATGAATTGAATATGATCTACAACATGCTTTCAATGGCCTAAAAGTTCCATGCACTACATAATTTACACATCGTCTTTGTTAGTAACTCATCAACAACTTTCGACACAACTAAAAAGATATCCTTTTGAGTCAAAGTTTACACGTTTACCATGAATGTATATATAGAAAATGTCGTTATTTTTCTTCCTTCATCTCTATAATATTGAAAACCAATAAAAAAAAAAAAAGAGTAAAAGTATTGTTAGTTTGAAAGCCTGTGAAGAAACTTAATAGTTCAACTTAATATATAATAGCACTATTTATTTTACTTAACTAAAATACTATTTAATACGAATATCAGATTCAAATTAAAAAAAAAAAAAACTCTTATAGATTAATATATATCTTTTGGAAAGAAAATGAATTTCTTTAAAGTCAACTTGAATTGTCCCATGATCACCTAGCCCTAAACATAGTTAATTCATAATGAACTATACAAAGAACGCACAATACGTTTCTGCTATTCACGTTATATAATGTATGAAGTTGTAAGAGGATAATAATAAGTTTAAAAGGTTTATTTCCTGTACAATTAAAACAAGTAATGCAAAAATGTTTTTTCTCTTTTCAAATATTTTTTTTTTTGTCAGCAATGAGAAAATTTTATAAAGAATAAGGCAAAAAGGTTACCTCAACCATACACGTTCTATGTTTAAAGATCAAATTGATAAATATTTTTTTTTTTTAGAACAAAGATCAAATCAATAACTTTTGAGATAAATGGACGTTGCTTGTTAACATTAGAACATAACATTAAAGGAACTTTTAAATGGTTCTATTAGCGGGAGGGCCAACAACATGGGTGTGACAAAAATTTTAAGACTTCTTATTATTTTTCAAATACTTGAAGGACTGAATAGAAAAGAAAATGATATTTCGAAATTAAATAAATGATAACCTTTTTTTTCCGTTATGATTTTTTTTTCTGAGGAAGATGTATACTTAAGATCATATATGAACTCATCCTTTATGCTTAATGTATTGTTTGAAAAAACATTATTTGCATGGTGCAAACTAGCGTCAATTTTGAGTGTGTGCTTCCAGCAAGGTCACTTCTTTCCTAGTTTTGTAGTACTTCATTCGTTTTATCCCTCAAAGTGGGGACATCGTTTCTTATTGTTTCTGTACTGTTTTCACGTTTATTTGTATCACTGGATCATATACATTCAACCGTACTCTTTGCCCGAAAATTTTGTTTGGTACACAGAAAAAGCACTTGTGCACGCTTTGAAGTAAGAAATTTTTGAAGTTGTGAAACTCTAACATGCCACACACATAAACAAGTGAAAATTTAGATATTTCTGGGAAGTCGTCTACAAACATGCATCATAATTGATTCCTTGATCAACAAAGCTACAAGTTAGGTCTAATGGAAGAAAATGCGTAAACTAATTAAAGAAAATGCACACAGAAGATATAAATAACATCAATGTAAAAGCTGACATTTTTTTACTTTTAGTCAGCATTTTGGCTCCAATTCTTTATTGCTTGTCCGATTGCCTGTTTCACAGCTCCTGCATCAATATTCTTACCTTGTTCTTCGTTCTGCACAAGTCACAATATTATTTGTCATTATTAGATGCATGAAAACATAGAGAGAATGAGACAATATTCTAAACTTGAAAATGTTTTAGTAACTTCAAAATTATAACCTAACCAGCTTCTGTTTGTATTAACCGAGTAATTAACGAAATCTAAGATTCTACATGGTTATAATTCAAAATACATGACTAAGAAAACATTTAAATCACAGCAACGTGGTCCCTCATCCTTTTCTTCAAAAAAAGGAAAGGATGAGAGAAAGACTAACAGGTAGAAGAGGAATTTTTATATGCATAAGGACAGCGCATGTGACCTACAAAAATATGGAGTAACTAGAGGGAAAAGAGAGACACTGAATGATATAATGAACTGGCCTAGAAAGCATCTATGCTATAAATTTATGCTTACAAAATATTGTATCTTACCTTTTCTCCAACAGCATGAAATCGAAACGTGTCCATACAAGTAGCCCTAGCTTCAAGCACGTTGAGACTCATCTCTTCAAATGACTCCAATATCGAAACAAACAGACCAGGGCAACTCTTTGCTGAAAAAACATCAATAAGAAAACCCTTTTCCGTGACTTCTACCGTAACCTGTTTATGTCCATCCAGAAAATGCAATTCGAATCAATTTTTTTTTTTTTTTCAGATTAACAAGACCTTTTGAAATGAACACATATGTGGAAGCTGTAGTGATTGAGAAAATACCATAGGCAAAGAATTTTGGTCAGTTGAAGTTTGTGCATTGGCTACGTCTCGATTCAATTCTTCCACCTTTTGCTTTAACTCTTGGATATACTTTGACGCATCTATTATGATCGAGGTTTTGTTTAGCTGCCACCACCCAGCAAAAGAACAAAAACTATTAGGTAATTCACAATCTCAAACCTCACCATGTAATTGATATAAAGTGCAGTATAATGGGAATAAGATAAATGCTTTAAGGACTATATAATATTTCAACAACATATTAAACAATCTTCATTTTTAACAAGTCTGTGCTTCAATTTTCTACCGAAATAATGATAATATATATACATGCAATACATGGAAGATAATCCAGATAGCAAGAACTGTGTGGAAGATTAAGTAACTAAGGTAAAGAAGAAGCCAAGGTATATCAACAATAGATGACGAACGGAGGTGGAACAGAAGGAGGATAACAATGTGTAGTGAATTTTCACAGAGAAAATAAATTAAAATGAAAGATATAGAAAAGAATGCAAGGAATTATTACAGCATGAGAGTTAGTAACAGAACGAAGTAGTTGCAGCTTCTCATGCAGTGCTGCTCTCTTTTGCTCTTTAGAAACCATTTTGTGCTCCCTTTTCCTCTATAAGTGATTGTTTTGGCCTTGCTTTTCTCCTTTTTCTTACGCTTAATTTAGTTATGCTATGAACTATACGCTGATAGAGCTCTATGTACGGTCTTTTAAAAGAGGGGATGGGCTCTCAAATCTATATGACGTTCTGCTAGATTATTCTCACCGAACTTCCACAAATACCCTTTTGCAATTTCAAGCGTATTTTTTTTTGAAGATTTTATATTTCCCTTTGCTAAGAATTGTTTATTACGACGTAATGACATTGAACTTGGGTCAACTCTAATTTTGCACGTGTATATACATATATAAGTGATGAAATATTTTGAATTTAAGGAGATAGATTTGGAAAATGTATAGCATGAATATGTAGATATGATTAGAAGGTGGTGAGTGAAAATGGGCATCGAAAGAAGTGAAGGAGAGGGAACGAATGCTAAGTTCTGAATTTGGAATGCATCCAAACACTTCTCACGGGGAATTTTAAAGGGTCTCCTCCTCTGCGATCTCTCTTCAATCACCAGCAATCAAACTTTGTCTCTTTTTCACTCTCTCTCCACACGAGCCATCCTATCTTTCTTTTCATACAACACATTCTTTTGTTTTCCTTACCCTCATGAAAGTGAAATTTAGATCATACTATTCAACTCCAATTCAGTTGGATCAATTTTACCCTAATAAATACATATAATTAATGCCTTCCATAAATATGTTTTCACTCTTCTTAAATTAAAATATACCACTTCTTCTTTTTGCCCTTATGGTTTTTTTTCTTCTTTTTTCATCCTATGTTCACTCAGAAAAGGTTATACTTTGCAGGGCATTTTAATGTTAAATATAATCATCATCGTTAATGTCTAGTGAGTTTTAAATGATCATATTAGGTTTACAAGTTATGAGTATATTCGATTGTAAAATAAATATTATCATTCAGATTTATATAAATTCATGCTTATGAGTATTTTTATTTATGGGCAAAAGTTTTTAGTAGAAAACATATATTGAAATTATTACTCAAATATTTTAAAGGAGTTTTCATTTTGAATGAAAAATACTAGGGTATATTTATTTAAGTATCTTCTTCCTCGATATGGAAATGTCTACAAGAGTCTTCCTGGATCTCCATGCTTTCTTATTGAAACTCCATATTTTTAAAATATTAGAAATATTTTTTTAATTGCATATTTTAAAATATAATTTTTGTATTTCAATTTGTAATTCAGAGTATAACTTTTATATTTTGGATTGTACAATCCCAAATACTTATGTATTTTGAATTATATAATTTAAAAGATAATTTTTATATTTTGGATTACAATTTTTTCTTTATATTTTGGATTATATAATTTTTCTTTATATTTTGGATTATATAATTCAGAACATAATTTTTGTATTTTAGACTGTGTAAGCTGAAATAAAAAAATAATTAAAAAAATTGTATTCTGAATTAAAAATTGTATTTACAAATTCTTTTCATTAAAAACTTATATCCTGAATTAAAAATTCTATTTCGAAATTAAAAAAAATTATATTCTGAATTAAAAATTGTAATCTGGAATACAGATTTTTTTATATTCTAAATTAAAAATTGTATTTGGGATTAAGAGGTGAGGGTATAAGATTCGTTTAATTTTTTTCATTAAGATCATTTCGTTGAATCTATGGAGATGCAGGTAGAAATAACAGAGGTGCAGAAAGAATCACTCAAATAGCAATCGCTCCTTACCCAAATAGATGGTGGGCTAAAATCACTGATTCGTCTCTAGTCCTGGTTGGGCTTGCAAAAACGTGTTTTATTCGGAACCCGACCCGGATATCACATTTGGTCCGGATTCTGTAATGCCCTCTGATTTTGATGAAGAACAGTTAGGGAGTATCGTGAGCTTCAGCACAATGCGCGCCCTAGCGGTTCAGTTCTCTAATGTAATCGTATCTCTAATCCTTGTCTTTGACTCTGTTCAAGTTTAACCATCTATTTTAGGATCCATCTTTTTATAAGAAAGAAAAAACATTTTCAAGTTCAAGCTAAGTTTCGTGTTGATCTCTGGGTTCTGGGTCGTAATTACCCACTAGCTAATTTATTTTAGTCTTAGCTCTTTATTTTTTTTACAATCTACCCTTTTTTGCAGTATTTATACAGAAGAAATATTGGGGTCAATCCACGGTCTCGCAATTTTTCATCATATAGTAAAGGTATCACCTTTTTTTCCATCGGTATTTCGGAACAAAAAATGAATAAGCTATGACTTTTGTCATTCTGTGAAAGCCCTGAATCTACAGGTCTATTTTATTGTTAGAAATAAATAATAAATAGAAATTTGTACTTGTATGTTTCTAGCAGTAAATGGTAGGTGACATGATGCTGATTTTGGGGATTTCTGGGATTAAAATCATTGAGGCAAAATCTGGCATTGTAAAATACAAAGAAAGTGGTTTTCTTTTTCTAATTCAATTTCTGGCTTCTTTATTTGAACTGCGATTATGGTGCACGGCTTCGCTTATAGCTGTTTTGATTTTCAGATGAGCTATCGATCGAGGAAGAAGCTGAGAGGAAAGTTGGATGGCTGTTGAAGACGATATTTTTTGTGACTGCAGGGGCTGCAGGATACCATTTCTTTCCTTATATGGGTATCAATAATTTTCCTCCAACAATTTCAACTTGTAAAGCCTTTATTTGCTTTTGGTAGTTCTAGCCTTACAGTTTTGTTAAAATACAAATTTTCAGGAGAAAATTTGATGCAACAGTCTGTTTCGCTTCTGCGTGTCAGGGATCCCTTGTTCAAAAGGGTGGGAGCTTCTAGATTAACCCGTTTTGCAATAGATGGTAAGTTTTCCTATCAATGTCTTTGTGTCACTAATTGCTTGCTATCGGTACTTTATGAACCATATTTCTTTGGTACATGACAAATATTGAGGCACTTGGTGGTTTATTAATTATTAGTCATTTGCACATTAGGGTAGGTAGTTGTTTTCTAGATCAAATTCCTATTAGTGTTTTGCACTACTGACGTTTAGTCATTTAGTATTAATCTCAGCTTATTCTTGAGATGACAAAATTATGGTTGAAGGGTGATTTTGAACTCGGAATAAAAGAGTTAATATAGATTGAAATTTTTGCCTTTGAACTGATAATGTAATAGTTACTGATTCTTTAATTGAGCAGCATTTGTGTAAGAGTTAACAACTAACAGATAACAAAGTTACCTTGTTGTCACTTATACTATTTTTTCGTGATCCACAACTGAGTTTTACTCTGTTAATGGAAAATTGCCTCGATGCGATTTAACTAGCTTGTGCATTATAAAACTGCTTATTTATTTCTCAATGTATAGATATCTCATGAAATTGATTAAGGATGAAACATGGTGATACATTACTTTCTAAAATCTTTTGCCCTTGCATAAGTTGTTTATACTCAACATTGTTTGATTTTTGCTCGCAAGATGAAAGAAGGAAGAAGATAATTGAGATGGGTGGAGCTCAAGAACTCTTAAATATGTTAACCACAGCTAAGGATGACCGGACACGAAAAGCAGCATTACAAGCTCTTAATGCACTGTCACACTCAGGTGGAATCATAATTCTTTAAGTATTTTTATTTACCTGTTCTGAGTAAACTTTTTTTGACAGAATATACTTATTATCGTGTTGGTGGAGTGGTAGATTATTTAGACCGATAGTACTTTTGTTGTTTTAAATAGTAAGCTAGAAATGTGATAAGAATTAAGAAGCTTAAAAAACTTTATATGTTTGCAGTTTCTGTTGTTCTTATTCAATAGATTGTGGCTTTTAGAGATGAAACGAAAGACAACTTAAATTTTATCTATTTGATTATTAAGAACCCAGTTTAAATAACATTATGAGGTGGAAAGATATGCAACATTATAACCAAAATAGTACTGCTAGTACTAATATTTTTTTTTTCCCTTTCGATTGACATAAAATCCTTCATTGTTATAGATGAAGCTCTAGCTTCCATGCATAATGCCGGGGCAATTTCAATAATTAGGTCTACACCAAATTCACTTGAGGATGCAGAAGTTGAGGGTTTCAAGTTGAGCTTGATGAAAAGGTTCCAAGATCTGAGATATGATGTGCCATCATGACTTTACTTGAGATTACATACCTCTTTTTGTTTGTTTTTTTTCGTTGGAGCATGAAATATTACTATAGGAGAGAGTAAGCTGTCAACCAAAGCATTTTTGGGGAAGAGTAATAGAAGTTGTTGTGTATCCTTTGGCTAAATCCAATAAAGATCATAGTTCTACTGTTATTTTGTTTTATTCACTTGTCATTTGCGATTTGTTACTCATTGTTATGTGAATCTTGATAAAACTGTAACTGTATATTAGGTTAACACTGCATTATTAAACTTAAACCCTTATTGGACCTTATAAAATATATGATTGATCATACAACGTCATTATTGAATGTATGCAACTTCTAGTAAAACAGGACCTTCATCTTTAGACCTAGTAATCATAGGTTGCTATTTGAATTGTTCAGGGTCAGCTAGCGAACCCTTACATCTTTGATCATAGATGTTTTTTGAAGAAAGGATACTTGTGAAAAAGAAAATTAATCATCAGAAGATACATATAGGATTTGTTCCTCCACCAGATCTGCCTTGTCAATTCCAGTGTGCAATTTTTTATCAAAGACATGTATGTTTAGGATCCAGTTATCTTACCAAGCTCTGAGATGGACCACCTCCTATCTTCGCAGAAAGACCATATATCACTGTTCACTTAGAAGAAATGATAATATATAAGATATTCTAATCTGAATGAATTTTTCAATAAGTCTTTATAAGAAAAGGAGCTGGAGAAAATCATTTAAGCTTTTTTGCAACTTAAAACTATTTTATTTTATTTTTATTGATAGAATACTCTAAGCTCATTAGATTCTTTTGCTTAAAATCTATGAAACTAAATCAATATTTGAACACAAAATGACAAACATAAGGGAAATTATTTGCAAAAATTATGAACATTAATGAAATAACTGAAAAAAAATTAATATCATACTTATGATTTCTTCTAAATCTTATTTTTCACACTGATTTTTTATTAATGACAAATTTCTTATAATATTAATTTATTATGAAGTCAGTTTAACAATTAATTCACTTATTTTTTATGCAAATAAATGCCCAGTGATATATTTTGGTATTTTAAATTTGAAATCTCCTTATTCATTGTCTAGGTTTCTTTAAACAATACATGAAAAAAAAAATTCATGTATTTAAGTTCAAAGGAAATTAAAAATAATTATTATTAAAATTTAAAAATAGATAAAAATGCTTTTAAAACAAACTCATTATATAAAATATAATTAATTGGAGTTACTTTTAAATTCATTTTGCATTCCAATCTTTTAAATTTATATTTGAGAGGAGAGAGACTCAATCACTTTCCTAGGCGTTACACATAATTGTCATATCTATCACACTCTACCGACCATCAATAATTTGCATGTTTATCCCACAAGTTATTTTTTAAAACCATTATAAAATGTGTCAGTGCATCACATGTTCAAATTAGAGTAATTATAAATTTTGGACTTCACATCTTTAGAAGTTTTCCTCACTCTATACCAATTCCTCTCAAGGCAAAAGTGTCCCCACTCTGCTTACAAAGCATGGACTATATTATTTAAAACAGAATGTTCTCCTTCATAAGTTGCGTTTGACCAGATTGCTTTTATTCTTTTTTTTATTTCTTTTAACAAAGTTATACGTCAAAATTAAAAAACTCCATCTCATTGTTCACACTGCACAAATCATTATCCTCTCACACCCGGAAAATTTACATATAATATAATACACTGTTGTGGATAAAATAATTCAACACGTACCTAACTTTGGATTTGACACCATTTTTTATTTAATTACAATTTATTTGTTCTGTATTTTCCATGTGTACATATTGATTCTACCAGTTTCCAGCAGCCCAAGAGGCTATGATCGAGACATTTTTTTTATTTTTTTTATTTTGAATAAGAGGTTCTTGGTGTCTTGATGAGCATGACACGGCAGGGAGACTGACGATAGTGAAAGGGTGTTACATCACTGAAAAAGTTTAAGTACGTGCCAAATACGGTCATTCAGACAATCAGAACAGTTCCCCAACCACAGATCATCCCATTTCTTTACACAAAGCAATGCTGCTCGAAATACATCATTTCATACACGAATTCTATGATAAAAACAAGGCATCCAAAATACAAAAGTAACCCAATCAAATGTGCCTACAATTGTCTTTCTCCCCGGCCACACCCACCTTCACCAATTAATTTTTCCAATAAAAATTTAAAAACAAAACATCAGCAGGGGAGAAATGAGAGAACCAATTTTTATGACTTCCTGCTAAAAGCATTATATATGTTGGTGGAAATGGCAATCAGGCTTGTCACCACGGCGAGTATAATCATTATCAGTGCGATAATTTTGTCCCTTTTGGTTGATATACCATATGCATCCCTGAAATTAGTCACAAAGAAAAATAAGACACTCGTCTATTTATTTGTCCACCGCAATTTTTAGTTTGTCTAGTCTTGATTAGAAGCGAAATGTTGGATTACCGTAAAACAATAGAGCCAGGGAAAATGAAGGCAAGGCACACTGCCGATGATGATCCAATAAACTGAAAGAAGTACCAAATATCTGGGATTGCTATAGCAGCAAGGTAGGAGAATACAAGCAGCACCACAGTGAGGATCATGAATCTTTTGTTGTCTGTGGCTAGCATAGGCTTATTGGGGAAGATAACTTCATCTATGTTGGATCTCAAAGAGAAGTTCAAGAGAGGAAACACCAGCATGATGTGGAGTGCATAGCTTACACGGACCAAACTATTGAACACGGAACCAACCACAGAATCATTGCTCTGGTCAAAATTGATGAGAATGTCTGATTGTGTTGAATCCCCAAATAAAAGGTACCCAAATAGGCCTACTGTAATGTAGATCACAGCACAAAGCAATAATGCTAATCGAACTGCTGTTGTCATTTGAGATAGCTTGGCAAACTCAAACCCAATTGGATGCACTGCAAGTAAAATCAACCATCAGCACCGAAATTTCTAGGCATGCCCTTCAAAAATTAGCATAGTCATTGGGTCCATTACCGTTAAAATGAAATGTGAAGGCTGTGACAACAACAGGAACTGCAGTAAACAGATCAAAGAATGAGGTTTGGTAGTCCAACCGAGGAAACAATCTAGGAGTTTGTGTTTTTCCTTGCACCAGTGCAAAAATAGCCAACCCACAACATATGCCAACAAATGCCACTGCAAGAAGAGTTGACACTGCAGAACTGTACTTCAAGGACTCTACCAGTTTCAAAACACCAAAAGCAAAAGCTCACGTTAGTTAATTACTGAACCTCTTCAATTCCAAATACAAGAAATCTGCAAAGAATTAAATTGCTAACACTGACCTACACGTTTGTACAATACCAATGGAAACATGACGAAGACCAAAGTGAAGAGAAGAGCAAATTCCCGGGAATTCCACCAATGAATTCCAAACCACTGTTGCAGAATACCCAGATGCACTTCACCTCCATCTTGCTTTCCAGATAGCACATCCCCTGTTATTCAACAAAGGTAATAATTACAATTCAGCTATTTTTTTTTTCTTTCATTTTCTTTTTACTATATTTTCATGCTATGATTTCCTATGTTCACTCATTCGTTCATTCATTCATAAATCAGACATCTCCAATACAAATCTTAAAATAAATTAAGAGTACTTAAAGAAAATCTAGATCCTTAAGTTCGATTGCTTCAAAACAATTAAAGCACAAATATTAATAAAAATAACTGGTTAGTTAATATATATATATATAGTAAAAAGGTTAATTAAAAAAAACACATGAACTACTAACCAAAAATGTCATCACAAAGCCAATAATTACAATTCAGTTTTTTTTTTTTTCTTTCATTTTCTTTTTACTATATTTTCATGCTATGATTTCCTATGTTCACTTATTCATTCCTTCATTCATCACATCTCGAATACAAATCTTAAAATAAAATTTATTGACATAAATTAAGAGTACTTAAAGAAAATCTAGATCCTTAAGTTGGAATGCTTCAAAACAATTAAAGCACAAACATTAATAAAAATAACTGGTTAGTTAATATATATAGTAAACAGGTTAATTAAAAAAGAAAAAAAAAAACATGAACTACTAACCAAACACAGTGAATGTGACCAAGAACCCGGCAAAATTCATTTTAGGCACAACTAACCATAAAAAAATCTACACATTTTCCATTTTTTTTTAATAATTTCAAAAGGAAGAAAAATAAAGGGAAAAGGGTTCTGCTACCTATGATGATAAGGTAGAGAATTAAGGCTCCAACGTTGGTGACGATGACGCAAACTTGCACCGCCAACGCTCCCGGCGACCCGAACGCTTCCCTCATGACGCCGGAGTATGTCGTCGTTTCGCCGGAGTGCGTGAAGCGCAGGAGGAACTCGACGGAGAGTTCCGCGAGCACGGCCACGACGATAATCATGGTGAAAGCGGGAACCACTCCGAGAACCTTCATGATCGCCGGAATTGACATGATTCCGGCGCCGACTATGCTGGTCGCCACGTTGAACACCGCGCCGGACACGGACGCCGGCGTCATCGCTCGGCTGGACTCCCCTAATAATGGGACGCTGACTCCGGCTGCCGGAGACATGGCGGCGAAGAAAGTGTCGGGATGAGAGAATGAAGTGCGGGGCGATGGTTGGTGGCTTTGAATGGTTTTGTTTTGTGACGAAAATCAGTTCTCTTTCCTTCTTTATAAAGGTATCACATCTTTCAGGTGATTTTGGTGCCAGTAATTTACCATTGGAAAGTCAAAAACACAATAGCTAATGGTCACTTCATAAAATAAAACCAAGTTACAACTCATAATACTTTTATTCAAAATGTCATCACAATTTATTTTCACTGTCTTAATCAGCGATTTTACTTGATTTACCAAAATAAGATAAATAGCGATTAATTAAATTACCAAAATACACCGTTTCATTCTACAACTAAAGTTAGCAAGTACAGTTTAATTTCTCCTCATAATTTATGTACATCTGTCTAAAAGTATTTTTTTTATGACAAATAATTATTCGACACAGACCATATTATCTCAGAATAATCGTATTATTAAGTAGAAAGAAAAATGTCATTCTTAATGATATTAATAGTATGTCTTAAAAATAGAAGTTTGTAAAAGTTTATAAGTGAATTATAAATAAAAATAGTAAAATATAAATTGACATAATAAACATTTACAAACAATAATTGTTAAGGTAACAAAATATTTTTCTCAATGCACCTTTAAATTAAAGCTTCTTAATCACAAAATTACCAATACCATTTCCACACAACAAAATTGTTAAAATAAAAACAACTGAATATGCTGGAAAGTACACATTTGAAAAGAGTTTTTTCTTTTTTTCTTTTAAGAATTTTTTTTTTTAAGAACAGAAGTAGTGAAACTTTGACGAAGCCCAAAGGAAGAGGGTTACTTCCTGCACTATACAAATTCTAATTACACTATATACTTTGTCAAAATATGTCCTTATATTTTTAGTTTGAAATTTGGTTGTTTAGAAGAGGTGTCTTTAATTCTCTCATTTCCTTTTACTTTTTTACTTTTATTATTATTTTTATTTATTTACTTTTATACTTATCCCGTTATTAATTATCTCTTTGGTTCTCTCACTCCCTCTTTCTTTTAATTTTATTATTATTCATTTTTATATCTATCCTGTTATTAATTGTTTATTTGGTTCTCTCACTTCATCTCACCTTTTATTTTTATTATTATTTATTTATCTTTATACTTATCCTGATATTAATGATTTTTTTTTTCATTTCTTATTCATTTACTTATTTACAATTTAGTAACCATGCAGTTTTAATATCAAAGAGTTTTTATACTATTAATTAGTTAAAATACTTGTTAATGTAAATTTTGTAATTATTATAATTATAATAATTAAGTAGTCTATCACAAATGTGTTATATAGAATAATAGATTACTAATATTATTTGATATTATTTATATGTGAAATGATATGTGAAATAACAAATACTGTATCTTAATGATATAATTAAGATATAATAAATGATATTTTACTCTTTTTCTCAATTTAAATGCACATTAAATTTTAATTAAACAATTGTTTGAAGATTTATTTAGTTTTTATGTTGATATTCTTTTTGGTTGAAATAACATGTTGAGATGAATGAATAGGTTGAGATGAGTGAATACGTATGAACTGATTTCAGATGTTGAGATTTTTTTTTTTAGATTAGAGTAAGGTACACTCCAACAATGTTCAAGTCATAATGGATACAAACAGATAAAAGTAGGTACACTCCAACAATGTTCAAGTCATAATGGATGCAAACAGATAAAAGTAGTTATATTAGTGTGGGGTATCTCTTCTGATTATAAGATAGTATTGGGTCAGACCCTTGCTTTTTAGGACCTATATAATTATCAACTTCAATAATAGGTAGTTTTACTAATCACTTAGATTAACATCTGCTTTAAGTTGTCACGTCAGTTTTAAGCTGTTGTTGGGTTCGTTTCTCATATTGACTTTGTGTCACAGATTCAGATTTTTTATTTCAGATAGATAGTTTGTATTTCAGATTATATGTTATATAATACATATTTTGTATTTCAAATTTTATGTTCTGAAATATATATTTTGTATTTCATATGTTATATTTTATATGTTATGGAATACATATTTTGTATTCTAAATTTTACCTTTTTTGTAATTTAGATATATCTAATCTCAACATTTATTTTTAATTTCTCGTTATTGTTATTTTAAATTGAAAATGTGATGTATTTAGTCGTGGTTGTTGAATATAAAGATGCAATCAAATGATGGAGCAAGCTAACTTATCTGATACAAATGAGTTGAACATAATGAAGTTGATGGCATTTGAAGATTAATTGGTTCGAGGTAACTGGTTCAACCATTTACAAGAGACAAGGTAAGAGTAATTTCATTGATTTGTATATAAGATGTGTGACATGAGGTGATGATGTATTTGTCTAAGTATTTGGTATGAAAGATGACTTAGTTTAGTGAGTGCATAAGGTAATCTTTGGACTAGATTTTGTAATTGTGATATTGAAATCAAACAATCGTATAAGGGAAAAGAAAGACTTATGTCTTTAGGCTGTGAAAGGTGTAGATTTAGATGTGTCTGTAAGTCGTACAAGAAAAATATTATTTTGCTTTTGAATTGTGGGACAAACCAGCTGGGAATGTCGTGACTGTTCTCACTTTTACACTGATGACTTTTTATTCGCTTTATTTTGTTGAATGTTACTGACTTCAAAATCGAAGATGGAGTAGTGAATGGTTCTGTTTGTTGTTCTTGATTTGATCTATTTTGTGGCATTTCAGGGGACAAAACTGGAGCGACATACCTAAAGTTGGGAAATTGGCATTTGAAGGTATCACTCAGGGTTGGGGTTTTGGGGTGAGGTTTACACTTTTGCGTCCTTTAGTTTTCTATTGAGCCTGCGACGACATTGCTCTCTTGTCTTCTGTTTCTGGTTGGAAAGCAAGCATCGAGCTGCATAGGTCATGTTGATGCTGCACATCGCTACAAGAAAACTAATATAAACCAATATCTTGCTTCTACGTAGCAAGGCCAATTCCTTTTAGACTCAATAGTTCTTTGTATTGACATCAGTGCGAATCATATAAATCAGTTTCTGCATTTATGCTTGGACCAATGACATGTGGAACAAATGTGTTATCTCATTGTTCAATCTTTCCATATGTATAAATAAAATACCGGCTTTGCATATTGTACCTATATTATTATAGTGATGACTTGATTTATATTTCTTCAACTCAGATTCATTCTTTAATTGGTTAGAACAGTAATTTCATCAGGAAACAATCTTTCTGGTCTTTATTTTGTTAAGTTCCTTTTTTGTCCAACCCACTCTCCTCAGGTTAGCATTAGCTCAGGTCACTATAGGTTTTCTACACTGGGAATTTATTGGAATGGCCTATTATGATCTGTATAGAATTCTTGCATGTTTCTTTCCACAATCCATAATATGTTGACTTAGGTACATGGAGTGAACAAAAGTCAGTCCATTGCTCTATCTGGTATGGGTCACAACACATGTTATTGTGTATGATTTGCTTACTAGTTACTGCGTGAACTGCTAAGAAATCCAAACTTTATTTTTTAAACAGAAGAGCTTTATCCAACCTTCTTGTTATGTTAAATTGAATATTAACCGTTTCCATGTGATGGTGTTCAGATATCAAAAGTCAATTGAGATTTACCAAGAGATAGCTTGTCAATCCCTCAACAGTAATTTATTGAAGTAAGGACACCTGCTGAATTCTTTTGGAGATGTATTTATTTTGCAGGAATTAGATCCAACATTTTCAAGAACATTTGAATCCAGATTGTTGGCGGTAGGTCACTAGTTTTGGAATTTCACTATTCAATTCTAATGGACAAAGTAGAATATTTGGACTTCTTCGAACTGCCTTCTGCATCGAAATGTTTTATTATGATTTGATACTTATTATATATATGTATATATTATGAGTACTTTGTTACTGATTCAACCATACATTTGCCAGATGTAATACTGACCTTTTTTTTCAATCCTGGTGGTTAGATATTGCTGCTGCTATTGATGAAGAAGATGTTGGGAAGTTTACTGTTGTTGAATTATACCTTAATATTTTGGTGGTTGAACCTGTTGTTTAATGATTTACAGTTGTATTATGCGTGTCTGTTCAGTTGTTCATCTTACATATCTACTTACTGAGTGTACTTGCTTTGGTCTCAATTGAATTGATCTGACTGAATGCAAGAAATGTGTTTTTAATGAGGGTGCTGAGTATGAATTGAAATACTACCATTACTTTCCTGAATTATGCTATAATTCTTCACCAAGGAAAAAAATAAAAACTAGGCATCACAATTTATTTATATGAATACACAGTTAATAACTTTATAAATTGATATACATATAGAGAGAGAGAGTTGTGAAGGTTTGCAATTGCAAATTAGGTATTTCGTTCTTTGATGAGGTGCAGGAAGCAAACGAGGGGTGCAGGAAGCAATTGCCATAATTCAATACAACAAAGCCTAACTCTTTCTGATTGTCTCGCTTTATTTCTCTTTTAATTTTTGTTTTTTTTCATGGTGACTGTTCTATTCTACTTACTTTTCTGTGAAAGAAAGATTCGAAGAAAACGCCAAATACAACGGGGCATCTTTTTTCTACTTTTTCGCTTGTTTATCTAATCTTCCTATCCCTTTTTCATTTTTCAATCCAATAAAACGGTGCACTTTTCTTTCTTCATCTGTTAACCCTAACAAATATTTTTTAATAACATCATTAATTCAATTAAAATGCTTTTTTATTGGTTTTTTTTCTTAACGAATCTATGTTCTCATAAATCATGACTAATTACACGAAGAAGAGGTGTTGCATGGAAATAAATGAGAGATGATGCAGGTCAAACTGTTTTTACTTTCTCTTCTTTCTTGGTTTGTTCTTCCAAAATATGAAATTTATATATTTTCAGTGCTTCCTTCGCCTTTACTTTATCTGGTCGGTGGCAGCCGGTAACCTGCTGCCATATTTACCATTTGGGCGTTGAACAGACAATCTTAATCCATTCCCCAATTGTTTGACTGCGTTGTTTTTGTTACCTGCGAGTGCGAGGATCCATTATTTTCTTGCCAACTTTATGCATGTCTCTCTTTCTTTCTTTTTTTTTTTTTTTTTTTTTTTTTTTCTTTTTTTTTTTTTTTTTTTTTTTTTTTTTTTGCTTTACCTTTTACTTTTGTATTAATGCCTAAACTATTGATTCCATGCCCTTCATTGTTTCTGGATTTTGTCAAACATATAACTATTTGTGAGGGAATAACTTGCATTCACACTTCGGCGTGACGAATCAGCTAATTGGTATGCTTAATTTTCACAACCAGCTTATTACGCCTTGAAAATTTAATGCTATTTCTATGGAATTTCTTGTTCTTTGTACATTCTGATTTTCTGGATAATGAGGCTGTCTTCATGCATATGTCAACTGAAGTTTTTGTATTACTAGAATTAGATTAGATTTTGGGATTTCCTTTCTGGTTTTACAGTTGTTTTTTGGGAAAGAAGTTTACAGTTGTTTATTAAGCAATTAATTCTGTCTTTATTTTTCATTTGCTTAATAGTTTCCTCAGTGCTTTTTATGGATCCGTTAGGAAATTTTCTACAGATTTGTAATCTTGCCATAGTTTCTTCTGTTATGTCTTCTTTGCAGTACCTTTTGTTTACCTAATCCAATGATGATACGGTTCTGATTTGATCAAGAACTATCAGAGGTTTTTTTTTATCAGAATGGTTTCGGTTGATAATGGGATTGTGAATCCCAAAGAAGAAATTGAGGAATCTAATGGCAGTAAAGTGAAGGAGTTTGTTTCCATACATATTTCAACAACTCAAGAAACATCTCTGAGCAGTGAAGATTCTCAGAGAAAGCTTCAAGGCACCTTAAGTTCTTCTGTTCCTAATAGGATAAATTTTCTTAAATTTGGTTCGGCATCTGCCAAATTCAAGAGGCTTGCTACTGAGAGAGACCAGGTTTCACTATCTGTTCCTTCTCCTCGTTCAAAGAGTCTAAGAGAACGTTTCAGAGGCATGCTTTCTCGGAAACTTGATGGGGGTTCGGTCAAGAAGATGTGCGTGGAGTGGGTTAGAAGTCCAGTGAACATGGCCCTTTTTGTGTGGATCACATGTGTAGCTATTTCGGGTGCAATTCTATTCCTGGTCATGACAGGCATGTTAAATGGCGTGCTTCCGAGGAAATCTCAGAGAAATACATGGTTTGAAATAAATAACCAAATACTCAATGCATTGTTTACACTCATGTGTTTGTATCAACACCCCAAGAGGTTCTACCACCTTGTTCTTCTGATCAGATGGAGACCAAATGACATCTCTAGACTAAGAAATTTGTACTGCAAGAATGGTACTTACAAGCCCCATGAGTGGACACATATGATGGTAGTGGTCATTCTCCTTCATGTTAACTGTTTTGCTCAATATGCACTTTGTGGTCTGAACTTAGGGTATACAAGGTCTGAGAGACCCGCCATCGGAGTTGGAATATGTGTATCTTTTGCAATTTCTGCTCCTGCGGTTGCTGGTTTGTACACCATTCTTAGTCCACTTGGAAAGGACTATAATGACTGTGACATGGATGAAGAAGTGCAGGTGCAAATTACTGGCTCTGAAAGGCAAGAGCAGCTGAGAGAGAAACTAGGTGAGAAGAAATATTCATTTGCATCCAAAGATCAAAGGGGTGTTGAAAATAGACCACAGTGGAATGGAGGAATACTTGACATTTGGAACGATATTTCCTTAGCATATCTCTCACTTTTCTGCACCTTCTGTGTCTTTGGGTGGAATATGGAGAGACATGGCTTTGGAAACATGTATGTCCATATTGCCACTTTTATGCTATTTTGTATGGCACCTTTCTGGATTTTTATTTTGGCTTCAGTTAACATAGATGATGACAGTGTCAGGCAGGCTCTAGGAGCTGTTGGAATCATTCTTTGTTTTCTTGGTTTACTATATGGTGGATTTTGGAGGATCCAAATGAGAAAGAGGTTTAACTTACCTGCCTATGACTTCTGTTTTGGCAAACCTTCAGCTTCTGATTGCACGCTTTGGCTATGCTGTTCCTGGTGCTCTCTTGCTCAAGAAGCAAGAACAGGAAATAACTACGATCTTGTAGTAGATAAGTTCTCTAGGAAACAAACTGATACTAGAAACCAACCTTCAATCTCACCTTTGGCTAGGGAAGATGTAGTATCAACCAAATCTGGCACAAGTTCTGTGGATGGCAACTCTTCCCCTTATACCATGAAAACATCTAGTCCTCCAAATTCAACCAATGTCTTAAAGGGAGATTATAGTCCAGATAGTATTGTAGAAAAAGAGAATTGTGAAAGAGGTGAAGATGGAATAATGAACCCGCCGAATCCCCTGTTGATACAAAGAGAGTGATTGTAGAGTTTGAATTTTAACTTTTGCTCTTACTTGCAAACAGGTTTGTTCTCCAACTTGCCTCTGCCAAATAATTTGCCGGTTAAGGTAGTTTCAATGCTGATCTTATATGAGAATGATTTTACATTACAATATGTGCTTTTCCTTCTTTCTTTTTCAATCCAAAAGATACAATGCACTCAAATCCACTTTGAGGGAAGTAATTGGGTGTGTTTACCGACACTTCTATTCTATCTCTCATCTTTATTTTTGTTTTGTTTTTAATTATATAATATTATATTTTTTTAAATCTGATTTTTTAACTCTTATTTCTTCTCCTTACATCCAAAATTAAGTATTATACAGAAATAGGTGGTTGGTATAACACGTCAAAGTTATCATATAAAGTGGTGATATTTTGATATCATTATTTATTTTTGACATCATTTAATACTAATATATATTATTATTTTATTTATATATAATATTTTATTAATAAAATGTAGTGTCAAATAGAAGTATAATATGAACAATGGTGTCAAACTAGTTTTTTTCTATATAAAACTAATCAAATATAAGTAGCTTAATAAATTATCCGATTGATTGAACAATAATTATTAAAATAGACTTGTATGTTACTTAATATAATTAGTTTAACATGCAAAATTAACTAATGAAATAAAATTATTTTGCACTTACATATTTCAAATAATTAGATACATGAGTCGATGAAGGATTTCGTATAGCTTACGATACAATACACATCACAAAGTATGAGGGTTGGCATGAAAGCCTAATTGCTTGATACGAATTAATTTTAGACAAAAAAAATTATATAATTATAATTATCTTATATACATCCATGTATATGTTCTGAGTGCTATAATTGAACTATTTTTCTCATAATCACTATCACCACAAAATATAATAAAGAAAGACAAAGTCTTCAGTGTTGTAACCTTACTCTCATCTTCCAACTACTATAAATAAAAGCATATAATTGTATGCAGAAGAAAATGGAAAACCTATATTGTTGTATTCATTTTATAAACAGTGGAAATGGAAAAAAATAAAGATCACTTAATTTTAGTATAAGTCATCTAAATAAAATAAATTATAAATATTTTATTTAAGTTAAAAAAATTTATAAATAAGAAAAACTAATTATTTAAACTGATAAGTAGTCTGAGATATTGATTATTGAAAGTGATGCATTAAAAACAGACTTTTTTAATTTGAATTGAATAAAGTTTAAATGAGATATGTGATATCTATAATAGTTAAAGAGATAGAATATTACAATTAGGTCAAATTAGTCCAAGATAATATCATTCTTTGAACAAATTACTTTATGCATTTAAAATGAAGTAAAATCGTGTTGGATCAATTTGGTGTTAATGTATAAAATTCTACAAGAATATGAATTATGTAGAATTGTTGGGTAATCCCTTCATTCGTCCAACAAAATTTAACTAATTAAAAATATAAGAGTTTTGGTTATCAGTCAAAATTTATTCACTAAAATTTTGAGAGTTTTGTTCGTTGTACGTACGACTAGAAGTCATTGGGCAAGCTAACTCCTTTAATTGAACAAGCAAAATGGTGTCTGAACAAGTTTCACCATATGTTTAATTTACTAGGCAAGTAAAGTGGCAGCTAAGCAAAGAAAATGTTTTCAAAATTTTGAAAAAGAGAAAACATGTTTTTAGATATTTCTAAATTCTAAAATGTGTTTAACTTTTACTAAGTTCTTGTATTTTATTAATTATTATGCTTGAATATTATTATAAGCAGATGAATGATGAACTTGTAATTTATTAGTGTTTAAATTAAGTTAGAAAGTATATGAATGAGAATATATGATATTATTCCTAATATATGATATGTGGTGTTTGTAATCATTTGTGTATTGAATTTGAGATTTTGAAGAAAATGATTCTCAATCTACTCCTATTAGACTTATATAAAGAAAAATATTAAATAATAAGAGTCAAAAGAAATTTTTAGAACTTAGTCAAAAAATATTAAATAATAAATATTGTATTTAGCATGTTAACTTTGTTATATGGGACAATTTAGTGGTGAAGGTAATATATCATCACTAACATGTAACATGAGAAATAATCAATTAATTGAAAGTTAAATATTTGATAATGATAGATATTTAATGAATAAATTAATTATGTATCAATGAGAATGAGAATATGTAGATGAAATGGATATAAAATATATTTACATATTTTTATACATGTATATGAGATTTTAAAATATAGTTTTCCTTATTTAATATGCTTATATTCTTTTCGAACTGTAATAATCATAATACAAGAACAATAGAAATATGTAAAGAAGAATGTTAAAAGAGAACGAAAAAAATAAATATTTAATTTCTTCTATTGGAATATGTATATATTATAATTCTATGAGAAAAAAAATTATTTTAAAAGAACTTTTAAAATATAATATAAATATTAAATATATATTGTGAACGTAGACATTAATTATATCTTGTGATTATTAATAGTAATATTTTCGTTAGTGATATGTTACAAAAATATATGAGAGTAAAACAGAAAGAGAAAAACAGATCGGTAATTTGATGGAAAAAACCATAAAGAAAAGAAAATGTAGAAAATGTTTCTAAATTTTGTTACAAGAGGAAAAGGGAAAAAACGTTAAATGCGAAATAAAATAAGTTTTATGACAAAGAAATAAAAAGAAAATGAAAACTAATTATAAGAGCTTGTAAAAAAATATTACGTCAACAAAAAATAAATTTTAGTTTTACTCGGATTAACCAGTATTGAAAAGTATAGACTTCATGTCTTATCATCTTTTATGCATAAATCAGCATCACTGTGATTGATTTCTTGGACATCGATGCTCAACACTAAGGATGTATGAGCTGGACCGCATTTTTCATACACAAAAGCTTCTAGAGATCATTTTTTCATTTCTTAGGCAAACCCACTTTCTAATATTATTAAAAAAAAAAAAAAAACTAATAAACCTCCAACTTTATACTTAAAAAATACAACCTTCTTATGAAACTTTTACTTTAATTTATGATTTGAAAATTGTCGCATAATATTATTTATTTGAGTCATTTCTCATTATAGTTTCATTACTACAAAAAAGTAAAATGAACAAGGTTTTATAATTTTTTAAAGAGTAGATACCAATAACATAAACAATGAGCGTTGATTTACTAATCCAATAATTTTAAGTTAAGTTGAAAGTTTTACCAAGTAAAATAAAAAAAAATACAAACTTATTATTTTAGATTAAAATTACTTTATTGGTGCTAACTTTTCTGAATCATTTACGAGTACAGGGTCATGTAACAAACCAAAGACAAAAATCTATGATTCATTGTTGTTAAAGATTAAAACCTTGTACACTTCATAAATGGTGTCCAACCCACATAACAGTGTTGTGTTTATAATAATACCCTGACTCAGCAAGCAATATAACCCACTCAATCCTACAACTTTAGAAACACTTAAAAAGTCAAACCCATTGATCTTTTGTGGGCACTTTGAATGCAAGGAAATGGAGTTTTAGATCTTCTTTTCTTTGCAAAGTTGCCACCTTTGAAGTGAAACATAAGATGAAGTAGATAGGGACACAGGGAAAGTGACACAAAGTTAGATAGGAACATTGATGTATTGGGAAACTTTTCCATTGGTGAATAGGTAGTTTTTGGCATGGCACATAGGAGTGGTGGAAAGTTCCTTCTGGGGAGTGCCTATTTGGGGCATTGCCATCCTCCACGCCCCCAACAAGGACACCATGGATGGACCATAGTTGTCATTTGGATGTATTGCACTTTATGTTCTACCACTTGTTACTATGCAACTTTATTTTTACCATCAAACATCAGCATGTTCATAAATATCAATTTTATATTTCTTTTCTCACAATTCAAATTTACATTTCATAAAGATTAAATTATGTTTTATTGAGAACATAACTTATTGTTATCTAATATATAATATTTTGGGTTAAATTATTGATTTCGTGAATGAATTTTATCATTTAATATGTTTAAGCGTTTCTTAATTTATAGTTTAGACCATGTAAAGTAAAAGAGATTAAATTTTTATATATATATAAATTAAAATGAATTTTAAATATGTAAAAATATTTTTTATATAATTATGAGAATTAAATAACCAATTAATCATGTTTTTAAAAATATCTTTTTATGACATGTTTGGAAAAAACAAACAAAAACAAGAAACAAAGAGTGAAAAAATAAATAAAAAGTCATTAAAAGTAGGTATAATTTGATTTATGAAAAAGTGGAGGACTCACTGTTTCTATTCAAAATTAAAAGAAAAATAAAAAATAATAAAAATAAAAGATATAAAAGTCTTTTTAGTAGATTTTTTCATGAATACTTTTAAAAGTAAAAGGCAAAAAGAAAAATCGAATGAGCTTTCTAAAATATTTAATACATAAGTTTTTATATAAATAACGGTAAGAATATAAATTTGTTTAGAAATAAAAATAGTTTAACTTTTTAAATATTTTAATAATAAAAATATTGTTAAGTATTTAAGTATAAATATAAGTCTCGTATTAAATAAGAATGAGAAAGTTAAATAATAATAAAATTCTAAATTTCATATTTTAATAACTCTTAAACTAATACCAATATTCAAATTCTAATATAAAAGAGAAATAATTACTTTTAAATATATATATATATATATATATATATATATATATATATATAATTTATCATATAAAGAGTTATTATACTTTTATTATTTATGAGATGTTCCGTTAACTGATACTATAATTATTTTTAATTCTCACTTGTTTTATTAATTCTTATTGTCATATTCTAAAAATACCAATCAGTTATCTTAAATAAAAAAATATACAATAATAATTATAGTAACAATTTAAAATTATATTAGCTACCGTATTGTTTTCTCATTATTCAGAGATATTTATTTATAAATAATATTGTTTTTTCATTCTTCCAAAAAATTTATCCTTAAATACGTTATAAGTATAATTTTTTCAAAAGAAACTTTAGTTAAGCCAATACCAATACCAAAACTTATCATTTTTTAATTTTCAATTCAATAAATATTATTAATTGATTTATCACCATATGACGAACTATTAAGACATACCATGAAAATTCTTTCCAAAGTAAAAGTATTTACACAACTAGAGAATATAATTTTATTATATTTTCCTTTCAACATATTTATCACTTTGTTTCTTTTTTTTTCAATTTTTTTCTTGAATTTATTTTCTCCTCAACTTTATTACTTTTATTTTCATTTTCCTAATTTATTTTATTTTATTTATTTTTCTTTTAACTCATTCTCTTTTTATTTTCTTATTTTAACTTCTTCTTCTTATTCTTTTTGTCTCCACTCCTTTTTTAATTTTTTCTCTGAACTCATGTTTTATTTGTTTTATTCTTTTACTATTTTTACAACAGTTTTTCTTTAATATTTGTCAAACATATTTCTATATTTATTCTATTTTTAGCTCATTTCTCAATTAAAAAATTCATTCTGCTTTATCGTCATTTGCAAAGCAAAAGTATTAATACATAAATTTGTGATATTCATTTATTATAAGAACAACTTGAACACTTGTATATGTTACGTCCATAACTTTTATTTTAGACAAACAAAAGGTAAATGAAAAAGTAAATGATGAGTTATGAAGTTGATCATCATGCTTGACCATGATAAAATTGGAATTTAAATTTTTATAATTTAAAACTTCATAAAACTTTCACAAAGAGATTTTATTTTTCAAAATTCATATATTTTTTCTCATTGTAAGTATACAATTTTATACGCTAAATTTATATATTAAGCTTGATAGTTGTAAAAATATCCACTAATTTATCAGTTAACTTTTACTAAGTAAATGATGAGATTCTCTTCTACTATTTGTTCAGCCTTTATTCTTATGACAATTCAGTCCACTCAATTAAGAAAACAAATTAAAAATTATAAAGGAATTTTAAAATTATACTGACTCTTGCATAAGAAAATTAAATAAATAAATTTCCTTGCAAGCTAAAATTAGGATATGTATAACTTTTTTCTTAAAAAAAAACAGAGAAGTTAAATAAATTAGTTTTAAAAATAAATTTATGCATAAAATAAACTAAAGTTACGACGTTTTTCATTTTGCTATTTATTCTTATTTATTCATTTTAAAAGTCTTGTAAAATAGTTTATGCATTAACACCCTATCTGCTATAGCATAAGCCATTGTTATTCTTAACTTCGTGAAACAAATTAATTTTGTAAGTATATATAAACAATTACATATTTTTATTTATAAAAATATATTACTATTTATTTCTATTTATCTTTAAGCAAATATACTTTTACTTTATTTAATTTTTCATCTTTTATTTTCTATCTATGTAATATTTCTCTATTTTATTATTTTCTACGAAGCAAACAATTAAACATTGAAAAATGCCTTGACTTTGAAAATTCAAACTTTGCGGATCCATCATACCTAACTTTTTTAAAGCAAAGAAAATGTGGTCGATCTCTGTCAAACGTCTTGAAAATGCACTTGACTATTTATTGGAAAGTTAAACATGCACATATTGAAATAATAAAAGAAAAAAACTTATATTGAATTAAATGTCACTTAAATTTTATTTGTTAAAATAAAAGTTTAATTAAATTTTAAGTAATTTATATATATTTGTAATATTTTTAATTAAGTTTTATTAAAAGTTTATTTTATTTAAAAATACTTAAATGTATGAACTACTCGAAATTTAATTAAAAAAATACTTAACCAAATCTCAATTATTTAAATTGGCATTGAACAAAGAAAAAAAAATAATATACTATTAAAAATTGTATAACACACTATAAAAATTAACTATATTTTGCTTAAGAAATTGAATACGAAGTATATAGTTGGCTTAAATTCATGTTAGTGTAAAATAATCAGCTAATCGTACACGCATAATCTTAATAAAGGTATAAGTTTAACATCATAATTTTATAAAACACTTTTATTTGAACATGAATTATTTCACGTAAAATTTAAATGTAAATATAATAAATAAGATTTGGAATTTTAATTAATATTTTTAATTAGGTGGATTGAAAAAATTTACTTTTACTTAAATTATTTTATTATAATTAATAATTGAATTTAATTTATAAGTATTAATTAAATTAAGTTATAATAATATTATATATTTAAAATAATACAATAAACAAATGATGTAAATTATTTTTTATTCAAAATCTTAATTAAAAAACATATCAATACCAATTTGTCCTATTATATTTATTGCCTTCCTTTTCTGGTGTATAAACCTAGTTGACATATTAGGCAAGATGAACTAAAAGTAGCTAAAAACCTACTAAAAGTATGAATTTATTGTGGGCTAGCCCTCCAGACTTATCAACTTTACCACTTATTTATGTTAGTGTTAGTGATATATTGATTATAACATAGTGAAGCAAAATTATAATTACATGATAATTTTGTTTGTTTACTATGTTATTATATTTTGCAGACCCTTTTATGCCTACCAAACCTCAGTTCCCAATTGGCTGAGGTCATGGTGCTATAGATTTGTATTCCAGTATCAGATAGGCACAAGTGGGATATCCATTTGGGACAACTATTAACAAACAACTTTCAAAATAAATTAAACATACACTGTCTTTCTCTTTTTTTCTTTGATTTCTAACTTTTAACTCTAAATTATTAATATTTTAACCTTTTTATATTTAAAATTATTGATGTTTTACAATTTTTTATTTACATATATTTATTAAAATAATTATATTTTATTTTTACGAGAAATACAGTATTTATAACTTTTCTAGAAAGTACTTTGGTGAACCCTAAATTACATTTAAATCTTAAAATAATAATAAAAACTTGTGAATAAAATAAATATGGATTACAAGTTATTAATGTTGTTTGGAATCTAAACTCAATTGGGTGCCGGCGGTTGAATCCAAAAAGTAAAGAACTCTAGGTCTCCTTTTTTTTTTTTTTTTTTTTCAGTTTTTTTTTTTTTCTATCTTTTTTTTTTTTTTTTTTTTATTTTTTTTTTTTTTTTTTTTTTACACCGGCCATTAATAGTGATTAAACTTGTAATTGAACTGCAAATAGTTAAAAGAAATTTAGCCTATATTAAAAATTATATAATTTAATTTATAACGCGTATAAACAGTGCGTATATTTTGCACACTATCATTTAATCTATTAATGTTATATTATATAATGATAATAATAATAATAATAATAATAATAATAATAACAATAAATTAGTTTATTTTTAATATAATTATTTAAGAAATTTATCTGAAATATATTTTTAATAGTTGCAATGTAATATCAAAATCAAATTCTCTTTGTCTAATTAATTTTTATCTAAAATTAAAGTCGATCAAGATTTATTAACTATATGTAATCGATACTAAAACTAAAGTATCGTAGTTATCGATAAACATAACATCAATGAAGAAAAATCAATAAACATATTATCTTTACAAGTTATTTTATGTTATTGCTCATAGGCAATTATTTTTTAAATTTATTCTCAAATTCGTTAGTTTTTAACACCAATTATTTCAAAATTTTCATTAATATAATTTGGCATTCATTGATATATTATCGTTTCTATTTTAAGCAAGATTGTCATTCATTAAATAGAATAAATAGTTAAAATTTTGAATATTAAGTGCACTATCAACAATGGATTCATTGGTATAATAAACCAACATGCATTCATATACTACCATTTACTTATTTTTAAGAAATATATAATTTACTTAATAAATAGTATAAATATTTAATGCTTTTAACATAATTACAAAGTTATGAAATGCAGTGATAACTAGAAAAACATGCATGTATACATACAAAGTAAAAGTCAAAGGTAAAATGTTGTGCGAAACGAGAGGCGTTACATGTGTGTCTGTGTTCCAAATTATACAAAGTAATAACAGAAAAAAGAAAAAGTCAATATCATAATTAGAAAGCAATAAAAGTGACAGTGGAGAAGGAGAGAAAACTACAAAGAGAATGGTTTCTGCAAGGAGTGAGGAGGAAGTGGAAGACACATCGGTTGAGAAGGCATTTGAGGGGAAGGTGGTGCCACGATGGGAGAAGCAGATAACAGTGAGAGCAATGGTGGTGAGTTTGGTGTTGGCAGTGTTGTTCACGTTCATTGTCATGAAACTCAATTTAACAACGGGAATTATTCCGTCGTTAAACATATCAGCAGGGTTGTTAGGGTTCTTCTTTGTGCAGATATGGACGAGTGTGTTAGCCAAAATGGGAATGCTCATGCAGCCATTCACTCGTCAAGAGAATACTGTTATTCAGACATGCGTTGTTGCATCTTCTGGCATTGCTTTTAGTGGTATACCACTCTTTTTTCTACACGCTTTCTTTCAGTGAATGAAGCTCATGCATGCAATGAGATAGAAATGTGACCTTCTTATTCGAATGAACAAACCTTTATATGTTTCATGTAGATGTCATTATTTGTCCTTTTTGACATGATCTTTTGGAGTTGTCAAATAATCAAATGCAGATGATGTCAATAAAACGATATTGACTTTCTTCTTTGGATACATCGTTTCTAAACACTTATTTTTGTCTTTTTCAGTTTGTTGAATTATAAAATAAATACGTAGAATAGAGTTGTGTATTAGTCTTTCCATATTATTCAAAATCTTCCGAGTTGAAACGAGTTATCTGTATTATGTTTATCATTGTACATGTTCTAGGCTTTGCAAGTGACTGAAAATCCAAATCCTCACAACCAATTCATAATTATTTAAATCCATACAAGTTTATTTTAATGCATTTAACTCAAACCAAAATCTATATACTTTTTATTTTAAGTCTAATCAATTTAATTGGATTTGTAATTAATATACATTGCATAATTTTTTGGATTTTGAAAATTCAAAATCAAAGTGAGTCTAAATCAATTCAAGTCATCAAAGGTTAGGTCTTAATGAAATGTTAGGTTAGACCAAGTCCAGGTAAACCAGGACATGGTTTGAGTTGGGTGTAACTCATGCAAGGTTAAACTAGGTTAAATCCAATTCATCTAAGATTACCCTAGGATAAGTTAGATAATGTCATTCTAAAGTCAAGCTGGTCTAGACCAGTACCACGTTAGGCTAGGCCAAGCCAGATCCAAGTGAAGTTGGCCTAAGCCAAATCCATCCTCAAGTCAGGTCAAGCTCAATTTAAGCTGGGCTAGGCCAAACCTAGGTAAATTTGGGTCAGGTCGAACCTAAGTCAAGTTAGGTTGGGCCAAAACCATATCAAGTTGGTTAGGATGAGCCTAGATCAGGGGTCAAGCCAAACACAAGTATGATCAACTTAGAATGGGTGCAAGTAAGGTCTAGTGGAACTAGATCCAGGTAAGGCCGAGTAGGGTCATGCCAAATTAGGGTAGGTCCACATTAGGCAAAGTCGGACCAAGTTGGGTGGGGTCCAAATCAGGCCAAGTTGACAAGGTCAAGGTCGAGCCGATTAAACTGGGTTCAGGTTAGGTTGAGTCGATCTAGGTCCATGTCAGCTTGAGTTATCTCAAGTCTACTTCAAGTTGAATTAGCATGAGCCCAAGTCAGGTTCAATAAGCCCAAGTTCACGTCTGCCCAAGTTGGCCTCAGTCCATGTTAAGATAAGTCAGGAAAGGCCAACATCAAGTTGAATTGAGTCAAGACCTAGTTAAGCCAAGTTAGACAAAGCTTAAGTCGAGCCGAGATGGGACCAAGTCGGGTTAAGTTGGGCAAGGATCAAATCTAGCTGAGTTAGCTCGAGTTTATGTCGAGTCGAGTCAAGTCAAGCATAGCTCAAGACGAGTTAGTCCATGTTAAACCAAATTGACTTAGGCTCAAATCGGGCTAAGTTGGCAAAAGCCTATGTCAAGTTGAGTGGACCTAGATCTGTCTAGATCCACGTAAAGTAGAGTTAGGATGAGCCCACATCAAATCAAGTTGGACTGAACCTTAATTAAATGGAGTCCAATTCAGCTCGAATCAACCTGAAAGTTGAGTTGAATCCAACCTAGGTCAGGTTGAGTGCAACTCAAAAAAAGTCAGGTAGGCCAAAGTCATGAAAGGTTGGATGGGTCGGGCCAAGCCCAAATCAAGCTGGTTCTAACTAGGCCCATGTAGGTTATGTTTGGTGGGTTCAAGTCAGGTTGAATTAGGTTGAGTTTGGTACAAGTCAAGCTGGAACTGAGTCAGTTAAACCCTGACTAGTCTGGGCTCGGGTCAAGTGGGTTAGACTAGGCCTAGCTTAAGTTAAGCTTATTCAGCTTAGGGTGTGATTCTTCCTACACCTCCATATTGACTTCCTGCACCTCCATAATTTTAACATATTCCCATTTTAACCTTGAAAAAAGACAAAAATAGCCTTCATTGATGATAACTGGGATTTATTTTTTTTTCACTTTGCGGGTTGCACAAACCGTAATACAATTAAAAAATAACTACATTGCGGATTGTACAACCCGCAATTGTATTTTCTGCACCTTTTACATTGCGGGTTGTACAACCCGCAATATAAAACTCTTTTTAAATACATTGCGGGTTGTACAACCCGCAATACAATTTTTTTTAAAATACATTGCGGGTTGTACAAATCGCAATACATTTAGAAAAAATTTTGTATTGCAGGTTGTACAACCCGCAATGTATTTAAAAAGAATTTGTGTTGCAAGTTATACAACCTGCTACTATGGAGTTGTAGGAAGTCACCATGGAGGTGTAGGAAGAATCAGTCCAGCTTAGGTCATGCTTAAGTCAGTTTAGGTCAAGCCACTACCAACCCATATTGGATTTGATTGGTGGATTTGATTGGGTCGAGTCCATGTGAGACTGAGTCTAGCTGCATGGATCTCAATTTGATTATGCAAACTCAATTAAATCTAATTTAAATTAGTTTGAAATAAATACAATTCAATTTGATCTAGTTAAAATGGATCTAGATTTTAAACGTAGTCTATTTTATTGAATTTAGATTGGAGTTTGAAAAATCCAATCCATTATCACTCCTACTTTACATTGTTTGAGAAGTAATATACTGCATTGAAATTATAGTTAATTCTTTAACGGCTAACTGCAATTCTCATGGAATAAACCTTCTTTTCTGTTGACAATTCTTTGATTGGATTTGCTTGAACAGGTGGTTTTGGTAGCTATATCTTTGCTATGAGTTCAGACATAGCAAACCAATCTCCTGAAGCTAACGGTCCACGGGATATTAAGAACCCAAGTTTAGGATGGATGATAGCATTTGTTTCTATTGTTAGCTTTTTGGGCCTCTTTTCAGTGGTTCCACTTAGGAAGGTACACTAATCTAAGGGCATCAAGTAATGAAAAACAGCAATTATTAATTATAACAAGCATCACTGCATATGTAGTATAGGTTTATAATTTGAATGTTTAATTGTAAATTTTCTTTCACGGCATATAACTTTCTATGCATGAATCTTCTAATCGGTCAGTGCATGTTGAATTGAGTTTTATTTTCCTTTTTTGTTCTTAGATCATGATTGTAGACTTCAAGTTGACATATCCTAGTGGTACTGCAACAGCTCATCTTATCAACAGTTTCCATACAACAGAGGGTGCCAAACTAGCAAAGTGAGAATTCAGGTCTTGTTATTGTAGAACCTTGTTTTTTTTTTTATTAATACATCTATAAGATGTTTCTAATTTCCTATTAACTCATTCCTTTTTTAGGAAACAAGTACGTGTGCTGGGAAAGTTCTTTTCATTTAGCTTCTTGTGGGGTTTCTTCCAATGGTTTTACTCTGCTAGTGACGGTTGTGGCTTTAATAGCTTCCCTACATTTGGTCTTGAAGCCTATAAAAACAAGTATGTGAATACATATTTCTTATTAATGAAATAATAAAATAGGAAAAACGAACGCACTAAGGATACTGATTTTTCTTCTTTCCATTAGAATGCTTTTGCAAGTTATTCAAAGTTGACTCAAAGAAACTCAAATGCTAACTTACCTTTCTTATTTTGATAATAAGCTAATCAAAAGTCTTGACATGAATTATCTGTAATACAGTTTTATATATGTATTTTAGTTCTCAATCTATAAAATATTTATCTACATAACAGGTTCTTCTTCGACTTTTCGACTACATATGTGGGTGTGGGGATGATATGTCCATATATAATCAATATATCCCTTTTGATCGGTGGAATTCTATCTTGGGGCATCATGTGGCCTCTCATTGATGCTAGAAAAGGAGATTGGTACTCTGCAGACCTCAAGCCAAGCAGCTTGCATGGCCTTCAAGGTTACCAAGTAAGTTTTTTTTTTTTTCTTTCCACATTTAAAAACATTAAAAGGTATCCCTCATTGTGATCAAACATTAGGTATATGGACAATATCACTTCAAGATATAGTATTCTGAAGAATAAATTTAACTGAGATATAAATTTTGATGAACCTTTTTGTTAAAATGTTACAGAATCAAAATGATTCTTTGATTAAACATATCCCACTAATGACTACTATAACATGCATTATTGCTTTGGCACAACATATCAATAACTTGGATAGAATGGACAGACGTAGTATCAATATGAAACAATACAATGTAATGCACTATAGTTCTCTGAATAATAATAATTGAGGATCTTATTCTGGTTGATTAATCTTGTTAATGCAGGTTTTCATAGCCATAGCAATGATTCTTGGTGACGGTCTATACAACTTTGTAAAGGTTCTTGGTCGCACTTTTATTGGTTTGTATAACCAATTCTTCAAAAAAGACATAGAGACATCATCCAATGATCCTGACTCACCTTCATCACTCTCATATGATGATAAGTGTAGGATTGACATGTTCCTCAGAGACCAAATTCCTGCTTGGTTTGCTATTACTGGCTATCTTACTATTGCAGTAATCTCAGTTGTTGTTGTTCCCCTCATTTTCCATCAACTAAAGTGGTATTACATTGTTGTGATCTACGTGATTGCACCAGCACTGGCATTTTGTAATGCATATGGGTGTGGACTAACAGACTGGTCCCTTGCATCCACATATGGAAAGTTAGCAATCTTCACTATTGGTGCATGGGCAGGGGCTTCCCATGGTGGCGTTATAGCTGGCTTGGCTGCATGTGGGGTCATGATGAATATTGTATCCACAGCCTCTGATCTAATGCAGGACTTTAAAACAGGTTACATGACAATGGCTTCACCAAGGTCTATGTTTGTGAGCCAAGTTTTTGGAACTGCCATGGGTTGTATTATATCTCCTTGTGTTTTCTGGCTTTTCTACAAGGCCTTTGGCAACCTTGGAGTTGCTGGCTCAGCATATCCTGCTCCTTATGCTCTTGTTTATCGTAACATGTCAATACTGGGAGTAGATGGCATCTCAGCTCTGCCACAATACTGTCTCATCTTTTGTTATGTATTCTTTGCAGTGGCAATAGTTATAAATCTTATACGAGATTTGGTTGGAAAAAAGTGGGCCGAATTTATCCCTGTGCCTATGGCTATGGCAATACCCTTTTACATTGGAAGTTATTTTGCCCTTGATATGTGTCTTGGCAGCTTGATCTTGTTTATTTGGCGGAAGCTTGACAAGCTTGATGCTGATACGTTTGGATCAGCTGTGGCTTCTGGTTTGATTTGTGGGGATGGAATTTGGACGCTTCCTAGCTCGTTCTTAGCTTTGGCTGGAGTGAAGCCACCTATCTGCATGAAATTTTTGTCCAGAGCAGAAAATACAAAGGTGGATGCATATTTAGGATCTTGAGAAATACTGCATTGATTTTGTACACTCTTTTTAAAGCACATTTTGTTTGAAGTATTAATTATAGTACTTTTTTATTAAATATTATCGCCTGGTTCAACTCTTTCTTGGGTTTAGATGTTAGTTAAGTGTGTAGGGACTGTACTTGATTTTATTTGTTCCTTTTACGAAGGGTTGTTCAATGTGCATTGCATGCAATGCTATTTTGCCTTAATCATGAAAAGCAACTTCGTGCCTTTAATTTCTAAAGTTAAAATCTCATCTCTTTTATTATATTTCTCACTCAATTACCCTTTAGTCAAGATCAATGAGGGCTTTGGTTTGAAGGGCAGACGAACGGATAACATCAATGGCCGGGCATAGGCATGGCCGGGCATAGGCATGGGTGGCTCAAAGCGAAAAGCAGGTAAAGTAATCTTTTTAGGTCTCAAGGTTTAAAGGTTTCAAAAAAATTTTAATACCTATATATTATTATAAAATAAAAAAATATTTAATTTTAAAATTATACTAAAAAAATTTAATTAAAAATTTAAAATATTTTAACTGCCTTTAAGTTTACACCAGTGCTATCAATATTATTTAATGATTTTAAATTTATATTGATACTGTAAATATTATTTAATGATAATATTCTTGAAACTTTTTTAATAAATTAATAATATTTTTTTAAAAAAGGAATTGAACAGAATCTAATCTATCAAAACTTTTTATTTTTTCTATCTCTTCCCTATATTCCAATATATTGATATCATTTTTTTATATGTCCTTTCATTATCTGACTCTTTCACTTCTCTCATTCCTTTTTCACTTATCTCCTTCCTTCCTCCCTCCCTTGGTCTATTTGTTCTCTTTGTTCTTCCATAATATTATTTCAATTTGCTTTATTTGGAGACTCGAAGCTGTAGATTAATTGAAGAGTTTGTGTTTACTTTTCTCCTTTTGAATGCATTAATATTAAGTTAAAAATAATATGAGATCGATGAATTGATTTTATTTTTTTTAATTTTCATTATTTTTTAATTAATCTTAAAATAATTTGTTCAGATACAAGGAAGAGAATTTAGAATTGATACATTATATTTAAAGACTTACTAAAGGACAGGATCAAAAGGTAGTAGGAGCCTTGAGACTTCAAGACAAGATACTACAATCAAGTTCATTGTCTTGAAAATCAGATTTTATCTTTTTAACTTAGTTTCATTTTATATACTTATAAGTTATATTCAGTGTGATATATATTATAGT